>Ga0157361_1000255_pt1 | contig 26138 bp, 28 predicted proteins | sample AttlaeALBM2_FD_111481 | JGI IMG/M metagenome (GOLD analysis project Ga0157361, IMG submission 111481) | Fungus gardens microbial communities from leaf cutter ant in Ribeirão Preto, State of São Paulo, Brazil - Atta laevigata ALBM2 | ecosystem: Host-associated > Fungi > Mycelium > Unclassified ...
GGGCAAAAAAAACCCCGCCATCATGGCGGGGAAGACAGGGATGGTGTCTATGGCAAGGAAAACAGGGATACTATGTTACTGGTTACTGCTGGTACTACTCACTGCATGCAGCGGTGATGATGGCTGCAATCCTGAGAGCCGACGGAGATTATTTACCCGCCGCTCATGATTCTTCTGCAACGTTGCCTGTTGTGCAGGCGTTAGCAGGTGGTACATCTGGTTACGAACCCTGGCCATCTCAACCTGCAGTTCAACCTGCGCGCGGGCCTGTTTTTCTGCCTGCTGCCGGATAGCCGATTCGTTAAATTTGTCTGCAATCACAAGGTCATGCATAGTTTCTATATCCTGAACGCTCAGGACCGGACGTTCGTGGCGCGCTTGCTGCATCAGGTCTCGCATCTGCTGCCGCTGCTGCTCCGTCAGCTCTATGCCATCAAACATGTGGCTTTGCGGATTTTGCGTCATACTGCCTGTCGTCAATCCGCCATTCGGATGCATCTCGTCAATCGTCGTCGTGTCTGCTGCTTCTGCGCTGGCTTGACTGAGAACCATCGCTGAGGCAATGACGACGGCGGTTAAGTAGCGCATCGTTTACTCCCGGTTCGTTCCGTTTTGCGATTCAACGAGAGCCAGTGTACGGCGATAGCTGCAAACATCCGTCAGGGGGTGTAAAACTACGTAAAGCGTTGGATTGCAAGTCAAGGAACACGGTATTTTGCCTGCGGAGGGCAATAAAAAATGAATAAAATCCTGTTGGTTGATGATGACCGCGAATTAACTTCGCTGCTTAAAGAACTGCTTGAGATGGAAGGTTTTGAGGTGATTGTCGCCAGTGATGGCGAGCAGGCGCTCAACCTGCTGGACAACACCGTGGACTTATTATTGCTCGATGTGATGATGCCGAAGAAGAACGGTATCGACACCTTAAAAGAGCTGCGCCAGCAACATCAGACGCCGGTTATTATGCTGACCGCCCGCGGCAGCGAACTGGATCGCGTCCTCGGCCTTGAACTGGGTGCCGATGACTATCTGCCTAAACCGTTTAATGACCGGGAACTGGTGGCGCGTATCCGTGCCATCTTGCGTCGCTCTAACTGGAGCGAACAGCAACAGCAGCATGACAACAGCTCACCGACGCTGGAGGTGGACTGCCTGCGCCTGAATCCGGGCCGCCAGGAGGCCAGCTTCGACAGCGAAACGCTGGATCTCACCGGCACCGAATTCACCCTGCTCTACTTGCTGGCACAACATCTGGGCCAGGTGGTTTCGCGTGAGCATCTGAGTCAGGAGGTGCTGGGCAAACGCCTGACGCCCTTTGATCGCGCGATTGATATGCATATCTCTAACCTGCGCCGTAAACTGCCGGAACGTCGTGATGGCCACCCGTGGTTTAAAACCCTGCGCGGACGCGGCTATCTGATGGTTTCGGCATCATGATAGGAAGTCTGACAACCCGCATCTTCGCCATCTTCTGGCTAACGCTGGCGCTGGTGTTGATGCTGGTTTTAATGGTGCCCAAGCTGGATTCTCGCCAGATGACGTCGTTACTGGAGAGTGAGCAGCGTCAGGGCACCATGATCGAACAGCATGTTGAGGTTGAGCTCTCACAAGATCCGCCGAACGATTTGATGTGGTGGCGCCGGTTATTCCGCGCCATCGACAAATGGGCGCCGCCTGGCCAGCGTCTGGTGTTAGTCACCAGTGAAGGCCGGGTCATTGGTGCGCAGCATAACGAAATGCAGGTGATTCGTAACTTTATCGGCCAGTCTGATAACGCCGATCATCCGCAGAAGAAAAAGTATGGCCGCGTTGAAATGGTTGGGCCCTTCGCCGTGCGCGATGGCGAAGACAACTATCAGCTGTACATGATTCGTCCTGCAACCAGCTCACAGCTCGATTTCGTTAACCTGCTGTTTGACCGCCCGCTGCTCTTACTGATTGTCACCATGCTGATCAGCTCTCCGCTGCTGCTTTGGCTGGCGTGGAGCCTGGCGCGACCGGCCCGTAAACTTAAACACGCGGCTGATGAAGTGGCGAGCGGTAATTTACGTCAGCATCCGGAACTGGAATCGGGTCCGCAGGAGTTCCTTGCGGCGGGTTCAAGTTTCAACCAGATGGTGAGCGCACTCGAACGTATGATGACGGCGCAGCAGCGCCTGCTCTCTGATATCAGTCACGAACTGCGGACCCCGCTTACGCGCCTCCAGCTGGCGACCGCCCTGCTGCGTCGCCGTCACGGTGAGGGCAAAGAGCTGGAGCGTATTGAAACCGAAGCCCAGCGCCTTGATGGCATGATTAACGATCTGCTGGTGCTTTCGCGCACCCAGCATAAAAACGCGCTGGTAAGTGAAGCGATGAAGGCCAATCAGCTGTGGAGCGGCGTACTGGAAGATGCCAAATTCGAAGCTGAACAGATGGGTAAAACCATGGACGTGCCTTATCCGCCGGGTCCGTGGCCGCTGTACGGCAACCCACACGCGCTGGAAAGCGCCCTGGAGAACATTGTACGCAATGCGCTGCGCTATTCTCATACCCACATCAGCGTGAGCTTTTCAGTAGATATCCAGGGGATTACCGTGCACGTTGACGACGATGGCCCGGGCGTAAGCCAGGAGGATCGTGAACAGATTTTCCGCCCCTTCTACCGTACAGATGAAGCGCGGGATCGCGAGTCCGGCGGCACCGGTTTAGGCCTGGCGATTGTCGAAACCGCAGTCCAGCAGCACCGTGGTTGGGTAAAAGCGGATGATAGCCCATTAGGCGGCCTGCGCCTGACGCTGTGGCTACCGTTGTACTCCGCCCGTCAATAATTTGCTATGCTTCGGCCCTCGTTTCCGGGGGCCTTATGCTGAACATCGTTTTATTTGAACCTGAAATCCCACCTAATACCGGCAATATCATCCGCCTGTGCGCTAATACCGGCTTTCAACTGCACCTGATTGAACCGCTGGGTTTTGCCTGGGATGATAAACGCCTGCGCCGTGCCGGGCTGGATTATCACGAATACACCTCACTAAAGAAGCACGCCAGCTACGCGGCATTTCTGGCATCAGAAGCGCCACAGCGCCTGTTCGCGCTGACCACCAAAGGCACGCCGGCCCACAGCGCGGTCAGCTATCAGCAAGGCGATTATTTGCTGTTTGGTCCGGAGAGTCGTGGATTGCCCGCAGAGATCCTGAACGCGCTACCTGCGGAGCAGAAAATCCGCATCCCGATGAGGGCGGAAAGTCGCAGTATGAATCTGTCGAATGCGGTTTCAGTGGTGGTGTATGAAGCGTGGCGCCAGCTCGGTTACGCTGGCGCGCTGATCAAAGATTAAATGCCGTCGCCATATTCGAAACCTGCACCGGTGAAGTGCTGATCCATATCCATAGAGGGTTTGTCGCTGGTGGGCTTGCCCACAATACGTGCCGGGACGCCAGCGGCCGTGGTGTGTGGCGGTACGGGTTGCAGCACAACTGAGCCCGCACCAATTTTAGCGCCGCGTCCCACTTCGATATTGCCCAGAATTTTGGCACCCGCTCCAATCATTACGCCTTCGCGAATCTTCGGATGACGATCGCCACTGGTTTTACCGGTACCGCCCAGCGTGACCGATTGCAAAATCGAGACATCGTTCTCAACCACGGCGGTCTCACCGATCACGATGCCGGTGGCATGGTCGAGCATGATACCGCGGCCAATGCGCGCCGCCGGATGGATATCAACCGCGAACGAGACGGAGATTTCATTTTGCAGGTAAACCGCCAGTGCGCGACGCCCCTCTTTCCACAACCAGTGGCCGATACGGTAAGCCTGCAGCGCATGAAAGCCTTTGAGGTAGAGCAGCGGCGTAGAGTATTTATCCACGGCCGGATCGCGCTGGCGCACGGCCTGAATATCGTACGCAGCGGAAACAATCATCTCAGGATCTTCGCGATAAGCCTCTTCAACGATTTCACGCACGGCGATAGCGGGCATGATCGGATTGGCAAGTTTGTTCGCCAGCATGTAGCTCAGCGCGCTACCGAGATTCTCATGTTTAAGCAATGTCGCGTGGTAAAAACTGGCCAGCATAGGTTCACAATCGGCCAGCGCTCTGGCTTCGGCTTTGATATGGTTCCAGACCAGTTCTAACTCTTCAGACGACATTGCTGTTTGCTCCCGATAAAAAAAGCGCCTGAAAGGCGCTACAGGTGGTTTCGCTGCGCATCCTGCTTCAGCTTTGGCTGTTTTCATCCTTCCTTGTACGGCCAAGTAAACTCAATGCTGCCTCTCGCGCCGATTTTTCGCAATACAGTACCTGATAAATCTGCTCGGTAATGGGCATTTCAACACCAACCCGCTCCGCCAGGGCTTTGACTTCTTTAGTGTTTCGGTAGCCTTCTACAACTTGTCCGATAATGCGTTGCGCTTCGTCTACGCTCTCGCCTTGTCCCAGCATCATGCCAAAACGGCGGTTGCGCGACTGATTATCGGTACAGGTCAGCACCAGATCGCCCAGCCCTGCCATCCCCATAAAGGTGGTAGGATCGGCACCCAGCGCAGCGCCCAGACGGCTCATTTCGGCGAGTCCACGGGTAATCAGTGCAGTACGGGCGTTGGCGCCAAAACCGATTCCGTCCGAAATGCCGGCGCCAATCGCGATAACGTTTTTAACCGCGCCACCCAGCTGTACGCCGATGAAATCCGGATTGTTGTATACGCGGAAACTTTTGCCACAGTGCAGTTTCTGCTGCAGATCGTCAGCAAACTGCGCGTCCGTGGAAGCGAGCGCAATAGCCGTGGGTAAACCGGCTGCCAGCTCTTTAGCGAAAGTAGGGCCGGAGATGACCGCCAGCGGAATGGTCTCACCCAGGATTTCTCGCGCCACATCCTGCAGTAATCGCCCGGTCTCTTTTTCCAGCCCTTTAGTGGCCCAGACGATGCGCGAATCCGCCCGCAGATGCGGCTTGATCTGCATCAGCACATCACCAAATACGTGGCTCGGTACCACGATCAGCAGATCGCGACTGGCGCTGACCACCCGGGCTAAATCGGCTTCGGGAACGAGATTATCAGGGAAGGAGACATCAGGCAGGAAAGCAGTATTGCACCGGTCAGCTTGCAGCTGCGCCACACTGTGCGGGTTGTGGCCCCACAGTAGCACCGGATGGCCGTTACGGGCCAGCGTGATGGCCAGTGCGGTGCCGTACGAGCCGGCACCGATGACGCTAATCGAAGCGTTGAGTGTAGTCATCAGGCATCCTGACGTGGCGCTTCGTCTTCACCCTGCTGTTGCAGATAGTTCATGAACAGGGCATCAAAGTTAACTGGCGCCAGGTTAAGTTGTGGGAAGGTGCCGCGAGATACCAGGCTGGTGATGCACTCACGCGCATACGGGAACAGGATATTCGGGCAGTATGCGCCCAGGCAATGCGCCATCTGCGTGCCTTCGATGCCGCTGATGGTGAAAATACCAGCCTGCTGTACTTCACACAGGAATGCGGTCTCTTCACCTACGGTGGCGGTTACAGTAACGCGCAGCACTACTTCGTACACTTCATCAGCCAGCTGTGAAGAAGCGGTGTCCAGATCCAGTTTCACTTCCGGTTCCCACTCTTTCTGGAAAACCTGTGGTGCGTTTGGCGCTTCAAAAGAGACGTCTTTGGTGTAAACGCGCTGAATCTGGAACTGCATTTCGTTAGTGCTATGTTCTGACATGTTACTGAATCCTTTGAGTGAAAATGGTCTGTTCGAAAAAGTTAAGCCTGGAGTAAGGGATCAAGACCCTGACGTCCATCCAGCGCAAAGAGATCGTCGCAGCCGCCAATGTGCTGCGCATCAATGAAGATTTGCGGCACCGTAGTACGGCCACTGCGTTTAATCATCTCTTCACGTTTCGCTGCGTCCCCATCAATGGGGATCTCCTGGAACGATACGCCTTTCTGATCTAATAACGCCTTCGCCCGGTGGCAATAAGGACAGGTTACTTTGGTGTAAATCTCTACATTAGCCATGCGGTTACCTCGGAAAGTTATTTACCGCGTACCAGCGGCAGATTTTCGCCACTCCAGCCGCTTACGCCATCTTTTAATACGGAAACCTTTTCAAAACCCGCGGCGCTGAGTTTGGCTGCGGATTCACCGGCGCTCTGACCGGTAGCGCATACCACAATTATGGGTTGCGCCTTGTGCTTTTCCAGCTCGGCAAAGCTGCCTTTTTTGATATCAGCCGCTGCAATGTTCATCGCCCCTGAAATGTGCCCCTTGCGATAATCGTCGCGCGAGCGCACGTCTACTACCACCGCGTCCTCTTTATTAATCAGGTGGGTGGCTTCACCACGACTGATGGTTTTTACCTTAGAGAACATTCCTTTAACGGTGGTTACAATCACCAGAATGAGTAAAACGACCCATGCCAGACTCAGGACGGGGTGATTGCTTGCAAACTGCATAATTTCTTGCATGAGGGATAACGACTCCAGACCGGGCTAAATAAGCTAAAACAAGGGTTCTGAGTATACCTGCGCCACTTTGCATGTACAGTCACGAAGCGGGCAGAGTAACGATTTGTGCGTCATTTTCCAAAAAAAGTGTTCTAATCGCAAAATTAAGACAATGTTTATCCCGCTATGCTTTCAGCAGACATCTTTCGAAAAATAAAACCCGGCCGGGATAACTGGTAAGCGGCTGTTCATCGTGGAATAATTATCGACTATGAAGGGAAAAGCGACCGTTACACACACAAGGACCCGTCACAGCGGCCCGGCATACCCGTTGTCATTTCGCTGGTCCGAAATCTCCCTTAGCCTGCTTTGCGCGGGCGTACTGTTATTGCCTGTTACCGCCCAAAGCGCTGACGACAGCAAAATCCAACTGAAATCCATTCAGCAGGACATCGCCGAAAAAGAGAAGAGCGTGAAAGCGCAGAAGCTGCAGCGCAGCAAGCTGCTGGATCAACTGCAAAGTCAGGAAAAAGTGATTGCGCAGGCCAGCCGTCAGCTTCGGGAAACGCGCAACAGCCTGAGTGCACTGAACGGTGAAATTGCGCAACTGACGGCCTCTATCTCTCGTCTGGAAAAGCAGCAGGCGCAGCAGGAGAAACTGCTGGCGCAGCAGCTTGATGCTGCATTCCGCCAGGGCCAGCACAATGGTTTACAGCTGCTGCTCGGCGGTGAAGAAGCGCAGCGCAGCGAGCGCATTCTGGCCTACTTCGGTTATCTCAACGCGGCACGCCAGAAAAATATCGACGATCTCAAGCAAACGCAGCAGCAGCTGGCGGAACAGCGCCAGACGTTGCAGGGCAAGCAGGAGCAGCAGAAAAGCCTGCTCGCTCAGCAGCAGACGCAGCAAACTAAACTTGAAACAGCCAGCGCCGCCCGCAAAAAAACGCTGTCGGTACTGGAAAGCGCCCTGGAAAAAGATCAGGCCGATCTGGTCGAGATGCGTCAGAACGAAAGCCGTCTGCAGGACAAAATAGCCAAAGCCGAACGTGAAGCGCGCGAACGTGCCGAACGTGAAGCGCGTGAAGCGGAGAAAGTGCGCCAGCGCCAGGCACAGGCTAAAGCCAAAGGCTCCAGCTATGCGCCAACGCAAAGCGAACGTGAGCTGATGGCACGTACCGGTGGCCTTGGGCGTCCGGGCGGACAAGCCGTCTGGCCGGTTAGCGGTCGTATTGAACATCGCTTCGGTGAGTCGATGCAGGGTGAACTACGCTGGAAGGGTCTGGTGATTGATGCACCGGAAGGCACTGAAGTGAAAGCTATCGCCGATGGTCGCGTACTGATGGCCGACTGGCTGCAGGGATACGGTCTGGTTGTCGTGCTGGAGCACGGTAAAGGCGATATGAGCCTTTATGGCTATAACCAAAGTGCGCTGGTGAGCGTCGGTGCCCAGGTGAAGGCAGGACAGCCTATCGCCCTGGTTGGCACCAGTGGCGGCCGCGGCACGCCTTCGCTCTACTTTGAAATCCGACGTCAGGGAAAGGCCGTCAATCCACTACCGTGGTTAGGAAAATAAGTTTTGTTTCAACCCCGAATGCTTACTGCCGCGCTGTGCGGACTGTTTTTCACGCTCTCCGCGCAGGCTGGCAAACTTGCGATTGTGATCGACGACTTTGGTTATCGTCCGGTCGAAGAGAGTAAAGTCCTGCAGATGCCGGCGGCGATTTCCGTTGCCGTGTTGCCAAATGCGCCACATGCGCGCGACATGGCAACCCGGGCGCATCAGGCCGGTCATGAGGTTCTCATCCATCTGCCGATGGCACCGCTTAGCAAGCAACCGCTGGAAAAAGACACCCTCACGCCAGAGATGAGCAGCGAGGAGATCGCGCGCATTGTGCGGGAAGCGAGCGGTAAAGTTCCCTATGCTGTTGGGCTCAACAATCATATGGGCAGTAAAATGACCTCCAGCCTGCCCGGCATGCAGAAAGTGATGCAGGTTCTGAATCATTACAACTATTACTTTCTCGACAGCATGACGATTGGCAATAGTCAGTCCGTTCCGGCGGCACAAGGCACGCAAGTCAAAGTGATCAAACGTCGGGTGTTTTTAGACGATAGTCAGAACGAAGCCGCCATTCGCCAGCAGTTCAGCCGCGCGGTGAAACTGGCCCAGCGCGACGGCTATGCCATCGCCATTGGTCATCCACATCCGACCACGGTACGCGTCTTGCAGCAGATGCTGCCATCGCTTCCGGCCGATATTACGCTGGTACGCCCCAGCCAGCTGCTGAATGAGCCACTGCGTCACGGTTCGGCGCCTTTGCCGGCTAAGCCACAAAAGCCCGCTTTCCGCGCGCCAGGCGAATGTAAGGTTAACAAGCCGTTACCACCTGTGCCGCAAGAGCGCGTACTGAATGTTATCGGTGAAAGCATTGCGGACAGCCCGCTGGTTAAGCAGCTACAACAGCTGTTTTGAGTCATCGCGAAAACAAATATTCACGTTAGTCTCTACTGAGATTGGCGTTTTTTTCGTTATGATAACGAAATCATTTTCTGCTCATGCTGTCATAGTGTCAGGCTCTTAGGGTAAGCGGTAACGATGAAAAAAGTTTGGAAAATAAACCTCATTAATAACGTGCTGAATATGCACGCCAGATTTAGCAAAATAGATAAAAATAAGCAGCCGCTAAGCGCTGATTTAGAATTTGAGCGCATTGTTATTTTTTCAACTACCGCTCTGGGCGATCTGCTTTTTAATACTCCTGCGATAAGAGCAATTAAACAGCGCTATCCGCAGGCCAGAATTATGATGGTGTCAAGCGATAAAAATCGTGATCTGGTTCAGGGAAGCGAATGGTTCGATGAAATTGTTATCTGGGATAACAAAGTTGTTCGTGCACCGGCTTTAATCTGGAAGCTACGTCACTTCAAGCCACAAATAACGTTCCTTCTGCACTCAAGTCAGGGGTACGATGTGCTTTGTGCGCGACTCAGTGGATCAAAATATATTGTCCGGGATAATTTCTCCCATGATAATCCTGCATTTAATCACTGGCTTGACCTCTTCTCTCCGCATTCAGAAGGTCATCTTATTCAGCGAAAACTGGATTTAATAAAATCACTTGGCTGCGATGTAAGTGATACCAGAATGCAGTTCCCTATCTCAATTACTAAAGCAGCGCGCAAAGATAATTCACTTATCATCGGATTCCAAATGGGTGCGTCCGGTAAGTCGCGGTGCTGGCCGGTAGAACATTTTGTTTCGCTTGCAAAAAAAGTACTGGATCAACACTCAAACGCGACTATTGTTTTAACAGGTGCTAAGCAGGACCAACCAATTGCAGATCGCTTTTATAGCGCATTGCCCGGATCTCTTTCTTCACGTGTGACCTCCTGTATTGGAAAAACAAGCCTGCCGGAATTAATCCAGCTGGTAAACTCTATGGATCTTTTTGTCACCGGAGATACCGGACCATTGCATATTGCTCTGGCAACGCAAACCCCTACAGTAAGCCTTTATGTTGTTACTAATCCACAGCACTCCGGGCCTTATCAGGATGCAGAAATGCACCGTATGATATATGTCCCACCTGAAGTAAAAGATGACCCTGAATATCCGCTGAAGAAAATTGACGTTGCCGCTGTTTATCAGGCAGTTGAAAGCATCATCAATCGGCAGGTCTGAGTCAGTGTGATGATTTCGTAAAGGGCTGCTACTTAACTAAGACAGGTCGCAGCGCTTTATTGTAACTCTGCAAACAGAACTGCTTACAGTACACTTGATATGAACACGCCGTCAGCACTTCTCGTTATGCCGCAATGGTCGGGCATGCGTATAGCGATAGATCTGCTTAAAAAGAGAGTTCATTCAGAGCAACTCCTGCAGTTTTTCCATTACCGTCATCGCCGCTATCGATTTCATGGTGCCATCGCTCGCCTTTAACTCATGCTGATTCTGCCCATACCCCCCAATCAGCCCCGGATCTGTCGGGCCGAATAGCGTGATATTAGGGCGATCCAGTGCGGCGGTCAGGTGACTTAAGCCGGTATCGACAGAAACTACTGCGCGCGCGCCAGCCAACTGCTGTGCCACTTGCTCCAGCGTAAGCTTCGGCAATACGTCGACAAAATCGAAACCGTCGGCCAGCCGTTGAGCACGCTGGTGTTCATGTTCGGTACCCCAGGGCAGCTTGACGCGTAATCCGCCAGGCTGGACAAGGCTAAGCAGTTCGCGCCAGTGATCTTCCGGCCAGTGTTTGTTATCGCGCGTGGTGGCATGCAGAAACACCAGGTAGTTCTGCGCATCGGCTGGCAGCGTGGCAAGGAAATGTCCGGCAATAGCGTAATCACCCTGCGTGGCTGGCTTATCATAGCCCAGGCTTTTGGCAAAGAGCTCGCGCGTGCGCTCAACCGCGTGCTGCTGCTTACCAATCTCATGACGTTTGTCATACCACCAGCTGGCAAACGGTTCGCGTGCACTGCGGCTATCCTGTCCATGCTTAATGCCTTTCGCCAGACGTGTCACCAGTGCAGCACTCTTGATTAACCCCTGCGCGTCGATCACTACATCGTACTGACGTGACTGCAGATCACGCTTAAATTGCACCCGCTCTTCACGCTGCTGGCTACCAAACCAGTGTTTACGCCAGCGGCGAATCGCAACCGGCAGTACCTTATCCACTGCCGGATGCCAGCCTGGGATTTGTGCGAAATTCTCTTCCACAACCCAGTCAAAGCGGATGCCAGGAATCGCGCGCATCGCATCTGTCAGAGCAGGCAGGGTATGCAACACATCACCCATCGACGAGGTTTTTACAATTAACACGTGCATATTTACTCCTGCACCGGATGCAGCAGCGCGCTCAATTCCTGATGCACTTGCGCGGGTTGAATATCAATCAGGCTCTGATGGTAGCCCTCGTCGGCATCCCCTTTGCGCACCTTGTGATATCCGGTAATCAGGCGAATGATACGCGCCTGATGAGATAATGGCGGGGTAAAGTCCGGGCTACTTGGTCCATACAGTGCCACCAGCGGGCGGTTAAGCGCGGCGGCGATGTGCATCAGGCCGGAGTCATTGCTGACGACCGCAGCGCAGTGAGCAATCAGTATGACCGCCTGCTCCAGTTGGGTTTCGCCCGCCAGGTTTTTACAGTGCGCACGCGCCGCATCGGACAGGGTATGGGCGATGGTTTCACCGGTTTCACGATCTTTCGCGGAACCGAATAACACCACCTGATAGCCTTCACCAATCAGCTGTTCCGCGAGTGCCGCGTAGTGATAGTGAGGCCAGCGCTTAGCCGGGCCAAACTCCGCTCCCGGACAAAAACCGATGACCGGACGATCGGCAGAGAGCGCAAACTGCGCGGCGGTCATGCGCTTCTCATCCTCTTCCACCCGCAGTTGCGGCCACAACAGTGGCTGCGGCAGCTGCTGTGCAGACGCTACTGGTCGGTCGTAACCCAGCGCCACATAACGCTCCACCATAAGTGGGAACGCCGCTTTATCCAGCACGCGCACATCATTCAGCACGCCATAACGCATCTCACCGCGCCAGCCCGTACGGCGTTTAATGCCGGCAAAAAACGGCACCAGCGCAGATTTAAACGAGTTAGGCAGTACGTAAGCACGATCGTAACCGCTGGCCCTGAGCGTTTTCCCCAGCCTACGCCGCTCGCCAAGCGCCAGTGCGCCATGACCAAGCGGCATCGCCAGCGCCTGATTAACTTCCGGCATGCGGGACAGTAAAGGACGGCACCACGCCGGTGCCATCACATCAATGACTGCCTCAGGATGCTCAGCCTTGAGTGTGCGATAGAGACTTTGCGACATCATCATATCGCCGACCCAGGATGGGCCAATAACCAGAATTTTCATCGCTGGTGCGGGTTTCCTTATGCGTTACGGTTCAGCCAGGCCATGTATTCACCTACGCCCTGCGCCACGGTTTTGAACGGCTTGTCATAACCTGCGGCACGCAGTTTGGTCAGATCGGCCTGGGTGAATGCCTGATAGCGGCCTTTTAGCTTTTCCGGGAACGGGATGTACTCGATCTGCCCTTTCTGGTGGAACTTCAGCACCGCATCGGCCACTTCCTGGAAGGATTCGGCACGGCCGGTACCGCAGTTATAAATGCCGGATACGCCGTTTTCCCAGCACCACAGGTTCACCGCCACCACATCGTCCACGTGGATGAAGTCACGACGGAAGCTGTCACTGCCTTCGAACAGCTTGGGATTTTCATCGTTACCGATCTGCGTGTTGAGGTGGAATGCCACGCTGGCCATGCTGCCTTTATGCCCTTCACGCGGACCATAGACATTAAAGTAGCGGAAACCACACACCGGCGAATCAGCTTCCGGCAGGATCTGACGTACATAGTGGTCAAACAGCATTTTTGAGTAGCCGTATACGTTGAGCGGCTGCTCGTACTGGCGCTCTTCGATAAAGTTCTCATTGCGCCCGCCGTAGGTGGCCGCTGACGAGGCGTAAAGGAAAGGAATGCTGCGATCAAGGCAGAAGTGCAGCAGATCTTTGGAGTACTGATAGTTGTTATCCATCATGTACTTGCCGTCCCACTCGGTGGTCGCTGAGCAGGCACCTTCGTGGAATACCGCCTCAATTGGCCCCAGATCTTCACCCGACATGATGTAGGTGAGGAACTCCTCTTTATCCATGTAATCCGCGATGTCCAGATCCGCCAGGTTCACGAATTTGGTGCCATCTTTCAGATTATCCACGACCAGAATGTCAGTGTGACCGCGATCGTTCAGCGCTTTAACAATGTTGCTGCCGATCATGCCAGCGCCACCGGTTACGATAATCATATGCTTAGCCTTTAAACAGTGAGAGGTGAAACAGGCCGTTCCACGCACGAATGCCTGTCATCATAACATTTCAGCCAGATGCAGACAGCCAGATGACGCCGATAGCGCTGCACAAATCCTGTTCGCTACGTGAACTATGCTGCAAAACGGAGATTTGTCTGGCGGAAATATCGTTAATCCGCTTTTTGATCAGTAATATGTGCCAAAATTTTGCTATCAGAGGAGCAGAATCATGTCTGATCAGTTTTATTCGCAAATCCGTCAACAGCTTGAGACAACGCGTCAGGATGGATTGTTCAAACAGGAACGCACCATTACCTCGGCACAACAGGCAGAGATCAACGTTGCCAACAGTCCACCGGTCATCAATTTTTGCGCCAATAACTATCTCGGTCTGGCAAACCATCCGGCCCTGATTCAGGCCGCTAAAGACGGCATGGATTCGCACGGCTTTGGCATGGCTTCTGTCCGCTTTATCTGCGGTACCCAGGACACGCACCAGCAGCTGGAGCGCAAGCTGGCGGCTTTCCTGGGTATGGAAGACAGCATCCTGTTCTCCTCCTGCTTTGATGCCAACGGCGGTCTGTTTGAAACCCTGCTGGGTGCCGAAGACGCCATTATCTCTGATGCACTCAACCATGCCTCGATCATCGACGGTATCCGCCTGTGCAAAGCGCAGCGCTACCGCTATGCCAACAATGATATGCAGGAGCTGCGCGCACGGCTGCAGGAAGCCCGCGATAAAGGCGCACGTCATATTCTGATTGCGACCGATGGCGTGTTCTCGATGGATGGCGTGATCGCTAATCTGCAGGGGATTTGTGACCTGGCGGATGAATTCGATGCGCTGGTCATGGTGGATGATTCGCACGCAGTAGGTTTTGTCGGGGCAACAGGCCGTGGCACCCATGAATATTGTGACGTGATGGATCGGGTCGATATCCTCACTGGCACTCTGGGTAAAGCGCTGGGCGGCGCCTCTGGCGGTTACGTCGCGGCGAAAAAAGAGGTCGTTGAGTGGCTGCGTCAGCGCTCGCGACCTTACCTGTTCTCTAACTCGCTGGCGCCGGCCATTGTGGCGGCTTCGCTGCGGGTGCTGGATCTGTTAAGCGAAGGCGATGGTCTGCGTCAGCGCCTGTGGGAAAACGCCCGCTTCTTCCGCGAAAAAATGACCGCTGCCGGCTTTACCCTGGCCGGTGCCGACCATGCCATTATTCCGGTGATGCTGGGTGAAGCCAGCGTTGCGCAGCAATTTGCCAGCCTGCTGCAGCAGGAGGGCATCTATGTTACCGGCTTCTTCTATCCGGTGGTGCCGCAGGGCCAGGCACGCATTCGCACGCAGATCTCCGCCGCGCACACGCAGGCGCAGCTGGAGCAGGCGGTGGCAGCCTTTATCCGCATTGGTCAGCAGTTGGACGTGATTGGCACAGGAGCCGCAAAATGAAAGCACTGGCGAAATTAAAAGCGGAAGAGGGAATCTGGATGGTGCACGATGCGCCGATCCCGGAGCCTGGCCACAACGATCTGCTGATCAAAATCCGTAAAACCGCGATCTGCGGCACCGATGTGCATATCTATAACTGGGACGACTGGTCACGTAAAACCATTCCGGTACCGATGATTACCGGCCATGAATACGTGGGCGAAGTGGTCGGTATCGGTCAGGAGGTTAAAGGCTTTGCCATTGGCGATCGCGTATCGGGTGAAGGGCATATCACCTGCGGCCACTGCCGCAACTGCCGCGCCGGGCGTACCCATCTGTGCCGTAATACCGTCGGCGTTGGCGTCAACCGCCAGGGCTGTTTTGCAGAGTATCTGGTCATTCCGGCCTTCAATGCCTTCAAAATCCCGGACAATATCCCGGATGAACTGGCCGCGATTTTCGATCCCTTCGGTAATGCCGTGCACACGGCACTGTCGTTTGATCTGGTAGGCGAAGATGTGCTGATCTCCGGCGCGGGCCCGATCGGTATCATGGCGGCGGCGGTATGTAAGCACGTCGGCGCACGACATGTAGTTATTACCGATATCAATGAGTACCGTCTCGGCCTGGCGCGTGACATGGGCGTTACGCGTGCGGTTAACGTTGCCCATGAAAACCTGCGCGAGGTAATGGCAGAGTTGGGGATGACCGAAGGTTTTGATGTCGGGCTGGAGATGTCCGGCGCGCCACCGGCATTCCACACCATGCTGGAGACGATGAACCATGGCGGGCGCATCGCTTTACTCGGCATTCCGCCAGGCGAGATGTCAATCGACTGGAATCAGGTGATTTTCAAGGGGCTGTTTATCAAGGGGATCTATGGCCGCGAGATGTTTGAAACCTGGTACAAGATGGCGGCCTTGATCCAGTCCGGGCTCGATCTGACGCCAATCATTACCCACCGTTATCACATTGATGACTTCCAGCAGGGCTTCGATGAGATGCGTTCCGGTCGCTCCGGGAAAGTGGTGCTGAGCTGGGATTAAGACCGGACGATAAGGTCGCAGCGAGTCTGCGGCCTTCTCTATCGTAATGTTCCGCCAGACGCTACTCCACTAACGCCAGATACTTCTGGCAAATTTCCCGGGTATCAAAAGCGGCAAAATCCGCAGCACTAAACTGCGGCGGGTGCCGGTAAATCTCTTGCATCGTCTCCGCCAGCGATTGCGGGTTCAGATCCGCCAGTCCGCGCGCCAGATCTCCCTGCAGCAACCACTGTGGGCCGCCCGGGCAGCGTGTACTCACTACCGGCGTACCGCACAGCATGGCCTCAATCAGCACATTACCGAAACCTTCACTGTCTGAGCTCACCACCAGCATTTTTGCCCGACTAATCCACGCATACGGGTTTTGCGTGAATCCCTGAAAAATGACCCGTTCGGCAATGCCAAGCTCATGCGCCAGCGCCTCAAGCGCTGCTTTGCGCGCTACCGAGCCCTGGCCCAGTAGCACCAGCGGTTCGGGAAGATTGCTCAGCGCATAGGCTTTCAGCAGACGATCGTGTCGCTTGGTCTCATGAAAACGCCCGACGTGCACCAGAAAGCCAGACGGCGGTACATCAGCGGGTTCTGCCGCCAGCTGCCGGATCTGCGCTACGTCAAACGGATTACCAATCACTGCCTCACGCGCCAGCGTGACAGTAAAGGCACGTTTCAAATCATCCAGCACCGCAGGCGAGACGCCAATCACATTCCGCCCCTGATATACCTGATGAATTTTGCGCGCCTTCAGCCAGCGCGAAAGGCCGGTTCGATGCCCCAGATAAGAGGGCGAAAACACGCCATGCAGGCAAAACCAGGTTTTACGCGCAGGCAGCGCGCGGCAACGCCGTACGATACGGTCCGTTTTGTGCAGATGTGAAACCACTAAATCAAACGCACCTGCCGCCGCCTCCGCCTGACGTACGGCCCGCGCCAGTAATCCGGCACGACGACTGAGCTCCGTGAGCTTGCGCCACGGCTTGCGGTTAGTATCAGCAATGACCTGGTAATCGACGCCCGCCGGCAGCGGGTACTCGCAAACATTTCGCAACGAAAACAGCGAAACCCGATGCCCCAGCGCCAGCATACCGGCGACTAAGGTCAGCACCACTTTCTCTGCGCCACCGCCCGGCAGTCCATCAATCACCATCAGTATGCGTTTTGACAACTTGTCCATCCTGTCTCACTGAAAAGGTCTATTCAACGTCGTGAATCTTAACGTAGTCGGGCACGAAAACCGACGCCTGAGGAGGCGATTTTCGCCCGCCGACAGCAATTGCGTCACTGAGGGGCAGAGCGTAACATTGCGTTTTTCTGGCTTCAGGCGGCAATCATGACCCGGCATGCATTCCTTATTACCATAGATACCGAAGGTGACAACCTCTGGCGCAATCATCGCACTATTACCACTGAAAACACCCATTTTCTGCCGCGTTTTCAGGCGCTGTGTGAGCGCTATGGTTTTAAACCGACCTGGCTGACCAACTATGAAATGGCCAGCGATCCGGCATTCGTCGAGTTCGGTAACGATGTGATCGCCCGTAAGCAGGGGGAAATTGGCATGCATCTGCACGCCTGGAACAGCCCGCCGGAAGCCCCGCTTACCGATGATGACTGGCGCTGGCAGCCCTTTCTCATTGAGTACCCGGATACGGTACTGCGCGACAAAGTGCGCTACATGACCGATCTGCTGGAAGATAAGTTCCAGACAAAGATGCTCAGCCATCGCGCCGGGCGCTGGGCATTTGATGAGCGCTATGCAGCGATCCTGACTGAGCTGGGTTATCAGGTAGATTGCTCGGTCACGCCGCGCGTAAACTGGTCTTTCACCCGTGGCGCCCCCGAGGGCAAGGGCGGCACGGATTACACGCACTTCCCCCATAAACCCTATTTTATTGACCCACAGGATATCTCTCGCAGCGGTACATCATCACTGCTGGAGATCCCCATGAGCATCCAGTACAAATATTCGCCGTTCATGAACACGGTGAAACAGGGCCTTTATCGCCTGCGCGGCAAGCAGAAAAGCCCTGCGGTGCACTGGCTGCGTCCGTCTGGCGGAAATCTGGCGGATATGCAGCGCGTCGTTGAGATGTCGCTGGCGGAAGGGCAGGATTACACCGAATTTATGCTGCACAGCTCAGAGTTTATGCCGGACGGCAGCCCAACGTTTAAAAACGCGCGTGATATTGAGCAGCTTTATGAGGACCTCGAGGCGCTCTTTGCCTGGCTAGCGCCACGCTTTGTCGGCCAGACGCTGGCTGAATATCACGACAGCTTCAGGCAGCGCTGCTCGCTGCGCTGAGCCGCTGCCATGCCTGCCAGACCGTCTCCGGTGGAATATCACAACATTCGCCGGAAGCGGTCTGCATGATCTGATAATCCCCCGACCACGGATGCCACAGGCTGGCATTGGTATCACCGAAAAATACTACCTGCTTTTTATGCAATCCGGCGGCGAGGTGCATCTGGCCACCATCGCTGCACAGAATCTGCTCGCAGCAGTAAAATCCCGCCATAACGTCACGTACCGAGGCTGTCGGGTAGCGTGCCACGCGCGGTGAGTTCACCAACTGCATCAGCTCATCGGCACGCGTGCCATCGCCTTTGTCATGTGGATCAAGCGTGCCCTGCGGCGACCAGAATACCAGTACGCGCGCCTGTTCATCCTCCAGCAGCCGGGTAATAAACGCCGCATAATAGGCCAGCGGCCAGCGGCGCTTTGGGCTGCGGCTACTGATGTGCACGCCATAAACGCAGCCCGGCGTGGGGAACGCGCTGGCAACGCGCTGGTTTGCCGCCGCACATTCGGCATCAGACAAGTAGAGCCGGAGGGGCGGTACATCGGGAACATCATCGGTAAGTGCCGAGAGATAAGAGTACGTGTGTTCAACCTGATGGTTACCGCGAAAATCGCTTTTCCGGAAGGGACGTTCAAGCTGCGCATCGGGCAGGGCAGAACCGATAATGTTGCGTGCACCGGCCAGTTTTGCCAGCCGCAGGCTATATTTGCAGGGAACAGGGTTCGCCAGAATGGTGGCATCAAAATGGGTTTGCCGCAGCGCCAGCATGATTTTCAGGCGCTGCCAGTAAACGCCTAAGGCCGTTTCATGTGTCGCCCGGTGCTTCGCTTTCTTGTAAACAAATAGCCGATCCACATGCGGATTGTGCTGCACCACATCTTCTGCAATTTTATTTACCAGCAGAGTGAGCTTCGCATCAGGAAAGGTGCGTTTCAAACCTTCCAGTAATGGTGTGGTACACACCATGTCACCAATATTGTCGCGTCTGATGACGAGGATATTTTTCATGTTATGTTCCGCGAATGTGACCTGGGTTGCCTGAAACGTTTCAGACAAAGCCTGAAAGTTACAAAAAAGCGAGTGTGCTACCGACTTTTGACCATTAATGTGCAAAAAGTTCTGAATCAGCTGACAATAATTCAGCCAGAAATTTATTAAAAAATGATTAATCCTGCTGAGCTATGTCATCTAATATTCCCCTGCTCTCGATCATCACGCCGATGTTTAATGCCGGTGCAATGTTTGAGACATTTATGCAGTCGCTGCTGGCGCAAACTCTGACGTCGCTTGAGATCATCATCGTCGATGATGGCTCTACCGATGGCTCCGGTGCGCGTGCCGATGAGTATGCGCAGCGCTATCCGCACATTCAGGTTATCCATCAGGCTAACGGTGGCGTCTCACGCGCGCGCAACGCCGGGCTGGCGGCGGCCCGGGGCAAATACGTCACGTTTCCGGATGCTGACGATACGCTGGATGCGGAGATGTATCAGACGCTGACCGAAATGGCAGAGCGCGATAATCTTGATGTTGCCCAGTGCAACGCTGAGTGGTTTTTTCAGGCCAGCCAGAGCACCAAACCGCTCATTCCGCTTGAGCGTCTGACCAGCACAGGCGTGCTCAGTGGCCCGGACTGGCTCAATCAGGCGCTGCAAACGCATCGATACATGCATGTTGTCTGGCTGGGGATTTATCGCCGGGCGCTGATAGATAGGATTAACCTGCGTTTTGAGCCGGGCCTGCATCATCAGGACATCCCGTGGACCACCGAACTGATGCTCAACGCACAAAGAGTGCGCTATACCGACCGCATGCTGTATCGCTATTACCTGCATGATGCTTCAATCAGCAATCGCAAACGCACCGGCCAGCGTAATGTGGAGTATCAGCGTCACTACCTGAAAATTGCGCAGATGCTGGAGGAGATCAACACGCGCTACCGCCATGTCGTGAAAATCTATCCCTCCTTTCACTATCAGGTGACGCGGGAAGCGCTGAGCGTCTGCCATTCGATCCGCCGTGAGCCGGACGCCGACGCACGCCGGGCAATGATCGCTGAACTCTTCGCCACACAAACTCATAAGCGCATGCTGCGCAACGCCCGGGGCATCCGTCAGTGGTATCAACTGCTGCTATGGCTGAGCCGCCTGTATCGCTGGCGCAACAAATAAGCGCCAGGCCCGGCTTTCCCCCCTCAGGGGTTTGCCCTACAATCAGCTCACTGAATTTTGAGATCATTTGAGTATGGCAAGCCCGATTCCAGCCCAATTCGTACCGCAAAATATTCTGCTGATAAAGCTGCGCCACCATGGCGATATGCTGCTGACCACGCCGGTCATCAATGCCCTGCGCCAGCGCTATCCGCAGGCCAATATTGATGTGCTGCTATATAAAGAGACGCGCCCGATGCTGGAAGCGCATCCGGCGATTCGTCAGCTGCATATCATTGACCGTAACTGGAAAAAAGAGGGCGGCTGGCAGAAGTTCCGCCATGAAATGGCGCTGATTAGCGCCGTTCGCGCCTGCCGCTATGACGTGGTCATTAATCTTGCCGACCAGTGGCGCAGTGCCATTATTACTGGCTTGTCGGGCGCCCCGGTGCGTATCGGCTTCGCTTTTGCGAAACGTGATAATGCGTTCTGGCGCTGGTGTCACAACCAGCAGGTGCCCACTACCGATCATCACTCACTCCATACCGTTGAACAGAACATGAGCGCGCTGTTGCCGCTTGGCATCTCTGCCGACGGAGCCAAAGCGTCGATGCATTTCAGCGAACCCGACCGGCAAAAAGTTCAGCAGCTGCTGTCTGAAGCCCACATCAACGGCCCCTTTGTGGTGTTGCAGCCAACATCACGCTGGGTATTCAAATGCTGGGAAGATGAGAAGATGGCGCAGCTGATCGATACGCTGGCTGCCGGCGGGCACACGCTCGTTCTGACCGCCGCGCCCGACCCGCATGAGATGGCGATGATCCGCCATATTCAATCGCTGTGCCGCAGCCCGAATGTGATCTCGCTGGCGGGCCAGCTCTCTCTGCCGCAGCTGGCGGCATTGATTGATGCTGCACAGCTGTTTATCGGGGTAGACTCGGCGCCGATGCACATGGCAGCCGCGCTGGATACGCCATGCCTTGCGCTGTTCGGCCCGACCAAGCTGCAGCACTGGCGTCCCTGGGGCGACAATAACCGCGTGATTTGGGCGGGCGACTACGCCCCGCTGCCCGCACCGGACTCGATTGATACCAAAACCGATCGGCGCTATCTGTCCGCCATTCCGGTTGAGGATGTGCTTGCCGCCGCAAGGAGCCTTTTGCATGACTAAGTTACGCCTGGCGATTGTCCGGCAGAAGTATCGCCCGGACGGCGGTGCTGAACGCTTTATTTCACGGGCGCTGGAAGCACTGGACAGCGAGCAGCTCGATCTCAACATTATTACCCGCAGCTGGCAGGGCACGCCAAACCCGGCCTGGCATCTGCACATCTGCAATCCGGCTAAGCTGGGGCGCATCTCGCGCGAGCGTGGTTTTGCCCGCGCAGCGCGTGCCTGCTGGGAGCGCGAGCAGTTCGATATCGTACAGAGCCATGAGCGTATCGCCGGCTGCGATATTTTCCGTGCCGGCGATGGCGTGCATCGCGTGTGGCTGGAGCAGCGCGCGCGCATTGTTTCGCCGTGGCAACGGTTGAGCGCTCGTCTCAGCCCGTATCATCGCTATGTTCTGCAGGCTGAAGCGGAGATGTTTAATGCGCCCTCGCTAAAAGCCGTGATCTGCAACTCTGAAATGGTGAAGCAGGACATTCTGCGCAACTTCACGCTTGAAGCCAGCAAGATTCATGTCATTCACAACGCGATTGATAGCCAGCGTTTTCAGCCTGCAACCGAAGCGCTGCGCCATGCAGCACGCCAGCAGCTAACGCTGCCGCAGACGGCTACCGTGATGATCTATGTCGGTTCCGGCTTTGAGCGTAAGGGCCTGAAAGCGGCGATTGAAGCGGTAGCAAAGAGCGATCGCTACCTGATAGTGGTCGGCCAGGATAAGCAGCTGTCGCGCTATCAGCAATTGGCGAACCAGCTCAACTGCCTTGACCGTTTGCGCTTTGTGGGCGTGCAGCAGGATGTGCAGCCGTTCTATCACGCCGCCGATGCGCTGCTGCTGCCGACGCTGTACGATCCGTTTCCCAATGTGGTGCTGGAAGCGATGGCCTGTGGCCTGGCCGTCATCACCAGCACGGGCTGTGGCGGTGCGGAGTTTATCCGGCAGGGTCAGGAGGGATTTGTCTGCGATGCACTGGATATCAACGCGTTAAACGAAGCCGTCATTGCCACACCGTCGCTTTCACAGCACGCCGCCATGGGCGAAGCGGCACGGCGCAGAGTTGAGCCTTACAGCCCGCAACGTCTGGCGCAGGCGCTGACCTCGCTTTACCAGCAGGTGCTGAAAACCGGCTGACGAAGTGGTATGAGCAGAGGGGGGATTTCTGCTAATATGCCGCCTTTCATGTGTTTTTTGACGCGATTGTGTCGTAACGGTAACTATGACGACTCTATACACCGCCCTGCTCTATCTGATTCAGCCACTGATCTGGCTGCGCCTGTGGCTGCGCGGTCGAAAAGCACCGGCCTACCGTAAACGCTGGGCGGAACGCTACGGTTATTGCACCGGTAAAGTGGAGCCGCACGGCATTGTGCTGCACTCGGTTTCCGTCGGCGAAACCCTGGCTGCTGTGCCACTGGTGCGCGCGCTGCGCCATCGCTATCCAATGCTGCCGATCACCGTCACAACCATGACGCCGACCGGCTCCGAACGCGCACAGTCCGCGTTTGGTAAAGACGTGCATCACGTCTATCTGCCCTATGATTTGCCCGGCTCAATTAACCGTTTCCTTGATACCGTCAACCCACGTCTGGTGATCATCATGGAGACCGAGCTGTGGCCGAATATCATCCGTATTCTGCACCAGCGACAGATTCCCCTGGTTATCGCGAACGCGCGTCTTTCCGAACGCTCCGCGAAGGGGTACAGCAAGCTTGGCGGCTTTATGCGCGATCTGCTGCAACGCATTACGCTGATTGCCGCGCAGAATGCCGAAGATGGCGATCGTTTCCTCAGCCTCGGACTGAAGCGCTCGCATCTGGCCGTCACCGGTAGCCTCAAATTCGATATTTCGGTTACGCCAGAGCTGGCAGCCCGCGCCGTGACGCTGCGTCGTCAGTGGGCTTCACGTCGTCAGGTGTGGATCGCCACCAGCACCCCTGAGGGCGAAGAGGCGATTGTGCTGGATGCGCATCGCCGCCTGCTGCAGCAATTTCCCGACCTACTGCTGATTCTGGTGCCACGCCATCCTGAACGTTTCAAAGATGCCTGCGATCTGACGCAAAAACGCGGGTTCAGCTTTACGCTACGCAGCAGCGGTGAGATTCCGTCCAGCGCTACGCAGGTCGTTATTGGCGATACCATGGGTGAGCTGATGCTGCTGTACGGAATTGCCGATATCGCCTTTGTTGGCGGCAGCCTGGTTGAACGCGGCGGTCACAATCCGCTGGAGCCGGCGGCGCATGCCATCCCGGTGCTGATGGGCCCGCATATCTGGAACTTCAAAGATATCTGCGCCAAATTACAGCAGGCAGAAGGCCTGATCACCGTAACAGATGAAGCTTCACTGGAGAAAGAGGTCGCCAACCTGCTGCAGGATGACGACTATCGCCGCTACTACGGCCGCCATGCTGTAGAAGTGCTGCACCAGAATCAGGGCGCGCTTCAGCGTCTGCTTCAGTTACTCGAACCGCATTTACCGCCACGAGCTCACTAACGTATGTCACAACGCCAACGCCTCTCCGTGGTGATGATCGCCAAAAACGAAGCGGAACTGCTTCCGGAGGCGCTGGCTTCCGTAAGCTGGGCCGATGAAATTGTGCTGCTGGACGCCGGCAGCCAGGATGCAACATCTGAGGTGGCGCGCACCCGGGGTGCACAGGTCTATCAGGCAGACGCCTGGGCCGGCTTTGGCATACAGCGCCAGCGTGCACAGGCGTTTGCCACGGGCGACATGATCTTAATGATTGACGCCGACGAGCGCGTAACGCCCGAACTGCGCCGCGCCATTGAACAGGTGCTGGCGCAGCCGCCTTCCGATACCGTCTACAGCCTTGGCCGCAGCAACCTGTTCCTGGGCCGCTTTATGCGCCACAGCGGCTGGTATCCGGACCGCGTAATGCGCCTCTATCCGCGTCATCTCCGCTACAATGACAACCTGGTGCATGAGTCACTGGACACTCAGGGTGCGCCGGTGGTGGCGCTGCCGGGGGATCTACAGCACCTTACCTGCCGTGACCTGATCGCCTTTCAGCGTAAGCAGATGAATTACGCCGAAGCCTGGGCGCAGGAGCGGTTTCAGCGCGGTAAACGCTGCGGGCTTCTCTCGATTTTTAGCCATACGCTCGGGGCATTTCTGAAAACGCTGCTGCTGCGCGCCGGCTTTCTTGATGGTAAGCAGGGCTGGATTCTGGCGGTGGTTAACGCGCAGTACACGTTCAATAAATATTCGGCGCTCTGGGCGCTGCATCACACCTCAACTCAAGGCCGCGTATGAGCACAAAAGCGATTTACCCTGGCACGTTTGATCCCATCACGCTGGGACATCTGGATATCGTTACGCGTGCGGCGAAGATGTTTGACCGCATGGTACTGGCGATTGCCGCCAGCCCGAGTAAAAAGCCGCTGTTCAGTCTGGATGAGCGTGTGGATCTGGCGCGTCAGGTAACGGCGCATCTGCCGAATGTTGAGGTGGTGGGTTTTAGCGATCTGATGGCAAACTTTGCGCAGGCGCAGGGTGCCAATGTGCTGGTACGCGGTCTGCGCGCAGTATCGGATTTTGAGTATGAGCTGCAGCTGGCGCATATGAACCGTCATCTGCTGCCGACGCTGGAAAGCGTATTTCTGATGCCGTCCGAAGGTTTCTCGTTCGTCTCTTCATCGCTGGTAAAAGAGGTGGCGCGCCATCAGGGCGATGTGCAGGCATTTCTGCCTGCCGTCGTACATCAGGCGCTGCTGGCAAAACTGGCCCAGCCGTAATCAGTGCTGGCAGCGCGGACACCAGAATGTACTGCGCTGGCCATGCTTACCGCTGACAATCGGCGTCCCGCAGGCGCGACAGGCTTCACCCGCCCGGCCGTAAACCTGCAGCTCCTGCGCGAAGTAGCCCGGCTTACCATCAGTCTGCATAAAATCGCGTAGCGTGGTACCGCCCTGCTCAATTGAGCGCAACAATACCGCTTTGATGGTGTTCGCGAGCAGCTCCGCCTCCTCTTCGCTCAGGCTCTGCGCCGGACGATCGGGCAAGATCCCGGCGGTAAACAGCGACTCGCTGGCGTAAATGTTGCCAACCCCCACCACCACTTTGTTATCCATCAGCCACTGTTTAATTACTGTGCGTTTGCCACGCGACTTCTCAAACAGCATAGCGCCGTTAAACGCTTCGCTGAGCGGCTCGGGCCCCAGATGCGCCAGCACGCTGCTGCCCGCCGGGTCAGGCGTCCACAGCCAGGCGCCAAAGCGACGCGGATCGGTGTAGCGCAGCACTTTGCCGTTACTCATTACCAAATCGACGTGGTCGTGTTTTGCCGCAGGCTGTTCGCCCGGCAAGACGCGCAGGCTGCCGGACATACCCAGGTGGATGATAATCCAGCCGTGCGGCAACTCCAGCAGCAGATATTTGGCACGACGCTGAACGCTGATAACAGGCTGATCGCTTAGCGTGTGGATTTCATGGGAAACCGGCCAGCGCAGACGCGGATTGCGCACAATGGCGTGCAGGATGGTTTCACCCACCAGGTGAGGTTCAATACCGCGTCGGCTGGTCTCTACCTCAGGTAATTCAGGCATCTCATCTCCTCAACGTCGCGCAGAAACAAAAAACCCGGCCGGAGCCGGGTTTTTCGCAAGAATACTAAAATTACTTAATTTTAGCTTCTTTGTAGATCACGTGCTGACGTACAACCGGATCGAACTTTTTCAGTTCCAGTTTCTCAGGTTTAGTACGTTTGTTCTTCGTGGTGGTATAGAAGTGACCTGTACCAGCAGAGGAAACCAGCTTGATCTTCTCACGAATACCTTTAGCCATGATTCAGTTCCTTAGTACTTCTCAC
>Ga0157361_1000258_pt1 | contig 25788 bp, 26 predicted proteins | sample AttlaeALBM2_FD_111481 | JGI IMG/M metagenome (GOLD analysis project Ga0157361, IMG submission 111481) | Fungus gardens microbial communities from leaf cutter ant in Ribeirão Preto, State of São Paulo, Brazil - Atta laevigata ALBM2 | ecosystem: Host-associated > Fungi > Mycelium > Unclassified ...
GCTGGGTGGGGACTTCAATCTTGAGAAGCATCTGCAGGATGGTAAGCGACGCGGACTGCGCGCCACGCTGAAAACCGGCAACCTGCTGTCAGGCGCGCTGTTTGTCGATCTCGACTTCTATGATAATGCGCCCGCCTATAAAGGCCCGAATGAGGTGGCCGGACTGGAGGTGATTCCAACCGTAAGCGGCGGGCTGAGCCAGATTCAGCAGAAGCTGATGGCCGCGCTGGATAAGATCAACGCCTTGCCACTCAATCCGATGCTGAATGAGGCTACCGGCACCCTGAAAGAGAGCCAGCGCACGCTGCAGCAGATGCAGAAGACGCTGAATAACCTTAACCAAATTACCGGCAGCCCGGCGATGAAAACCTTGCCAGCGGATATGCAGCAAACGCTGCGCGAGCTGAATCGCAGCATGAAAGGGCTGCAGCCGGGCTCGCCCGCCTATAACAAGCTGGTGGGTGATATGCAGCGTCTGGATCAGGTTCTGCGTGAACTGCAGCCGGTGCTGAAAACGCTCAATGCAAAGAGCAACGCACTGGTGTTTGAAGCAAAACCGGGTCAGGACCCACAGCCAAAGAGGGCGAAACAGTGAAAAAAGGGCTGATTATCGGCGCGTTGCTGCTGCTGGCAGGGTGCAGCAGCACCATTGATACCACTTACTATCAGCTGCCTGCGGGCAGCAGTGTGGCGAGCGTGCGGAGTGAAGCCGGCAGCGACCAGCCGATGATATGGGTTGAGCAGGTCAGCGTGCCGGACTATCTGGCAGGTAACGGGCTGGTCTATCAGACCAGCGATGTAAAATATGTTATCGCCGCCAATAACCTGTGGGCCAGCCCGCTGGATCAACAGTTACAGCAGACGTTGGTCACTAATCTGAGCAAGGCGCTGCCGGGTCGGCTGGTGGCCAGCAAACCGGTGGGTGACACGCACGACACGCTCAACGTTAACGTCACAGGGTTCCAGGGACGTTATGATGGCCAGGTGGTGGTCAGCGGTGAGTGGCTGCTGCAGCATCAAGGGCATCTTATCAAACGCGGCTTCAATTTTACGCTGCCGCAAACGGAAGATGGCTACGATGCGCTGGTGCGCACTTTAGCGCTTGGCTGGCAGCAGACGGCACAGCAAATTGCTAATGGCGTAGTCGCACTAAATTAGGAATTGTTCGAAGCTTATGCTAAGTCTCTGAATTGCCGTGCTGCGATAGCGCGTCAGTCAGGGACTTTTTTATTGGCGAATCAGCCAGATATACGCTGCGTTGACAAATCATTATGTCTTTTTAAGGTCATTCAGATGACATTGGCGTGAATTTTGCGCATTGACCTTTCGGTGCGCTGAGGTTAGAACATTATTGTGGCTGAACATTAATTCGCCACTCTATATCTTTCCACCAGATTCCACCAGACCTGAAATGAGGGAAACGAGGTATGAAGAGACAGAAGAGAGACCGCCTGGAACGAGCACATTCTCGAGGCTATCAGGCCGGCATTACAGGCCGCTCTAAGGAGCTATGCCCTTATCAACTGATCGATGCCCGGTCTCACTGGTTGGGAGGTTGGCGACAAGCCATGGAGGACAGGTCGGCGGTGGCCTAGCACTGCCGGATGTCTATCGATAGGGAATGAACCTCCGCTGCGTGCGGAGGTTTTCGTTAGCGGATTTAGAAAGCAGAGGTATCTTTGAACAGACCCACTTTCAAATCCGTTGCGGTATAAATCAGGTTACCGTCAACAAACACTTCGCCATCGGCCACGCCCATCACCAGCTTGCGGTTGATCACGCGTTTGAAGTGGATTTTATAGGTCACTTTTTTCGCCGTCGGCAGAACCTGACCGGTGAACTTCACTTCACCCACGCCCAGTGCACGGCCTTTACCTTCTGCGCCCAGCCAGCCAAGGTAGAAACCTACCAGCTGCCACATCGCATCCAGACCGAGACAGCCAGGCATTACCGGATCGCCTTTAAAGTGGCAATCAAAAAACCACAGGTCAGGGCGGATATCCAGTTCGGCTTCCACGTAGCCTTTGTCGAAGCTGCCACCGTCTTCAGTCATTTTGACGACACGGTCCATCATCAACATGTTGTCGGACGGCAGCGGCGGGCCATTTTCGCCAAACAGTTCGCCGCGCCCTGAGGCAACCAGGTCTTCTTTGCTATAGGATTCGCGTTTATCTACCATGTTCTCAATATGCCTTCTTTTAGTGAAGTCCGAATATTAGCGAACAGTTGTACGCTGAGCAATGCTATCAGTTGTGGTTAAACCAGTTAAGCCAGCGTAACGGCCATGCGCGCGGGCGTGACTCCTGCTGATTGAATTGTGTAATGCGCTCCTGAATGGTATTCAGTAACGATTCACCGCTCTCACTCTGCCAGACGACACCGGTTAACAGCGGCAGCGCTTCGTCGACGCGCTCAATCGCCCAGATGTGGAACTGACCCTGCTGCACCGCATCGACCACATCCTGGCTCAGGCTCAGATGGCGCAGGTTACTGGCGGGCAGAATCACCCCCTGTTTGCCGGTCAGCTCGCGTGCCTGACAGATATGGAAGAAGCCCTCAATCTTCTCATTGAGACCACCAACTGGTTGCACATTACCAAACTGATCGACCGAACCGGTGACGGCGATATGCTGGCTGAGCGGTTGATTTGCCAGCGCGCTGATTAACGCACACAGCTCGGCCAGTGAAGCGCTATCCCCGTCGACCTCGGAGTAGGACTGTTCAAACACCAGCGAAGCGGAGAAGGGTAGCTGCTGCTCAAGCTCCAGTTCGGCAATCAGGTATGCCTGCATGATCATCATACCTTTGGCGTGAATATTACCGCCCAGCTCGGCTTTACGCTCTACGTCGGTAAACTCCCCATCGCCCGGATGTACCACGCAGGTAATACGCGACGGTTCGCCCCATGGACGTGGATGTCCGGGGAACTCAATCACAGAGAGGCCATTAATCTGACCCACCACTTCGCCTTCGGTCTCGATCATGATCTGGTTGAACAGGATCTCATCGCGCATACGGTCGACCAGGAAGCTTTCACGCCACTGACGGGCTTCCAGCGCATCTTTCAGCGCTTCAGCATTTATCGCTTCGCCGTGCAGCGACGCTTCCTGTAACTGACGGCGTAGCCAGCGCGGGCAGAGCGGCAGCGTCTCCTGATCGCCGGACATGCGCACGGCTTCATTGATGAGCGGCGGCCAGAAATCGGCTTCCGGCGCGGCTAAACCGGCCTGTCTGGCCTGCGTCAGCGTCCACTGGCACCACGCCGTCATATCCTCTTCATCAACGATTTGCAGGTTCTCTTCGAACTCGCTGTAGAGCGCCATCTCATGCACTTCAACGTCCAGCTCCTGGAAGCTGGCAAGCGCATCACGATCGCCACACAGCACCAGACGCAGCTGCAGCGGCAGGGAGGGGATGGTGACAGGCAGTGGCTGGCGCTCATCCTGGGAGTACCAGTCAAAGCGGCCCTGTTCTATAAACTTACGCAGACGCAGCCACAGCAAAGGCTGCGACAGCAGGGTATTGATCGACAGAATCAGCGTGCCGCCATTTGCCCGATGCAGCAGACCCGGCTCCAGCTGCACGCGATCTTTGTACTGGCGCACGCAGCCAAACAGCTGTTCGGACTCAACCCAGTCGGCAAAATGCACGCCGCCACGGCTGGTGAACGGCCGGCTGGCATCCGCAGGCGGAAGCAGGCTGACGGTATCGCCCATGATATGGTAATCACCGCCGTACAGGGCCGTTTCATCAGGCTGGAAGCGGCGCGCAGCTTCAGCAATACAGGCGAGATAATCGCTGTTCTCCTGACTGCGCAGCAGCAGCAGCGGGAAACCCAGCGTTTGATGATGTAAATGCGCCAGCGCATTCAGCAGACGCGGCTGAACCGCGGCAAGACTATCGCACTCTTCCAGGGAGACGGTAGAAAAAATGGATTGGTAGCGGGTGTTATCCGGCTGCAGGGCTTGCCACGTAATTTGAGAGCTGGTCAAAATATTCGCATTAGTCTGATTCAGGAAAAGCGCGATTATACAGGAATCAGCCTGGTTAAGCACTGTGGAGTTCTGGCCCGAATTGTGACGTCCACAACATGTTTTTCCTTGCTGCATCCAGGAAAAAAGCTGTTATTCTTAGATTGTTACGTGATCACGATGAGATTCCGATGAAATACCAGCAACTCGAAAATCTTGAAAGTGGATGGAAGTGGAAATACCTGGTGAAAAAGCATCGGGAAGGGGAGTTGATCACCCGTCATCTGGAGCTAAGCGCTGCGCAGGCGGCCGTGAATGAGCTGCTGGCGATTGAGAATCGTCCAACTGAAGTGGGCGACTGGATTGCGCAGCACATTCATCCTGACCTTGAAAATCGCCTCAAGCAGACGATCCGTGCGCGCCGCAAACGCCATTTCAATGCTGAACATCAGCACACGCGCAAGAAATCGATCGATCTGGAGTATCTGGTGTGGCAGCGTCTTGCGGGGCTGGCTCAACGGCGCAGCAGTACGCTCTCTGAGACCATCGTACAGCTGATTGAAGATGCAGAGCGTAAAGAGAAGTACGCCAGCCAGATGTCTACGCTCAAACAGGATCTGCAGGCTATCCTCGGGAAAGGCGACGCAGATAAGAGCTAAGCGCAGCGTTTGCCGCGTGTCAGCTGATTACATAGCAGCCATAAAAAAACCCCGCTAAAGCGGGGTTTTTTATTACGCGATAACTTAAGCCTGTGGCTGAGTTACAACGTCTTTGATACCTTTCACGTCGATTTCAACGCGACGGTCTGGCGCCAGGCAGTCGATCAGGGCGTTACGGCCTTTCACGCTGTCACAGGTGTTGCCAGTAACCGGGTTAGATTTGCCCATGCCACGTGCAGAGATCTTGTTAGAAGGGATACCTTTAGATACCAGGTAATCAACTACAGACTGTGCGCGCTTCTCAGACAGTTTCTGGTTGTACTGCTCTGAACCGATGCGATCGGTGAAGCCCAGTACTACAACAGAGCCGTCTTTCGGATCCATTGAGCTCAGCTGGCTGTACAGCTGATCCAGAGCCTGCTGGCCTTCTGGCTTCAGGGTTGCTTTGTTGAAGGTGAACAGAACGTCAGACTTCAGGGTGAAACGCTTGGTTTCAACAACCGGAGCTGGTGCTGGAGCCGGAGCAACAACAGGTGCTGCATCTTCATCCTGACCGAAACGGTAAGAAACGCCAACGCTCAGCATGCTGTTGTCTGGACGTGCACCAACAGTACCTGCATCACCGATGTTGTTAACCCACTGGTAGTCCAGGCGGGTAGCCCAGTTTTTGGTCAGTGCGTATTCAACACCTACAGCAGCCAGCGGAGAAACGCCGGTGTCGTGATCGCTGATACGAGTGCCGTTAGCAACATTAGCCTGAGTAGAGTCTGCACGCCATACCATACCACCCAGACGGGTGTACACGTCCAGATCGTCAGCAATTGGGTAGCTCAGTTTAGCAGCCAGCTGAACGCCTTGTGCTTTGAACGCGCCATTTACTTCGTTGCCTTTGTTAGGCATACGGCCCAGCCAGTCGTAGCCCAGCTCGAAGCCCAGGTATGGGTTCGCCTGATAGCCTAGGAATGCACCTGCGCCCAGCTGAGATTCGTGAGTTGGACCGTCGTTGTTCGCGTAACCGTTACCGTAGTAACCAGTATCGTGGTACTGAGACCAGCCCAGTTTAGCACCGGTATACCAGGTGTTATCTTTAGGAGCGGCCTGCGCTACGGTAGCGAAGCCAGCCAGTGCCACTGCAATTGCGATAGCTGTCTTTTTCATTTTGCGCCTCGTTATCATCCAAATAGGCAATGAGCAAAAAAGTTGCTCTTGGTTGTAATCCTTCGCCGGGTCTGAACGCTCGCTTATGACTCTACCGAAAAAAAACGGAGGTTATTGAGCACCCTGGCGAGGTAAAGTCTACAACGAGATTGGAAACTTACAAGTATGATGTGACGCCGGAAGATAAAAAAACAGGGATTTATACACACATTTTAACAAATGACATGGCAAAATTTTCGCTACAGAAAAAGGAAAATGTCGCTAACCCATTGTCAAAGCTGGCGGGAAAAGAATCAGTGGGTTAGCCGCAACTTCTGTAAAAAAAATCCTGAGAAAAATCTTACTTTTACTTAATGAAACAAATCTGAGGGAATTTTTGCTGCATTTGATTGTCTGGAGAAGGCGCGATCGTGACCCTGTGGTCGCATAATTAACCCCAGCGCTTCGCCTTCTGTTGCTGCCTGCTCCAGTTCCAGACGCTCACTGTCCGTTAACTCATACGGAATCCACGCCAGAACCACACTGTAATTTCCTGTGCGCAGCGCTTTTACCATACTCTCAACCGTGCTGAAGCGCGCTGATTGTGTGATGTGCATACTCTTCTCCAGCGGTAATCCGGACTGCTGCATCCAGCTGCGATTCAGTTTGCAGGCTGGCGTCAGCCATAGCTGCCAGCGTGACTGCGCACTCAGCTGCTTCAGAACCGGCAACAGCAGCAACGGCATCATACCCGGTTGTTCGCTATAGCGTAATTCCGTGATTCCCCCCATAGAGGATTGCGTTAAGCCGGAAGCAGCGAAACGGCGGGAACGATCGGCAGGGCCAGAGAAGTGAGTACGCATATTTTTAATCACTCAGTAATGAACTGTATGGATGTACAGTACTGGCTTCGTGAACAAAGATCAACCTCAATTTCTGAAAATGCCTCGCAAATTCTGCACAAGATCCGGTCTGAAACGCTTTTATTCATTGAACAGCTAAATCGTTTTTTCTATCTTCTAACTGGATGAATATCCGAGCTTTTATAGGAAATTTCCCGCGCATGGAATCAGAATAAGGGGACGTTATGAAGAGAAGTAACCCGGTAGTTGAACGATCAAAAGCCCAGCTGGCAGCCTTGGGTAAAATCGAATCCCGCACTCAGTTTGGTGGTTACGCGCTGGCCGTTGAGAAGGTGGTTTTTGCCTATATTAACGACGATGCGCTCTACCTGCGTGCCAGCGAGGCGCTTCAGCATTACGCCACGCAGCGACCCATGGAGCCGCTGGTGTATCGTAAACGCGGTATGCCCGTCACGCTGAGCTACTTTAAAGTGGATCAACAACTGTGGCAGGACAAGGATCAGTTATTGCGGCTTTCGGCCAGCTCACTGCAGGCCGCACAGGATGAAGCAGCCACCAGACATGTCTCACTGATGCTAAAAGATCTGCCCAATCTCAGCCTGCGCCTGGAGCTGATGCTACACAAGGTGGGCATCAGTTCGGTCAGACTATTGTACGAAACCGGTTCGCGTGAAAGCTGGCTAAAATTGCGGGCCCTGAATAAAGATATTGGCTTAAAGACCCTGCTGGCACTGGAGGGTGCGATATCCGGGCATCATGAGGCCGCGCTGCCGGCGGCGGTGCGCGAAGAGCTCAGCGTCTGGTACCAAAAGACGCTCCGCCAGCACGCAGCCGGGGAGCGACTATCCCCTTAGCGACTGGCGAGCGTACGGCGCAGGCGGGCGATTTCAGGCAGCAGGGCAATCAGTAATCCCAGCTGCTGGATAACCAACGGAGCCTGCGCTTCCGCAGCGTTTTTCAGCGCGCTGAGGCGCTGCATTAACGCCTGCTGCATCGCATTGGCCTGGGTTTCATCGACGCGCTCAATTTGCAGCACGTCCTCGACAAAACATACCGCATCGTCCAGCAGCTGGAGTAGCTCGCCTTCGGGCAGGCGATCGCGGTGGGCGCCGAGCGCAGAGATGTAACTCAGGAAGGAGTGATTCAGGCAGAGCAGGCGAAACGCATCTTCCCGCAGCGGCTGCTGCAGTTTCAGCTCGCTGCTCATGTTGGAGACCACAGAAGCCAACTCCGCGTCGGCGTTGTGAGCATCACGACGCGCAATACGGTAGGCAAGGCGGTTATCTTTGCCCTGGTGATATTGCTCCATGATGGCATCCAGGTAACGGCAGTTGGCATTCAGGGTGCGATCGGCCACGGTGCTAAGCTGCCGGAAGCGCCAGTCCGGCCAGACAAAGGCCACCGCCAGCCAGGCAAGACCGCAGCCAAGCAGCGTATCCACCACGCGCGGCAGGGCCACGTCGAAACCTTCACCCAGCAGATTAAAGCACAGCAGCACCAGCAGCGTGATGAACAGCGTGGCCTGGGCGTACTGAATCTGACGGAAGGCAAAAAACAGCACGCCACTGAGCACAATCAGAATGAGCTGGCCTTCGATCGACGGCACCAGCCACAGCACCGGCAGCCCAATGGCGATGCCCGCCAGCGTGCCACCGATACGCAGCGCCAGCCGCCGTCGCGTGGCGTTGTAGTTAGGCTGGCACACAAAGAGGCTGGTAAGCAAAATCCAGTAGCCACGATGCAGGCCGGTGATCTGGATAAACGCATAGCCTACGCACAGGACAAGCGACATGCGCACCGCATGGCGGAACAGCGCAGAGGACGGACTCAGATGGCGGCTCAGGCGCAGGCGTATATCTGCCCAGCCGCTCAGCCCTTCGCGCGAAAGATTAATGTCGGCTGGTGTGAGCGGCTCGGCCAGTATCTGTTCGGATTCAATCGATGCCAGCTGTGCATCGATAGCGCGTAAGTTGCGCAGCAGCCAGAACAGCGGCCGGATATGAGTGGCTTCGGGATCCTGCTGCTGCAGACGCTGCAGGGTACTCTCCAGCCGCTCGAAACTACGCTCGAAGTGACTGTCATGATGCCAGCGCTGCCGCAGCACAATGTTCTCCGCCAGCTGGCGACACGCCTGCGCCTGCATATTCAGCAGTCGCTGAAAGCGAAACAGAACTTCGTTATAGCGCCAGTCATCGCGCAGCAGATGGTATTGCAGATGTGAGGAGCTGGCGCGTTCATGAATATCCTGCGCCACAAAGTAGTAGTGCAGGCTGCGCCGGGTACTGCGTGAGCCACGGTCGCCGCGCAGACGGCTCTGGATGGTACTCTTGGTTTGATTAAGTTGTGCCACCAGGGCGCTGTTGACCATGGCAGTCGCGATCAGCGCCGCGTCATCCTGCTCACCGCCATCCGGATCAAACAGATTGGCTTTGGCCTCCAGATAGCGCGCCAGCTGGGAAAAACTGGCGGCCAGCTGCTCCTGCACCGGGCGCACCGGGAACATCAGGTGGCCAATAAACGTCAGCAGGTTGTACCAGAGCGCGCCAATCAGCAGTAGCGCGGGCTGCATCCACCACTGCGGAAACAGACCGATGCCAAGCATGGTGTAAACCGCAATCAGCAGCGCGCCAAAGGCGATGGTCGCATAGCGCTGGCCCAGCGCGCCCAGCAGAATAAATCCCCAGCTGGAGAGCGCCAGGCCGACTGCGAAGGCCCAGGGATAGGGAAACAGCAGCTCAACCGAAACGGAAGCGATACAGAAACACAGCAGGGTAATGGCCAGGTTACGTACGCGTCCGGTCCAGCGATCGTCGAGATCGGCCAGCGCCGCCGCCACAACGCCCAGCGTCAGCGGGATGGTCCACTCAATTTGCTGCAGCCACCAGGGAAAAGCCGCGCAACCCGCCAGCGCAAAGAAAATGCGCAGCAGATAGCGCAGACTGCTGTTGAACAGGTAACGTCGCCAGCCCGGTGAAGCATCATGCATCATTATTCGCCTCAGTAACGACGACGCGCGTTCGCTTCACGCGCGGCCTGCGCCTCTTCAACCGAGACCACACGGCGACCAACGGGCCACAGCGCAATCGCCGCAATCTTGAAATGCGCAATGCCGGTGGGGATGCCGATAATACTCAGGCACTGCACAATGCCGGTGGAGATATGCATCAGGCACAGCCACCAGCCAAAGAAGATCAGCCAGAACAGGTTCAGAAAGGTTCCGCCGGCGTTCATTACATGGCTTTTGCTGTCCGGACGCAGCACATCGACGTGTACCGCTTCATTGCCAAACGGTAACAGCGACAGTTTGGTGATCTCCCAGCATGAGCGCGTCAGCGGCAGCGTAAAAATCAGCACGATGCTGATCAGCGTCGCAAATAGCCAGCCCAGGGTCGTGATAAAACCACCCAGTATGAAATTAAGAATATTAAGCACGGTGCGCATAACGCATTTTCCTTTTGCAATCCGCAATATGTGTCGCCCAGTTTAGCCTTTTTAAGGCTGGAGCGGTAAGAGTCTGACAGGTAAACTGCGCGATAATTGCATTCCACATGACGGTGCGAAGATGGAACTAAAAGCTACATCCATGGGCAAACGGCTGGCGCAGCACCCCTATAATCGGGTGCGTCTGTTGGCGGCCGGCGTGGAAGTCAGTGGCGATCGCCATGAATATCTTATTCCGTTCAACCAGCTGCTGAGCATCGCCTGTAAACGCGGTATGGTCTGGGGCGAACTGGAGTTCCACCTGCCGGAGGAGAGAGTGGTACGTCTGCACGGCACCGAGTGGCAGGAGACCCAGCGCTTTTTCCACTATCTGCAGCACGCCTGGCAGCAGTGGAGCCAGGAGATGAGCGACGTCAGCGCGCAGGTGCTGACAGCGCTGCAGCAGGAGATCATCACATTCACTGAACAGGATCGCTGGCTGAAGCGCAGTGAGCTGGCGGACATTAAAGAGAGTATAACCCGACAGTTTGCCGCCTTGCCGCTGCCGCTCGCGCGTCTGGAAGATTTCGATAACTGCCGCGAGCAGTGGCAATTTTGCCAGCAGTGGCTGGAGCAGGGTGAAACCGCTATTCGCGCGCGTAATCGCCAGTGGACCCGCGAAGTCATCAGCCATTTTCACGAATTCTTTTCTACCGTGGAAACCACGCCGCTCAATTCTTCCCAGTGTGAAGCTGTAGTCAATGGCGAAGACGCCTTGCTGGTGCTGGCGGGCGCGGGCAGCGGGAAAACCTCGGTGCTGGTGGCGCGTGCTGGTTGGCTGATGCAGCGCAGGCTGGCGCAGCCGGAGCAAATTCTGCTGCTGGCGTTTGGCCGTCAGGCGGCGGAGGAGATGAACGAACGTATACAGGCGCGGCTCGGTGACAGCGCCATTCAGGCGCGTACGTTCCACGCGCTGGCGCTGCATATCATTCGCGAAGGTAGTAACAAACAGCCGGTCATCAGTAAGCTGGAGAGCGACAGCAAGGCGCGCCGGCAGCTGCTTATCGATAACTGGCGCGAGCAGTGCAAAAGCAAGAAAGCGCAGGCCAGCGGCTGGCGGCAGTGGCTGCAGGACGAGCTGGCGTGGGATGTACCGGAAGGGCCTTTCTGGCAGGATGACAAGCTGGCGCAGCGGCTGGCTTCCCGGCTGGAGCGCTGGCTGGGGCTGATGCGCATGCACGGCGGCGCGCAGGCGGCGATGATTGCTGATGTACCAGAAGCGCTGCGTGATAACTTCAGCAAGCGCGTTAAGCTGATGGCGCCGCTGCTAAAAGCGTGGAAAAGCGCGTTGAAAGAGGAGGGCGCAGTGGACTTCTCCGGCCTGATTCATCAGGCGATTGCCGTGCTCGACAAAGGGCGCTTTATCAGCCCGTGGAAACACATTCTGGTGGATGAGTTCCAGGATATTTCACCGCAGCGCGCCGCCTTGTTAACCGCGCTGCGCCAGCAGAATAAGCGCACCACTCTGTTTGCAGTGGGCGATGACTGGCAGGCGATTTATCGCTTCAGCGGCGCCGAAATGAGCCTGACCACCGCGTTTCATCACTATTTTGGCGAAGGCGATCGCTGCGTGCTGGATACGACCTACCGCTTTAACGATCGTATCGGAGACATTGCAAATCGTTTTGTGCAGCAGAACCCGCACCAGTTACGTAAGCCGCTTAATAGCCTGAGTAAAGGCAATAAAAAGTCAGTGACGCTGTTGCCGGACGATCAGCTGGAGGCGCTGCTGGATAAGCTGAGCGGGTATGCAAAACCGGATGAGCGCATACTGTTACTGGCACGCTATCACCATCTGCGTCCGGCCGTGCTGGATAAAGCCAAAACGCGCTGGCCGAAGTTAGCGCTGGATTTTATGACCATCCATGCCAGCAAAGGGCAGCAGGCCGATTTTGTCATTGTGCTGGGGCTGCACGAGGGGCGCGACGGCTTCCCGGCGCAGGCGCGTGAATCGATTATGGAAGAGGGATTACTGCCGCAGCCCGAAGACTTTGCACACGCCGAAGAGCGGCGGCTGGCGTACGTGGCACTGACCCGCGCCCGCCAGCAGGTGTGGCTGCTGTTTGATAAAGCGCGGCCTTCAGCGTTTGTGGACGTGTTCCGCGAACTGGGTGTGCCGCAGAGTCGTAAAGCCTGATGATCAGGCTTTCAGACGCTCAGCCAGATAGCGCTGATAGTCGGGAATCTGAATCGCACTCTCTGCCGCAAACAGCGGCGACCGAATAATGAAGTCTGCCGTTGAGCGGTTGGTTGCCACCGGAATGTTCCACACGGTGGCAAGGCGCAGCAGCGCTTTGACATCCGGATCGTGCGGCACCGCATTCAGCGGATCCCAGAAGAAGAACAGCACATCGATTTTGCCTTCAGAAATCATCGCGCCAACCTGCTGATCGCCGCCCATCGGGCCGCTCAGCATGGCATTTACGTCCAGACCGGTATGGCGATTGATCAGATTACCGGTCGTCCCGGTGGCATACAGCACATGAGATTGCAGCGCGCTCTGGTTGATTTTCACCCACTCCAGCAGCGAGGCTTTGCAGTGGTCATGGGCAACGAGGGCAATGTGTTTCTGGACTTTCAGGGTACGAACGGTCTGCTCCATAGGGCTTCCTGTCTCTGCTCGGGCATTAAGGTTAAAGCACGAGTTTACCCCTGGCGTTTCGTTGCTATCAACTTGCGCGTAAGGTTTTCATCCAGCTGATAAAACGCAGGCGCGTTGCGGCATCAAAACGCTGAAACCAGCGCTGAAGCGCGGGCAGATCGCTGGCGTCCTGCCAGGCAAAATCGAGGTTCAGGCTGGTGTCCGGGATGTGGCCGGTTTGCAGGGCGAAACGCGGCACCGAAGCCACCTGGGCCGTACGGTTATATTTCACCATCGCCTGTTCCACATCGCTGCTGTCGTCTGGCGGCAACCGATCGCGAATGCTGGCAATCTCATTACCGTGTTCATCTATCAGCTGAAAATTGAGCGACCTGTCAAAATGCGTACGTTCACGACGGCTGTTCAGCGCGGGCAGACGGATCGCCACCGAATGCGCATCGGCGCTGAAGGTCACAATCATGGGTACAGACTGGAAATGGCTGGCATCGGCGCCCGCTTTTTCAACGCGAAACAGAAACTGATGCTGACCGCGCTCCAGCTCAAGGCTATCCGCACCTTTCAGCAGCGAGCCTGAGATTTTGCGCCCATCCAGCACCAGCAGATCGATCTGCGGATCGAGCTTCAATGTGATGGCATGGCAGGACGCCGATACGAGCAACACGAGTAAACCCGTAACAGCTAAAGACAGCTTCATTTCTACTCCCGGAAAAGGGGGGGATAACGGCGATGTGTAGCAAATTATTACATTATGGCAGTAAATTTACATTTTAACATATTTATTCGTGCTGCCGCGCAAAGTTTCACGCGCCCGGCTTGCACTTTGCGCGCCGATGCCCTCTACACTCTTGAGAGCGAAACAAGGAGAAAAGTATGAACGATCAAATCATCCGCGATGTCCTGACGAACACGAAACGCATCGCGCTGGTCGGTGCCAGCGATCGCACTGACCGTCCCAGCTATGGCGTGATGAAATATCTGCTCGATCAAGGTTATGAGGTGATACCGGTGAGCCCGAAGCTGGCCGGACAGACGCTACTGGGACAAACCGCTTACGCCACACTGGCGGAGATCCCGGGTAAAGTCGATATGGTGGATGTGTTTCGCAATGCAGAAGCCGCGTGGGGCGTCGCGCAGGAGGCGATTGCGATCGGGGCGAATACGCTGTGGCTGCAGCAGGGGATAATTAATGAACAGGCTGCCGTGCTGGCGCGTGATGCCGGGCTGACGGTCATTATGGATCGCTGCCCGAAGATTGAGATTCCGCGGCTGGGATTGACGCGCGCCGTGCAGTAACGCAAAAACGGCGACCTCGGGTCGCCGTTATCATTAATGACGCAGGCTCGGGGCCTGCAGCTGCTGCCGGATGGAAGCCGCAAGCTCATCCATAGAGGGCTGTTCCGGATGTTCAAACGAGGTCTCACCCGCCAGCTGAATCTCAGCCACATAAGTGTGCACCTGTTCGCCCTCTTCATCTTCCATCACGACGTGGTACCACGGCGCAGCGCGCAACGACTCCGTTGCGCCGACTTCATCCAGCTCAGGTTCGTCCAGCGAGTACTCCGCATCAACATCGACGATTACGCCGAGCACGCCGGAAAGACGATGGCGTACCTGCTGACCAATTCCAAATTTACTGGCAATCATTGTGACCTCCCAAAACTTTGCCCTGCTACCAATATGGTGGCAGGGACAGCGTTTTCAAGTCACAGCACGCGGCAGGCAAATCCTTTCAGATAAAGTCCTTCAGGATAGCTGGCGATCACCGGATGGTCGGCTGCCTGACGGAACTGCTCTATAAATTGTACATCACGGCCGGCATCTACGGCGGCATCAGCGATAATCTTCTGGAACAGATCGGTCGCCATCAGGCCAGAGCAGGAGAACGTCAACAAAATCCCGCCGGGATTAAGTAGCTGAATGGCCAGCATATTGATGTCTTTATAACCGCGACAGGCCCCCATCAGCTGATTTTTATTTTCAACAAATTTCGGCGGATCCATAACGATCAGGTCAAACTTCTCGCCGCTGTCACGGTAGCGACGCAGCAGTTTGAACACATCATCACGCACGAATTGCGCGCGCGACACATCAAGGCTGTTCAGCTCAACGTTCTGCTTCGCGACATCCAGCGCATCCTGAGAGGTATCAACACTGATCACTTCGCGGCAGCCGCCCAACAGCGCGGAAACGGCGAAACCGCCAGTGTAAGAGAAGCAGTTCAGTACGCGGGCGTTTTCTGCGTAGCGGCGCGTGGCAAGACGGCTGTCGCGCTGATCCAGGTAGTAACCGGTTTTATGACCGCCCTGAATGTCCACCAGCAGCTTCATCCCGTGTTCGGTAATCGGTAACAGTGCCGGTGGCAGCTCGCCCGATACCGGGCCCTGAGCCAGCTCCAGACCCTCTTTTTTACGTACTGCAACATCAGAGCGATCGTAGATGGAGCAGGTCGGGAAGCTCTGCTGCAGGGCGGAGATAATCGCCGGACGCTGGTACTCGGCACCCGCCGACAGCAACTGCAGGACCAGAAAATCGCCAAAGCGATCGATAGTCACGCCGGGCATGCCGTCAGATTCACCGGCGATCAGACGGTAGCTGTCCAGTCCGTCACGTTGCGCCAGCCAGCTGCGCCACTGCTGTGCCCGCTCAAAAGCGCGCACGAAGAAGGCGATGTCGATTGACTCATCCTGCTGCCAGCTCCAGACGCGAGCACGAATTTGCGACTGCGGTGAATAAGCGGCGCGGGCCAGCCATTTGCCATTGCTGTCACAGACATCAATAGTTTCACCCGACTGGGCTTTACCTTCCATACGGGCGACGGCACCGGAGAATACCCACGGATGGCGGCGCAGCAGGGATTTTTCACGTCCCTTAGCGAGAATCAATCGAACGGTCATATTTGCTATGCTTACCTGAAAAAATGAGGCGTCATTCTCCGGTGGATGACGGCAAAATGCAACGCACAATGGGGAGATCGCCATGGCGACCACAAGTTACAAAATCTGGGTGTATGGTACGGTGCAGGGCGTGGGTTTTCGCTACTACACTCAGGCGCGGGCCAATGAACTGGGCGTGACCGGCTACGCGCACAATCTGCAGGATGGCAGTGTTGAAGTGCTGGCTGCCGGTGAAGAGCAGCAGGTTCAGGCGCTGATTGAGTGGTTAAAAGCGGGCGGGCCGCGCAGCGCACGCGTTGATAAGGTGCTGGCCGAACCGCATCAGCCCGCCACCTTTCCGGCGCGCTTCACCACCGGCTGATTAAAGGCACTTCGCCGGTTTCGGCAGGCCGGCAATTTTTGTTGCCTGCTTAGCCGGCCCCTCCGGGAACAGGCGAAACAGATAGCGGCTGTTACCTTTCTCTTCGCCATACTTTTGCGCCATGGCTTTAACCAGCATGCGCACCGCGGGCGAGGTATTAAACTCCTGATAAAAAGCCCGCACAAAGTGCACCACTTCCCAGTGCGCATCACCCATCTCAATCGCTTCGTTTTGGGCGATAGCCGCAGCCAGCTCTTCACTCCAGTCCGCACTGTTTTTCAGATAGCCTTCCGCATCAGTGGCAATCTCTTTACCGGCAAAAATCACGTTGACTCCTTATTACACCTTTTGCCTTATTGTAAATTCGCCGGCAGCTAAAAAGCAAAAACCCCGCCGCAGCGGGGTTTTGGTAAAGCGACAGCCTTAGTCTTTGCTGGCGAAGCCCAACAGGCTCAACAGGCTGACAAAGATGTTGTACAGCGACACATACAGGCTCACGGTAGCGCGAATATAGTTGGTTTCGCCGCCGTGGATGATGTTGCTGGTTTCCCACAAAATGGCGCCTGCAGAGAACAGAATAAACAGGGCGCTAATGGCGAGGTGCAGCGCCGGCAGCTGCAGGAAGATATTTGCCACGACGGCGACCAGCAGTACCACAAAGCCAGCCATCATCATGCCGCCAAGGAATGACATATCGCGACGCGTTGTCAGTACATAGGCAGAACAGCAGAAGAACACCAGCGCGGTACCGCCCAGCGCCATGGCGATCACATCACCCATGCCCGCCGTCAGGAAAGCGCTGAGAATTGGGCCAAGGCAGTATCCCAGGAAGCCGGTGAACGCAAAGGCGGCCAGAATGCCTGCCGGGCTATTGGCCAGACGGTAGGTCAGAAACATCAAACCGTAAAACCCGACCAGCATCAGGATCAAACCCGGCGAGGGCAGGGCGTACACGGTGCTGAGCGTGGCGGTTACGGCAGAGAAGGCCAGCGTCAGGCCCAGTAAGAAGTAGGTATTACGCAGAACTTTGTGCGTACTGATTAACGATTGCTGCTGTGACGAGCTAATAATTCTGTCCATCATGCGCTCCTTAAGAGAGAGAACACCAAATATCGCCTGAGAATACGCAGCGACTGTGGAACAGAAAAGGCGTTTTACCCTTCTTTACGCGATAAATCGCTGTTTCGCTGAGCAGAATGGCGATTTTGACGTCAAAAAAAAGATTTTTGGCGGTTTTTCAGGCGAACGATTCACGTGACGCTTTACATCGTTCGGGGGGATGTTTATAGTGCGCCTCATTGCGGAGGGGTGGCCGAGTGGCTTAAGGCAACGGTCTTGAAAACCGTCGATGGGCAACCATCCGAGAGTTCGAATCTCTCCTCCTCCGCCATCACTCTTACAGAGTGACGTTACAAAAAGATTTCCGGAGGGATGGCCGAGTGGCTTAAGGCAACGGTCTTGAAAACCGTCGATGGGAAACCATCCCAGAGTTCGAATCTCTGTTCCTCCGCCATATTAAAGAAGCCCGCAGCGATGCGGGCTTTTTGCTTTTCAGCATTCACCCAATCCGAAAAAACCTCTCCTTGCTCTTCAGTCACCGGCCTGCACCTAACGGCAGACGCGTTTGCTGCTATAGTCCAGTCACGGTTTTTGCAAACATCTGGCGATTTTCCGATGCAAGCTGAGTTACACTGTGCGGTAATTCGCTCTTTGGCCGGCTAATCGTTTGAAAGCCAGAGTGTTTCACTGATGAATTATGGAATAGGCACAATGATCAAGAAACTGAGTCTTTGCGCGTTGTCAGTTATCGCGGCGCTTCCGGTGGGCATGACCGCTTACGCTGCGGATGGGGATATGCAACTTCAGCAGGTACTGATGCTGAGTCGTCACAATCTGCGTGCGCCGCTGGCTAACAATGGCAGCGTGCTGGAGCAATCCACGAAGAAGAGCTGGCCGCAGTGGGATGTAGCCGGTGGCGAGCTGACCACCAAAGGCGGCGTGCTGGAAGTCTATATGGGTAACTATACCCGTCAGTGGCTGGCACAGCAGGGCCTGGTAGAGAAAGGGACCTGTCCGGACAGCAGCAACATCTTTGTCTACGCCAACAGCCTGCAACGTACCGTGGCCACCGCGCAGTACTTTGTCACCGGCGCCTTCCCGGGCTGCGACGTTGCGGTAACCCATCAGGATGCGATGGGCACGATGGATCCCATCTTTAACCCGGTCATTACCGATGACAGTGAAGCGTTCAACAAAAAGGCGCTGGCGGCAATGACGGCTGCCAATGAGAAACTGGCGCTGAAGCCGGCGCTGCAGCGCCTGGAAAAGATTGTTGATTACAAAGCTTCACCGGCCTGCAACGGTAAAAAGCAGTGCGACCTCAGCAGCGGCGATAACACCTTTACTGCTGAAAACGGCAAAGAGCCTGGCGTAAACGGCCCGCTGAAGATTGGTAATTCGCTGGTGGATGCCTTTACGCTGCAATATTACGAAGGTTTCCCGGCGGATCAGGTTGCCTGGGGCCAGATCAAAACTCCGGAGCAGTGGAAAGAGCTGGCCGCCATCAAAAACGGCTATCAGGATGCACTGTTCACCTCACCGACCGTCTCGCGTGAAGTCGCGGCTCCGCTGGTGGATTATATCCGCAGCCAGTTAGTCGATCAGGACAAAGCCAGTGCGCCAAAAGTGACGCTGATGGTGGGTCACGACTCCAACATCGCTTCACTGCTCAGCGCGCTTCAGGTGAAACCTTATGAACTGCCGGGCAACGATGAGAAAACGCCTATCGGTGGTCAGGTGGTGTTTGAGCGCTGGCACGATGCGAAAAACAATAAAGATCTGCTGAAAGTGGAATACGTCTATCAGACGGCCGATCAGCTGCGTAACGCTGATGTGCTGAGCCTGAAAAATCCGCCGAAGCGCGTAACGCTGCAGCTGGCCGGTTGCGATACCGATGCGAACGGCTATTGCAGCTGGGATCAGTTTACCGCTGCGCTGAACACGGCGTTGCAGGGCACGCCACTGCAGCCAGCGGCACCTGCGGCACAGCCAGCACCGGCTGCCGCCCCAGCAGAGCAGACGCCGGAGAAGAGCGATCGCCCGGCGGCAGAGAGCGCGAACAGCGACAAAGCCGCCGCGGACAAAGCGGCTGCTGACAAAGCCGCAGCAAATAAAGCCGCCGAGGATAAAGCAAAGGCTGCTAAAGCCGCTGACGATAAAGCTAAAGCAGAGAAGGCCGCTGCGCAGAAAGCGGCTGAAGAGAAGGCGAAAGCCGATGCCTCTGCGGCACAGAAAGCTCAGGCGGATGCGGTGCCAGAGAAGTCACAGGCTGAAGCCAAACCGGCCCAGCAGCCGGCTGCCGCCAGTAACTAAGCGACAGCGCCATGTAAAAACCCCGCCGCGGCGGGGTTTTTTGTGTAGTTTAACCGGCGACAACCACCAGTTTCTGGTTGGCAAACTCTTTCAGACCGAGATCGGACAGCTCCCGACCGTAGCCAGAGCGCTTCACCCCGCCAAACGGCAGCTCGGCTGCGGTATCGCTCTGTGAATTGATAAACACCATACCGGTCTCAATCTGTGAAGCCATGTTACGGCCGCGTGCGATATCGCGGGTCCAGACTGAGCCGCCAAGGCCATAGTGGGAGTCGTTCGCCAGCGCGATCGCGGCGCGATCGTCCGCCACAACGTACACCTGCGCCACCGGCCCGAAAAACTCCTGATAGTAAGCCGGGTTCTCGGGCGTCAATCCGGTAAGGACCGTGGGCTGGTAATAGCAGCCAACGCCCTCAATCACTTTACCGCCAAATACCAGATTTGCACCGTGCTGCACTGCGTCATCAACCTGTTTTGCCAGGCGGTCACGCGCATCTTTGGATGATAGCGGCCCCAGGGTGGTTTTTTCATCAAGCGGATCGCCCGGTATCGCGGACTGCATCGCTGCGCTGAATTTCGCCATAAACTGATCGGCAATCTTCTCATGCAGGATAAAGCGCTTCGCGGCGGTGCACACCTGGCCACAGTTGCTCAGACGCCCCTGTGCACCCTGGCGTACGGCTTCGTCGATGTCTGCGTCATCCAGCACCACGAACACATCGTTACCGCCCAGCTCCAGCGTCGATTTTTTCAGATGCTTACCCGCCTGTTCTGCCACAGCGCTACCTGCGCGCTCTGAGCCGGTCAGGGCAACACCCTGAACGCGTGAGTCGGCGATGAGATCCGCAACCTGCTCACTGGAGATAAACAGATTGGTCCATGCACCCTGTGGCGCGCCGGCTTCCAGCACCAGCTTTTCAAACACATCGGCGCAGTGCGGCACGATGTTTGCGTGCTTCGCCAGCACCGGGTTGCCCAGCGCCAGATTCGGCGCCAAAACGCGCATCAGCTGATAATAGGGGAAGTTCCACGGTTCAACCGCTACAATTACGCCAATCGGATGGTACTCCAGCCACGCATCACCCACTTCACTCGGGTAAGGCTGTGCCTGTAAAAAGGTGGCAGCGTGTTCGGCATAGTAGCGCGCAATGCTGGCGCAGATTTTCACTTCACCACGGCTTTGCCCAATCAGTTTACCCATCTCTTTACTGGCTATGGTTGCCAGCTCTTCAGCACGCTGATCGATCAAATCCGCCAGCCGATGCAGCACCTGCAGGCGCGGCTGAATATCTCCTTTGCTCCATGCAGAGTGGTACAGCGCATCAGCAGTGTGCAGCGCCTGCTGCGCATAGGCATCATCGTGTGCGGGCCACTCTTTTAGCAGTTGATTATTAGCGGGGTTGATACTTTGATAGGCGGACATACAAGCCTCCCTGGTCACTCCTGAAAAACAAGGCGGGACGGGCCCGCCTGCGGATTACACGTTTTTGCGTTCGACGGTCTTATCATCCCACGTCAGGACATCCTGATCGGTCTTTTCAAAGGCGCGGAGTAATACATCGTCACTGCCTTGCTGCCGCCAGATCTCCTCGGCCAGGCGCTCATCGTAATTCGCAACTTCAAAAATGGCCTCGGCAATTTCGCGTGAGGTGTGGCGCAGGGTGGCCCATTCGCCCACATGATGTGCTTTAGACTGTTCTGTCGTCATACCTGTCTCCTGTTGGGGTTATCCTTTCAGTTTTACCGCCAGTCCGGCGACGTATCGGCCCTGATAACGGGCAATCTCCAGCTCTTCAGCTGACGGCTGGCGTGAGCCATCGCCGCCGGCGAGCGTGGTTGCGCCGTAAGGCGTACCGCCGCGCACCTGAGAAATATCAAAAAGTTCTTTGGTGCCATAACCAATCGGCACAATCACCATGCCGTGATGCGCAAGGGTGGTCCACACCGAGGTAATGGTCTGCTCCTGACCACCACCGGTCCCGGTGGAGGCAAAAACGCTGGCAATCTTGCCGTACAGCGCACCGGATGCCCACAGTCCGCCGGTGCGATCCCAGAAGTTACGCATCTGTCCGGACATGTTGCCAAAGCGCGTCGGCGTGCCCACGATAATGGCGTCATACTGCGGCAATACATCAGGCGTCGCTTCCGCCGCCGTCTGATTTACCTTGCCGCCCACCTGTGCAAAGCGCTCGGGGTCCATGCTCTCGGGCACGCGCAGAATAGTCACCTCTGCGCCGTCCACGCCTTTAGCGCCCTCCGCGACAGCCTGCGCCATGGTTTCAATATGGCCGTACATCGAATAGTAAAGCACCAGAATTTTTGCCATTGCTTCCATCCTGTTGGGTGTGGTGAGTAGAAGGAAGTATAGAAGAGGCTGCGCAAGGTGCTGGACAGTGGCTGACCAATCAGCACCACCGCTGCGGTTTATATGCCGATAACCATTTGTAAAATGGTGCTTTATGTGGAAATAAGCATGTAAAGCAGCGGGATATGTGTTTCAAAGTATGAACATGCGGCAGAAGATCGTCTCACCTGGCTACTCTTTAACCTGGTGGCGTAAACGTACGTCTCCTGCTTTTCACCCAACCTGAGTGAAAAGCCCATCCCACAGAGACTAAATCCCTGGAGGAAATGATGGCTCAACATCGTGGAGGATCAGGCAATTTTGCCGAGGATCGTGAAAGGGCGGCAGAAGCGGGCCGGAAAGGCGGTAAAAACAGCGGCGGTAATTTCAGGAACGATCCGCAACGCGCTGCCGCAGCAGGTGAAAAAGGGGGACGCAGTCGCAGCAAGAAGTAACGCTGTTCCCCGATTGCTCCCCGCCGCCGGGCATGCCCGGCGGTAACAAACATTGCATTATCCGTCCCCGATCAGCAAAAATAGCCGCCGGTTATCTAATCTGGTGCGTTATGTCCGCTTCTACTTCTCGTCTCAGCCTGCGTATTACCCGGCAGGAGTTGGTGCTTATCTTTATTACCATGGTGTGGGGTGGCACGTTCCTGGTGGTGCACCGGGCAATGGCACACTCAGGCCCCTTCTTTTTTGTGGGCTTGCGCTTTGCTGCGGCCTCACTGCTGCTGGCCGTGTTCTTCCGCCGCTATCTGCGCCAGGTGACCCGGCTGGAGATAAAAGCCGGCGTGCTGATTGGCCTCGCCATCGCCGGCGGTTATGGCCTGCAGACCTGGGGCATGCAAACCATCTCTAGCAGCCAGTCGGCATTTTTGACTGCGCTGTATGTACCGGTTGTGCCGTTGCTGCAGTGGCTGTTTCTGCGCCGTCCGCCTGGCCTGATGGCATGGATTGGCATTACGCTGGCGTTTATCGGTCTGGTGCTGGTGGCGGGCCCGCAGGACGGCAACCTGACGCTCAATGCCGGAGAGATTGCCACGCTGCTGAGTACATTGGCGATTGCGGCAGAGATTATCCTGATCAGCCGCTATGCCGGGCAGGTCGATGTGCGCCGGGTAACGCTGATTCAGCTGATGGTGGCATCCCTCTGTGCGTTTCTGTTGATGATCCCGAACGGGGAGTCACTGCCAGCCATGTCAGCGCCGCTGCTCTTCAGCGCGTTAGGCTTAGGGGCGGCCAGCGCCCTGATTCAGGTCACCATGAACTGGGCACAACGCAGCGTGTCGCCTACGCGCGCCACGGTTATCTATGCCGGAGAGCCGGTATGGGCCGGCGTAGTGGGGCGCATTGCCGGCGAGCGCTTGCCGGCAGCGGCTCTGCTGGGCGGGGCGCTGATTGTCTGCGGAGTGATTGTCAGCGAACTGCGGCTACGCCGTAAAAAAACGGTGCCGGTTGAGGCACCGCAGGAGCCTTAAGGGTGCTGGCGTGCCGCCTGCTTTTCCGGCGCGGCACGACGCTTTTGCAGCAGGGCGTTCAGAAAAATAGCGCCGAATGTTGCCGTACCGATGCCGCCCAGCGTGAAGCTGCCGATCTTCAGGGCAAAATCACCGGCACCCAGCACCAGCGTGGTGGCGACCATGATCAAATTGCTGTTCTGGCTTAAATCCACCTGGTTTTGCAGCCAGATACGCGCGCCCGCTACCGCAATCAATCCAAACACCACAATCGATGCGCCGCCAATCACCGGACCGGGAATGGCATGAATCAAGGCGCCAAACTTGGGTGAAAAGCCCAGTACCAGCGCGATGATTGCCGCTGCGACAAACGCCAGCGTTGAGTAGACCTTCGTCACCGCCATCACGCCGATATTCTCGGCATAGGTGGTTACGCCGCTACCGCCCAGAGTGCCGGAGAGCATGGTGGCCAGTCCATCCCCGACAAACGCGCGCCCCATCCATGGATCGAGGTTACGCCCGGTCATGCCGGCGACGGCCTTAATGTGCCCAAGATTCTCCGCCACCAGGATGATAGCGACAGGCGCGATCATCACCATTGCCTGCACATCAAACACCGGCGCGGTGGTATGCGGTAGCCCAAACCAGGCCGCGCCAGCCACGCCGCTAAAATCCACCGGTTTGCCGAAGCCCATAACGTTAGTGAGCAGCGCATAGATCGCCCAGGCCATCAGCAGCCCGACCAGAATCAGCAACCGTTGCAGCAGTCCGCGGGTAAACACCGCGACCAATCCAATGCACAGCACGGTTACCACGGCCATCCAGCTATCAAACATCGAAGATGAGACGCTGTGCACGGCGATGGGCGCCAGATTAAGGCCGATCGCCATGACAACGGCACCGGTTACCACGGGCGGCATCAGTCGCTCTATCCAGCCGGTACCGATTTTTATGACGATCAGGCCAATCAGCGTGTAGAGCGCCCCGCAAGCGATCACGCCGCCCAGCGCCAGCGCCATGTGCGGATTCAGCCCCTGTCCGCTAAACCCGGTAACGGCAATGACCACGCCCACAAAGGCCGCGCTGGAGCCAAGATAGCTGGGCACGCGACCACCGGTGATGATGAAAAACAGCAGCGTACCTATACCCGAAACCAAAATGGCCAGATTAGGGTCCAGGCCCATCAGTAACGGCATCAGCACCGTCGCGCCAAACATCGCCACGGCATGTTGCAGGCCAAGAATCAGCGTCTGCCCGGCAGGCAGCGTTTCGTCCGGCGCGATCAGCCCGTCATCATTCATTGCTGACTTTTTCTGCCAGCGGGGAAACCAGGAACTCGCCATTATCTTCTCCAGAGCAGGGGAAAGCGGGCCGCTGTTGCGGCGTTAACGGGCATCCTGCCGCAACAGCGGGTGATAGCTGCGGTCAAACCACGCCAGACCGTGCTGTGCCTCGCTGCGCGCCAGCGCAACGACTTCACATAGCAGCACGTCATGCGTGCCCGCGCTGACAACCTGTGTAATGGTGCAGTCGAATGCCACCAGTGCCCCCTCCAGCTGCGGCGCACCGCCGGGACGGGCGTGCCAGTCGCCGGCGGCGAAGCGTTCGTCCATGGCGGTTTTGCCACCAAACAAGGTGGACAACGACTCCTGACCGGCGGCGAGCGTATTCACACACAGCACGCCGTTAGTGCGGAAGAGCGGCCACACCGACGCGTTGCGATTCAGGCACACCAGCAGCGTAGGCGGCGCATCCGTTACGCTGCACACTGCCGTGGCTGTAAACCCGGCCCGTCCGGCCGGACCGTCAGTGGTGATGATGTTCACCGCAGCGCCCAGTGAGGCCATCGCGTTGCGGAAATCCTGCTGCTGCACCCCGGCCAGCGCCGGCAGTTCAAGTACGCTCATGGTAATTCTCCCGTCTTTAGCTCGCCTGACGCGCAGGCTTTGCTGTTTCTGCCAGCCACTGCAGCAGCAGCGCGTTGAAGTTGTCACTGTCGGTCACACTCATCGCATGTCCGCCCCAGGCCATCTCAATCAGGCTGCCGTTGGGCAACGCCTGTGCCAGCTGCGCCGAGCAGCTCCACGGTACCAGGAGATCGTCCTGACTGCACAGGGCCAGAACCGGCTGGGTGATGCGTGCGGCATGCGGACGGAAATCAGCGCTTTTTAATGCGTGCAGGCGCCGCAGCAGATTCTCCATGCCCTGGAAATGCGTGACGTGATGCGCATCCTCCGCCGTAATCCGCGTCTGATGCTGTGCCAGCCACTCCGCCGGATAGAGAAACAGCGGCTGGGCACGCACAAATGCCTCAACCCCTACGTGCATTAACAGATCCTGACGAACCCGGAAGCAGCGCGCGGTATGGTCACTTAGCGCCAGCCAGCCATTGATCACCACTACGCGACCCACCTGCTGCGGGTAATCCAGCGCCAGCTGCAGGCCAATCAGCCCACCCAGCGCATGGCCGACGATGTCGTAGCGGGTAATGCCGTGCCGGGCCAGCGCATCGGCCAGCTCGCGCGCCATCATTGCCATGCTGTAACCCTCTGGCAGCGTATCGGCACTGCGGCCGGTGCCGCGCTGGTCGTAAGTCACCACGCGGTAGTGCGGTGTCAGCGCCGCCAGCTGCGGCTGCCAGAAGCC
>Ga0157361_1000259_pt1 | contig 25715 bp, 27 predicted proteins | sample AttlaeALBM2_FD_111481 | JGI IMG/M metagenome (GOLD analysis project Ga0157361, IMG submission 111481) | Fungus gardens microbial communities from leaf cutter ant in Ribeirão Preto, State of São Paulo, Brazil - Atta laevigata ALBM2 | ecosystem: Host-associated > Fungi > Mycelium > Unclassified ...
CATTGGGAAATGCTTTCCTTCCTTGGCGTGGGTTCTAGTAACTCTATAATAGGATTACAAAATTCGGCGGGGATGTAAAAATTATCCCGCTTCGGTTGCCGTTTCGTTGAAGCGGTGTCGCCGCTACCCATAAACATGAGGGGGTAAACATGCCTGTTCGTCTTGCCACTGAAACCGATGCCGCAGCTCTGATCGCCCTCGACAGCGCTGCCGAAGACGAGCCACAACGCGCGGCGCAGATCCGCGCCTGGTGCGGGCAGGGCATCTGTTATCTTGCCGAGGAACACGGCATGGCGATGGGCTACGGCGTGCTGCACTATCACTTCTTCGGCTGCGGCTTTATCGAGATGCTGATGGTTGGCGATCGCTATCGCCGCCGGGGCGTCGGGCTGGTGCTGATTGCCGCGTTGAAGTCTCACTGTCGGCACCCGAAGCTGTTCACCTCCACCAATCGCTCCAACCTGCCGATGCAGCGGCTGCTGCTGAACGCCGGGTTTGTCGCCAGCGGCCAGATTGACAATCTCGATGACGGCGATCCGGAGCAGGTCTTTTTTATCCAGGCGCGCTAATACAGCCGGACATCGACCGCCTGCTGTTGCAGCCAGGTGCTGACGTAGCCATAAGCGGCATAGAAGGCCAGCAGCGCGAAGAGCAGCACGGAAAGCGATGCCAAAAACTTGACGTCGCCGTGCTTCGACAGCTGATAAGCGCAATAGAGAAAGGCCATCAGGCACAGCAGAGTGAAGGCGATAGCCAGCGTGGCGTAAAAAATAAGCATAACGAAACCCGTTCTTCCTTGTAAGCACGGCAAGGATACCACAGACAAAAAAGGGGCCCAATTGGGCCCCGGCGTGATTCGCTGCGGGAGGGTTACTCCGCCGCGTCGGGATGGTTTTTGCCTTCCTCGATAAACGCTTCGTCGATCTCTTCGATGTTCTCCTCACTGTCGCGGCCGGACAGGATGTTCCAGCAGGCGATGAACAGCGCGGCGATCAAGGGGCCGATGACGAAGCCGTTGATGCCGTAGATCTCCATGCCGCCCAGGGTGGAGATCAGGATCAGGTAGTCCGGCATTTTGGTGTCTTTGCCCACCAGCAGCGGGCGCAGGATGTTGTCCACCAGGCCGATCACCACCACGAAGAACACCACCAGGAAAATGGCTTTCCACAGCATGCCGGTGGCGAAGAAGTAGATCACCGCCGGCACCCAGATGATGGCGGAGCCCACGGCCGGGATGATCGACAGGAACGCCATCAGCGCGCCCCACAGCAGGCTGCCGTCGATGCCGGTAAAGTAAAACGCCAGCCCGCCGAGCGCGCCTTGCACCACGGCGACCACCACCGTGCCCTTGACGGTGGCGCGGGAGACGGCGGCGAACTTCACGAACAGGTGGTGCTTCACGTGCTGAGAGAGCGGCAGCGCTTCGAGCGCCAGGTTCACCAGGTAGGGGCCGTCTTTCAGCAGGAAGAACAGCAGATAGAGCATCACGCCGAAGCCGACGACGAAGTTGAAGGTGCCCTTGCCGATCAGGAAGACGCTGCCCGCCAGGTATTGCCCGCCCTTGAGCGCCACCTCGGAAAGCTGCTTTTGGATCTCGGCGGCGCTGTTGAGGTTATGCTCCGCCAGGAAGCGCTGCGCCCAGCCGGGCAGGTGGCGCATAAAGTCCGCCAGCATGGTCGGCAATTGGCTGTTGTTGGTCTGCAGCTTGGTGTAGATCACGTTGAATTCCATCGCCAGCGACGAGGCGATGATCGCCAACGGCGTGAACACGATCAGGCAGATCAGCGCCACCGTCAGCAGCGACACCACGCCGTTGCGTTCGCCGACGTACTGCTTCAGCTTCTTTTTCACCGGATGGAAAATCACCGCCAGAATAATTGCCCACAGCACCGAGGAGTAGTAAGGCCCCAGCACGTCAAGAAAGGCGGCGGTGACGATAAACAGGATCAGAATAAAGAATCCTTTGGAAATGCCTTTAGACATCATAGTCGTCCCTCAAAAGATGAATTTTCAGCATAGATGAACTGAATGAAAACAACACTATCATCACCTTTGCTTAACCGGTAGGGGATTTTTAGTGGCGTATTCCATAGGGTTATTAAGGGCAAGGCGGGCGCCGCACGGTGAACAGGCGGCGGCGTGAGAAAGGAAAGAGGGCTAAATAATTAACAAAATTTATCGATTGTGTTTCATTTTGTGAGCCGCGCTTGCCGCCTGCGCCAGTCTTTCCTAGTGTTGATGAGGGCGGCCGTTCGCCCTATATCACGAAGGAGTATGCAAATGACTGAACACAAACGACTCGGCGTCATCGAGAAAACGCTACTGATCGCCTTTGCCGGCCTGCTGGTGTATTTCGCGGCCACCGGCGCCTTGTCATTATCGGGCCTTGATCATCACTGGCCATATCCTTCGCGATAGGTAGGCACCTGCACCAGGGAAAATTCAGCACCGCTTATAACAAACAGAACGACCTTTCTGCTTATCACCCCGCATTATGCCGTCGGCTGAGAAAAGCCAGCGCCAACAGCGCCCCCAATAGGGCCGCCGCCAGCACCAGCCACGCCGGGGCCGCCCAACCGGCCGCGGCCACGATGGCGCTCAGCGCGACCGGGCCGATCACCTGGCCGAGATAGTTCCCCTGCATCACCAGCCCCAGGCTCAGCGGCAGCAGCGTCGGTTCCGGCGTCGCCGCCGGCGTGGCGGCCAGAATGGTGGCGGGCAGTATGCCGGCGGTGGCGCAGAACAGGAAACATAAGGGGATCAGCAGGCCGTTGGGCGTCACCGGCAGGAAAATGCCGATGCCGAAGATGCCAATGACCAGGCTGGTGGCCGCGAGCAGCGTTCTGGCGCGGAGGCCGCGCGACAGCAAGAGCCCGGCGGCGAGGTTACCGATGATGTTCGCCGCCACCGCCGCCGCGCTGATGCCGCCGGCGGCCGCCAGCGACAGGCCGATGCGTTGCATCAGGAAGATCGGCAGGAAGGTCATCACCGAGAAAAACTGCAGGTTGTAAGTGGTGAACATCAGCGCCAGCAACAGCGGCCGGCGCGCCCGCAGCATCGCACCCAGCGCTTGCCGCAGCTGTAACGGCGGAACGTGCGCCCCGGCGGCACGGCGGGAGGTGGTCAACGGCAGCAGCAGGGCAGCCAGCAGCGTCAGCGCCGCACCGGCCTGCCAACTCTGTTGCCAGTCGGCGAGATGGGGGCCGAAAAACAGTGAAATGGCGATGCCCGCCGGCATGAAGGTGCTCCAGATGCCGAACACCAGGCTGCGCTGCGCTGGGGCGACGAGGCGGTTCAGCACCGCCGGCGAGGCGACCACCACGATCACGAAGCCGAGGCCTTCGACAAAGCGGCTGACGATCAACCCGCCGAAGTCGTGCAGCGTGGCGCCGGTAAAGCTGGCGGCGCTGATGATCAGCAGCCCAAGCGCCAGCAGGCGCCGGTCACCCCAGCGGCGCACCAACAGCCCGGCGGCGATGCCGCCGAACACGCCGACGAAGGGAAAGGCCGAAATCACCCAGCTCAGCGCCTCGAGCGAACGGCCGAACTCGGCCTGCAGCGCCGGCAGCGCGATGGTGGCCTTGCCCACGTGCAGCGCCGCGGCGATGCCGGCGAACAGCACGTTGACGACGGCTAACCAGGGCGTGGCGGCGGGAAGAACGCGGTCGATGGCGTCCGGTTTTATCGCGGTCATAACACTCTCCAGTGGCGGTAACGCCATCACTATGTGCTCTTGCAACGGCTGAGGTCGTTCAAATGCTGCGCTATCACGCGGAGAAATTATTCATTTCGAGCTTTATGGATTGCGCGCCTTCGTTGTTTGGTTTGCCAGCGTGCCGCCCGGCGTGGACGCTCGCCTCCCTTCAGCGGTTTACTGTTCCGACACGCAGCAGGCGTGTGATATTCATTTTATAAGGAGCAGTGTATGTCAGAGATGATGAACGAGAGTGGGGCGCCGGCCATTGAATGGAGCTATGGCGGCCGGGGTGATGATATCAGCAGCAGCCTGAGCCTCGACACGGTCGAGGAGCAGCCGCAGGGTTTCTTGATGACGGTCGATCGGCCGGTGCAGATCTTTAAAGACGCGCTGTCGCCGATGATGGCCTTTGTCACGCTGCTGCGCCCGCTGTACGCCAGGACGGGCGAGGGCTTCCAGTACGTGCCGGTTTCCAACCCCTGGACCGACGTGCAGCGCCTGCCGGCCAGCGCAGGCTATCTGGGCGTGCAGGTCAACGCCGGGCTGTTCTTCCACGGCGCCAAGCCGACGCACTATAAAGATCGCGACGGCCAGATGAAGCCGATCGACGGCGGCACGCTTTTGCAGAACATCACCGTGCTGCATCAGGTGGCGCAGCCGCTCGGCCCGGGTGAAGGCGCCGTCTGAGTCGGCAGCGTTATCACGGGGCCGGACGCGGCCCCTTATCGCGCCTTGAAACCGTGCGCCGGTTGGGTAAAACTGGCTGCCTATTCAAGGAGAAGAGTATGTACAGCGACAACGAGAAAAAATTTTATATCATCCTCAACCGCAATCACGAACCGGCCACGCTGTTTAACGCTTCCTGCCATCTGACGGCGGGCATCACCGATCTGATCGAGCAGCGCGAGTTTCACCACTATCCGAGCAGCCTCGACGGCGTCAGCGCCAATATGAGCCACTATCCGATCGTGATCCTGCAGGCCAAGAACAGCAGCCAGCTCAGCAACCTGATTCTGAAGTGCAAGGAAGAGGGCGTGTTGTCCAACTTCTTCACCACCACCATGCTGTCACACTCCGCCGAACAGCAGATCGCCGACACCGCCAACACCCCTTACGAACAGCTGGATTTCGTGGCGGTGGCGCTCTACGGCGACGCCGAACAGCTTAAGCCGCTGACCAAGAAATTTTCCGTCTACCGCTGAAAACGCGGGATCTCAGACGCTGGCGCCGTCGTAACTGTGGATCTGCAATGCATCGAGCGCAACGTCAGGCACGCAGCGCAGGTTGACGGCGCACATCGCGGCGCCGTCCGGCGCAGTGCCGTAGGCGAAGGGTTGGGCACCGCAGACTCGGCAGAACTGATGGCGGATCTTGTGGTGATTGAAGGTGTAGGTGCTGAGCTGGTCCTGGCCGCTGTTGAGCGTGAAGGCGCTGATAGGGAAGAAAGACAGCAGCAGCCCTTTGCGGCGGCAGATGGAACAGTTGCAGCTGAGGGCTTCGGTGGGCAGTTCGGCGTCCACGGAGAAGGTGACGGCGCCGCAGTGGCAGCTTCCCTGAAATGACATGGCGATGATCCTGTAGCAGGAGGGGTGTTTGCCCAGTATAGTGCAATTTATCGCCACTCGGCCGCGCAGGGCCCGGTTTCCTTAGTAAATGCGCGGTTTTCTGGTAGGTTAGAGCTTAACGTCATCAAAAGGAGATCGCGATGTTAGAACATTACTATCCGGCCAATATGGGCGCCGAACCGGTCACGGACGAACAGCACAAACGGCTGGTGGCGGTGCAGGCGGCGCTGGAATTGATCAAGGCCACGCTGTCGGATACCAACGACGGCAACGGCGTAGACTTCCAGCTGAAGGCGGCGGAAAAGCACATCGGCCCGATGGCCGACGCCATTCAGGAAGCCCTGAAGTAACGGTTCGCCGTCACCTCAACCGCCCATACCGGGCGGTTTTTTTTGCGCTGATTACTGCGATTTTTTTAGTGGCGCATTGCCTTTTTCCCGGCTGGTGCCGTGAGCGACGCGATCCTACTCTAGCGATCCGAGTCCTCATCAGGGTTATGCTCATGTTCCGCTTCAGCCTCTTTTCTTTCTTATTACAGCGCCGCCGGCGCGTCATCCCGTTGGCCGTCGGCGCGCTGCTTCTCAGCGGCGTCATGCAGGCACAGGCCGCGCAGCGTATCGAATTCTCGCCGGATGCCGCCGGCGCTTATCCAGAGGGTATCGCCTGGAACCCGCGCGCCGGTGCGTTCCTGGTCTCCTCCCTGCGCGGTGGGCAGCTTGGCCTGGTCTACCCGGATGGCCGCTATCGGCGGTTTTCCACCGGTAAGGGGCTTATCACTACCTCCGGCATGCTGGTGGACGCCGAGCGTAATCGGGTGCTGGTGTGCAACGAAGACGTGGGGGTCTCCCTCAGCTCTGCGCCCGGTACGCGCAATCGTGTGGCGCAGGTGCTGGAGTTCAATCTCGATACCGGCGCGCTGCAGCAGACGTACGATCTCTCATCGTTAAGCCGTGGGCCGACGCTGGCCAACGATCTGGCGCTCGACGCGCAGGGCAATATCTACGTGACCGACAGCTTCCAGCCGCAGATTTACAAGGTCGACCGGGCAACGCGCCAGGTGTCGATTCTGGTGCGCTCAGCGCGTTTGATGCCGGCCAACGCTCCCGCCGCTGCGCAGGGCACGCAGCCTTATCTCAACGGCATCGTGTATCACCCGGATGGCTATCTGATTGCGGCGGACTACACCCGCGGGCTGCTGTGGAAGGTAACGCTGGATAGCGCGCCTGCGATAAGTGAAATCAGGCTACCGCAGCGGCTGAAAGGGCCGGACGGGCTGCGGCTCAAAAACGCCCATGAATTGGTGATCGTACAGTCTTTTCCGGGCGCAAAGGGGAGCATGTCCGGCGATGTAACGCTGCTCTCCTCGAACGACGGCTGGGCCAGCGCGTATATCACGGCGGTCGCCACGCCGCCGGAATTGGATGGGCCGACTGGAGCCGCGCTGCGCGATGGCGAGGTGTGGGTCGTCAACTCCCGTTACCCCCGTTTGTTTGCCGACGTCGCTCAGGCAGAGAGAACCAGGACGTTCAGCATCGTCAGGGTGGCGTTAGAGCGGAGGCCCGCCGATCGGCGACGGTTGCCAACCCGGCCGGAATAGGATTAAATGCCGCACTGACTGTATAAATAAACAGGTGCGCTGCGATGAGTCTGATGTTGAAGGGTGAAAAGATCGACCGTAACCGCTTTACCGGCGAGAAGATTGAAAACGGCAGCTTTATGCTGTGCGATTTTTCGGGCGCCGATCTGACCGGCACCGAGTTTATCGGCTGCCAGTTTTACGATCGCGACAGCCGACAGGGCGGCAATTTCAGCCGCGCGATACTGAAAGACGCCAGCTTCAGAAGCTGCGATTTGTCGATGGCCGACTTCCGCCACGCCAGCGCCCTGGGGCTGGAGATCCGCGAGTGCCGCGCGCAGGGCGCCGATTTTCGCGGAGCCAGCTTTATGAACATGATCACCAGCCGCACCTGGTTTTGCAGCGCCTATATCACCAAAAGCAATCTGAGCTACGCCAACTTCGCCAAGGTGGTGCTGGAGAAATGCGAGCTGTGGGAAAACCGCTGGCACGGCGCACAGGTGCTCGGCGCCAGCTTCAGCGGCTCCGATCTGTCCGGCGGCGAGTTCTCTGGATTCGACTGGCGCGCCGCCGACGTCACCCAGTGTGATTTGAGCAACGCGGAACTGGGCGAATTGGATTTGCGCACCACCGATCTGCAGGGTGTCAAAATGGACAGCCACCAGGCCGCGCTGCTGCTGGAGCGGTTAGGGATTGCGGTTATCGGCTAATAAATTGCCCCAGGCCCGTTTTCCACGGTGCCTAGGGGAAATATGTTTACGCGGTTTATGAATATAAATTTAAATATTGCTTGCTTAAATAACTCGGCCGTGTGTAAATAGGGTCATCGGTTTGTAGTACAGACCTTATGAAAGCAGTTTTAGTAAAGCAGTTCTCAGTATTAGCGATATCCCTCAGATACCTCTTCTTCCGCGAATTTTCTTCTCTAGTGCCCCATAAGTTTCCAATAAAAACAGACCTCTATCGCCGTATGGCGTCGCAAAAATATAAAGGAAATATCTCTATGTCTACTAAAATGACAGGTTTGGTAAAATGGTTCGATGCAGGTAAAGGCTTTGGCTTTATCACCCCGGCAGACGGCAGCAAAGACGTGTTCGTACATTTCTCTGCTATCCAGAGCAACGATTTCAAAACGCTGGACGAAGGCCAACAGGTTGAGTTCACTATCGAAAATGGCATGAAGGGCCCTTCTGCCGGCAACGTGGTCGCGTTATAATTTTCGGCCGAGGTACGATTTCTTACGACAGCGATGAGGGTTTAAGCCGGAGCAGTTAAGAAATAATGTCCTCAGCCTGAATAAACTCCGGGTTCGCCCGGAGTCTTTACCAATACGTCATTAGCTCAGCAGGAAGAGCGGCAGCGAAATTATCCGTTGGCGGACTGGGGTTCGATTCCTCGATGACGTTCCAATAATTAACTATTATTGGCAACAGAAAAACAGATTGCCGCAGAATTAATAACGCCGCGTTTCAGTCTATTTTTCTGTTGTGAAAAAGTCGCGCTTAGGCTGCGTAATGTTGGAGTGTTGGATGGACGCTTACGCCATAACATGACAGCCGGGAAAGTCACCGGCACGCGATTCATAGCCCCGGCCTTGGCCGGGGTTTTTTATGCCCGCGATCTTAACGCTGCGAGTCCAGCCGTTCGTTGTTTTTCACCACGTCCTGCGCCTTGAGGTAGCTCTCGATCAGCAACTGATAGGCCGGGAAGATCTTGGTGTAGACCTCGGCCCACTGCTGAGCGTCGGCGCGATTCCAGCTGCCCTGCAGCTCCGAGGCCACGCCGGCGGTGTCGATCGGCACCACGCCGGCTTGTACCACGCGCGCCAGGGTGATTTCCTGCGCCATTTTCGAGTAGGTGCCGGAGGCGTCGATCACCGCGAACACTTTATAGCCTTCGGCCACCGCGCTGATGGAGGGGAAGGCCATGCAGACGCTGGTGATGGTGCCGGCGATGATCAGGGTCTTGCGGCCGGTGGCTTTGACCGCCGCCACGAAGTCCGGGTTGTCCCAGGCGTTGATTTCCCCTTTGCGGGCGACGTATTGCGCGTGCGGCGCATTCTGATGGATTTCCGGGATCAGCGGGCCGTTCGGGCCCTGCGGCACTGAAGCGGTGGTGATCACCGGCAGTTTGCTGAGGGTGGCGATGCTGGCCAGGGCGGCGGCGCGGGCGCGCAGTTCAGTCATCGGCATATCGGCGACGGTCTGGAACAGGCCGCTCTGGTGGTCGATCAGGAGCATGACCGCGTCATTGGCATCAATAACAGGACGCTGGCCGTTGAAGTTGGCAGGAGTGCTCATGGTTTTTTCCTTTTCTCGTCGTGAGGTCAGTGGGTATCTTCTTTGATTGATAAGGCTGAAACTCAGCACTTGCCCACAGTGTAGGGAGGGGAGAAAAATTCGGTAGACCGCAAAGGCGGGATGCATCGTTCCACAGATGGAACGACGGCGCCACAGGCGAGCGAACCCGCGCTGGGCTAAACTAAAGATGCATAAGAAACATGCGGCAAGGAGCGCCATCCTGTTTACGGAGTTGACGAGGAGGGCCGCCATCATGGCTTACCGGCATATCGTTGTCGCCACGGATCTCAGCGAAGACGCCGAGTTCCTGCTGGGCAAAGGCGCCAGACTGGCCGCCGCGCTCAAGGCCAAACTTTCCCTGATCTATATCGACATCCACCGCGCCGGTTATTACGTCGATCTGGGCGTGGGCGATTACAACTACACCGATCGCACCTTTTCGGAGCGGGTGAAGAATATGCTCAATGCGATCAAAGGGCAGTCGTCCTATCCGGTCGAAGAGGTGATCGTCAGTCGCGGCGCGTTGACGGAAGAGCTGAACCGGGTGGCGAAAGAGAAAGGGTTCGACCTGGTGATCTTCGGCCACCATCACGACGTCTGGAGCCGGCTGGTCTCTGCGGCGCGCCAGGCGATCAACGAACTGAACGTCGATCTGCTGGTTGTCCCCATCGAGAAAAAATAGTCGCGGCCGCCTGCGGGCGGCTGTCGTTTTTCATTCACATCGTTTATCTCTGTGCGGCCATAACCGCACACCTGCAATAGTCTCGCCCGCTGACAATCCGCCAGGCAAATAGTGACTCACCGTAATTTTATTTTATCCATCAATATGTTGGCCAAAATCCGATAAAGGTTAATCTAGCGCATTGAAATCACTGACATACCTCCTTTTGGTTAATAAACCGCACGTTTTGACTGGCTCTCAGGGGAGGGGCGCCTTATCCTCGGGGTAATGAGATTTGTATGACTTATATAAATACGTTCACATGGAGGAGGTCTCATGCGTTTTGACAATAAAGTCGTGGTTATCACCGGTGCGGGCAACGGCATGGGGGAAGCGGCGGCGCGGCGTTTCTCCGCCGAGGGTGCCATCGTGGTGCTGGCTGACTGGGCCAAAGAGGCGGTAGATAAGGTTGCCGCTTCGCTGCCGAAGGGCCGGGCGATGGCGGTACATATCGACGTGTCCGATCACGTCGCGGTTGAAAAAATGATGAACGAGGTGGCGGAAAAACTGGGCCGCATCGACGTCCTGCTGAACAACGCCGGCGTACACGTGGCGGGCAGCGTGCTGGAAACCAGCGTCGACGACTGGCGCCGCATCGCCGGGGTCGATATCGACGGCGTGGTGTTCTGCTCCAAATTCGCCTTGCCGCACCTGCTGAAGACCAAAGGTTGTATCGTCAATACCGCGTCGGTATCCGGCCTGGGCGGCGACTGGGGCGCGGCCTACTACTGCGCGGCGAAAGGCGCGGTGGTCAACCTGACGCGCGCCATGGCACTGGACCACGGCGGTGACGGCGTGCGTATCAACTCGGTCTGCCCGAGCCTGGTGAAAACCAACATGACCAACGGCTGGCCGCAGGAGATCCGCGACAAGTTCAATGAGCGCATCGCGCTGGGGCGTGCGGCGGAGCCGGAAGAAGTGGCGGCGGTGATGGCGTTCCTGGCCAGCGACGACGCCAGCTTTATCAATGGCGCCAACATCCCGGTCGATGGCGGGGCGACCGCCTCGGACGGCCAGCCGAAGATCGTTTAAGCGTTAACGCACAGGCCCGGTCAGGATGACCGGGCCTGCTGTTTTAGACGCCGATGCGGTCGCGCAGCGTGTAGTAGGCTGCGCCGATGGCGGTGAACGGGATCTGCAGATTGCGCCCGCCGAAGAACGGCAGGTGCGGCAGCTTGGCGAAGGCGTCGAAGCGTTCGGCGTCGCCGCGCATCAGCTCGGCGATCAGCTTGCCCGCCAGATGGGTGCAGGTCACGCCGTGGCCGCTGTAGCCCTGCATGTAGTACACGTTATTCTCCAACCGGCCGAACTGCGGCATGCGCGACAGCGTCAGCAGGAAGTTGCCGGTCCAGCGATAGTCGATACGCACCCCTTTCAGCTGCGGGAAGGTCTTCAGCAATTTTGGCCGTATCAGGTTGTCGATGTCGTCCGGATCGCGCGCGCCGTACACCACGCCGCCACCGTACAACAGGCGATGATCGGCGGTGATGCGGTAGTAATCCAGCAGGTAGTTACAGTCTTCCACGCAGTAGTTCTGCGGGATCAGCGCCTGCGCGATCTCCGGCGCCAGCGGCTCGGTGGTCACCACCTGAGTGCCGCACGGCATGCTGCGCTTGGCCAGCCGCGGCTCCAGCTTGTCGCCCAGATAGGCGTTGCCGGCGACGATGACGAAACGCGCCTTCACCTGGCCGTTGGCGGTGCTGATGAGCGCCGGTTCGCCGTGGCGGATGTTCGTCACCGCCGATTGTTCGAAGATGCGCCCGCCCTGCAGGCGAATCGCCTCGGCCTCGCCCAGCGCCAGGTTGAGCGGATGGATGTGGCCGCCGCTGTGATCGAGCAGCGCGCCGACGTAGCGATCGCTGGCAACTTCCTGGCGTACCCGATCCGCATCGAGCAGCTCGAGCTGGGTATTGCCGTAGCGTTCCCAGTTGCGCTTTTGCTCGATCAGCGCATGGAACTGCTTGTTGTTCAGCGCGGCGAAGATGCCGCCGGGGCGGTAGTCGCAGTCGATGGCGTAGCGGCTGATGCGGCTGCGGATGATCTCCGCGCCTTCAAACATCATGCTGCCGAGCAGGCGGGCGCTTTCCGCGCCGTAGCGCTCTTCAATCACATCAATGTCGCGGCTGTAAGAGTTGACCAACTGGCCGCCGTTGCGGCCGCTGGCGCCGAAACCGATGCGCGCCGCTTCCAGCACCACCACGTTATAGCCGGCTTCCACCAGAAACAGCGCGGAGGAGAGGCCGGTATAGCCGCCGCCGATCACGCAGACGTCGCATTCGATAGATTCATTCAGTTGCGGATAGGGCTGATGTGCGTTGGCCGTGGCCGCATAGTAGCTTTTTACGTGTTCAGTCATGAGATAAGCCCTTATTCCAGCGAGATCCAGGTGGTTTTCAATTCGGTGAACTTGTCCAGCGCGTGCAGCGATTTGTCGCGACCGTTGCCGCTCTGCTTGTAGCCGCCGAACGGCACGGTCATGTCGCCGTCGTTGTAGTTGTTGACGAACACCGTGCCGGCCTTCAGCTGGCGCGCCATGCGGTGCGCACGGGCCAGATCGCGGGTCCAGACCGCGGCGCCGAGGCCGTAGTCGCTGTCGTTGGCCAGCTGCAGCGCCTGTTGCTCGTCGTCGAAGGTGGTCACCGCCAGCACCGGGCCGAAGATTTCATCGCGCGCCACGCTCATGGCGTTGTTCACCTGGGTGAGGATGGTCGGCCCCAGGTAGCCTGCGTGGTCGCCCTGCGGATGGTCGCGCCCGTCAAGGAACAGCGCGGCGCCCTGGCTCAGCCCCCGATCGATATAGCCGGCCACTTTTTCGCAGTGGCCGCTGTCGATCAGCGTGCCCATCACCGTGGCGGGATCGAGCGGATCGCCGGGAACGAAGGCCGCCGCGTGTTTGCGCAGCGCCTGCAGGAATTCTTGCTCAATGCTCGCTTCGACCAGCAGGCGAGTGCCGGCGATGCACACCTGCCCCTGATTATAGAAGATGCCGGCGGCGGCGCTGCGGGCGGCCTGATCCAGATCCGGGCAGTCGGCGAAGACGATATTGGCGCTCTTGCCGCCGGCCTCCAGCCAGACGCGTTTCATGTTCGATTCGCCGGCGTAAATCATCAGCTGCTTCGCCACCAGCGTGGAGCCGGTGAAGGTGAGGGCGTCGACGTCGCGGTGCAGCGCCAGCGCCTTGCCGGCGTCGTGGCCATAGCCGGGCACCACGTTCAGCACGCCGTCCGGCAGCCCGGCCTGCTGCGCCAGTTTGCCGAGCAGGATGGCGCTCAGCGGCGATTTTTCGGAGGGTTTGAGCACCACGCTGTTGCCGGCGGCCAGCGCCGGACCGAGTTTCCAGCAGGCCAGCAGCAGCGGGAAGTTCCAGGGCACGATGGCGCCGACCACGCCGATCGGCTCGCGTTCAATCAGCGCCAGCGCATCGCGGCCGGTGGGGGCGATTTCGCCGTACACCTTATCGATCGCTTCGGCGTACCAGCGGATGCAGCGAATGGCGCCCGGCACGTCGTCGCGCAGGCTGTGGCGAATCGGTTTGCCGGTGTCCAGCGTTTCCAGCAGCGCCAGCTCTTCGTGATGCTGCTCCATCAGCTCGGCGAAGCGCAGCAGCGTGGCCTTGCGCTGCGCCGGGGCGGCTTGCGCCCAGTCGCCATGCTCAAAGGCGGCGTGCGCCGCGCTGACCGCCCGATCGATGTCGGCGGCTTCGCCCCGCGCGACCTGCGCCAGCTCACGGTGCCCGGCGGGATCTTCCACGGCGAAACTTTTCCCCGCGGCGGCCGGCTGGTAGCGGCCGTCGATAAACAGCTGGTGCTCAATCTTCAGGGCCTGCGCCCGTTGTTGCCAATACTGCAAATGGTGAAAGTTCATGCCTGGCTCCGTTGATCAGAATGTCGTCGGCGTATGGGCGCTGATAATCCGGCAAATGCGCGCCGACGTGTTGCTGAAACTGTGGGGGATGCCGGTATTGATGGCGTAGCTTTGCCCAGCCAACAGGTGATAGCTCTGGCCGTTGACCTGCAGCACCACTTCACCCTCCAGCAGCGTGCCGATCTCTTCCCCCTGGTGCTTGATGCGCTCGCCGGTGGTGGTGCCCGGTTCGTAGGTCTCGATCATCATCGCCAGCGTGCGGTTCGGGTCGCCGTTATGAATAAGCTTCATCGAAACGCCCTGGCTGCCGATTTCGATCAGATCGTCACTGCCGATCACGATCTGCGGCTCCGTCGGTTTTTCCGGCTCGGCGAAAAACGCCGACAGCGACAGACCGTATACCGTCAGCAGCTTTTGCAGCGTGCTGATGGCCGGGCTGACCTTGTCCTGCTCGATAGTGCTGATGGCGCTGTGGGTTAACCCAGACAGTTCGGCGACCCGGCGCTGCGACAACCCTAATTGTTGACGGATCTGCGACAGACGTTTTCCCGGTGCCAAGCTGACGTCGCTCATGGGCGTTTTTCCTTTTGATAGTTCCGACAGGCGGTGATGAAACCATCAAACAACAGGCGCGACAGGGCGTACTCGTCGCTGTTCCACTCCGGGTGCCACTGCACGCCGAGCGCGAAAGGCTGATCGCGCACGCTGATCGCCTCCACCAGCCCGTCGGCGGCGTGCGCCTCGATGCGAACGCTCGCGCCCAGGGTTTTGGCGCCCTGGCCGTGCAGCGAGTTCACCCAGAATCTGTTGCAATCCGGTATCAGTTGCGAAAGCAGCCCCCCTTCCTGAACGATGACTTCGTGGGCGGGGGCGTATTGCTGTTCCAGCGGCAGGTCGTGATCTTCACGGTGTTCCTGCAGCTCGGGCAGTTCGTACAGGCGGCGATGCAGGGTACCTTGGGTGGCGACCACCATCTCCTGCATGCCGCGGCAAATGGCGAAAAGGGGAATGCGCCTGTCGAACGCCTGGCGGATCAGCGCCAGGCTCAACGCGTCTCGGCCAGGATCGGCGTCAGGCTCATCGCCGTTTTCACCATAAAGGTGCGGCTGCACATTACTGGGGCTGCCCGGCAGCAAAATGCCGTCGAGGCGCGGCAGCAGTTCCGCCAGCATGTCCGGCTCCGCCAGCGCGTGCGGCAGGGCGATCGGCAAGCCGCCGGCGGTGATAACGGCATTCAGGTACTTTTCTTGCAAGGTCTGTGTGAGGTGCCCGTTTAACCTATACCTGCACATGACGACGCCGATGACTGGTCTGTTAAATATATTGTCCATGCTATCCCCTTGGTACGTTCGAAATTATGAACGATAAGCTTCTCCACCGCCGATTTCGTTCAATATTCTATAAATCTAGCAGTCGATTGGGCAATATTCAAACCAAAAGCAACACTTGCAAAACAAATTTGTTTCATCTACGTTTCATTTGTGGGCATTATATTGAACAATACGGTCAATAAACATCGACGACAGCAAAACACAAACGGCGGGTGAACCATGCAGACCAACATCGTAGAAGTGGAAAACTTTGTTCAGCACAGTGAAGAGAGACGAAGTAGCGCGTTCCAGCGCGAAGTGAAGAAGTACCTGGAACGTTATCCGTTAACCCAACATGTCGACGTACTGTTGACCGATCTGAACGGCAGCTTCCGCGGCAAACGCATCCCGGTCGGCGGCCTGAGCAAGCTGGAGAAGGGCTGTTACTTCCCGGCGTCGGTATTTGCGATGGATATTCTCGGCAACGTCGTCGAAGAGGCCGGGCTGGGGCAGGAGCTGGGCGAGCCGGATCACGTGTGCGTGCCGGTGCCGGGCACGCTGACGCCGTCGGCGGCGGATCCGCAATATATTGCGCAGGTGCTGCTCACCATGCTGGATGAAGATGGCACTCCCTTTGACGTTGAACCGCGCAATGTGCTGAACCGAGTGTGGCAGCGTTTGCGTCAGCGCGGGCTTTCCCCCGTGGTAGCGGTAGAGTTGGAGTTCTATCTCATCGATCGTCAACGCGACGCAGAGGGCTATCTGCAGCCGCCGTGCGCGCCGGGCACGCAAGAGCGCAACACCCAAAGCCAGGTGTATTCCGTCGATAACCTGAACCATTTCGCCGACGTGCTGAGCGAGATCGACGAACTGGCGCGTTTGCAGGGCATTCCGGCGGACGGCGCGGTGGCGGAGGCGTCGCCGGGGCAGTTTGAAGTCAACCTGCACCATACCGACGACGTGCTGCAGGCCTGCGATCACGCGCTGGCGCTGAAGCGGCTGGTGCGCATGGTGGCCGAGAACCACAACATGCAGGCCACCTTTATGGCCAAGCCGTATGAGGAGCACGCCGGCAGCGGCATGCACGTGCACATCAGCATGCTGAATGCGCAGGGCAACAACGTGTTCGCCGACGACGACGGCGAAGACTCGGCGCTGCTGAAACAGGCGCTGGCGGGCATGATCGCCCTGATGCCGTCTTCGATGGCGCTGCTGGCGCCGAACGTCAACGCCTACCGCCGCTTCCAGCCCGGCATGTACGTGCCGACCCAGGCCTCCTGGGGGCATAACAACCGCACCGTGGCGCTGCGCATTCCCTGCGGCGATCGCGACAACCACCGTGTGGAGTACCGCGTGGCGGGCGCCGACGCCAACCCTTATCTGGTGATGGCGACCATTCTGGCCGGCATCGTCTACGGCCTGGAAAGCGCGCTGCCGCTGCCTGAGCCGGTGACCGGCAACGGGCTGGAGCAGGATGGGCTGCCGTTCCCGATTCGCCAGAGCGACGCGCTGTACGAGTTCGAACATCAGCCGGTGCTCAATGCACTGCTGGGCGAACGTTTCAGCCATGTCTACCTGGCCTGCAAAACCGATGAGCTGGTGCAGTTCGAGCGCCTGATCACCGAAACCGAAATCGAGTGGATGCTGAAAAACGCCTGATCCCGCTCACCCTGCGACGACCGCGCGCGTCTGGCGCATTTCATCGGCTCTCCTGTGGCCGGTGAGGCTGCGCGCTGCGGTACAGAATTTCTTCTATCACGGCGTACAGGACGCCGACGAGGAAATAACCATGACTCAGTCATCCCCCTGCGCAGACGTTTGCCTGTGCCGTAGTGCCTACGGGCCGGTCGCCGGCCGCCCGACAGTGATCCCAACCCGTTTTTCCCGCCGCCTGAGCAGCAGTTTCCCCGCGGCCTCTCTGAATGACGTTGCACGGTTGACAGCAGAGGACCAAGAGGGGAAATGCCATGACGATTAAAGCCATCGACGGCGGCCCGGCGGGCAAACCGCAGCTGCGCAAATCCCTCAAGCTGTGGCAGGTGGTGATGATGGGCCTGGCCTATCTGACGCCGATGACGGTGTTCGATACCTTCGGCATCGTCTCCGGCCTCACCGACGGCCATGTGCCGACCTCCTATCTGCTGGCGCTGGCCGGCGTGCTGTTCACCGCCATCAGCTACGGCAAACTGGTGCGCCAGTTTCCTACCGCCGGCTCCGCCTACACCTATGCGCAGAAGGCGATCAACCCGCACGTCGGTTTTCTGGTGGGGTGGTCATCGTTGCTCGATTATCTGTTCCTGCCGATGATCAACACGCTGCTGGCGAAGATTTACCTGACCGCGCTGTTCCCGGAAGTGCCGCCCTGGGTGTGGGTGGTGGGCTTCGTTATCCTGATTACCGCCATCAACCTGAAAAGCGTCAATCTGGTGGCCAACTTCAATACCCTGTTCGTACTGGCGCAGGTGGCGATCATTCTGGTGTTTATCTACCTGGTGGTGCGCGGCCTGCACAACGGCGAGGGGATGGGCACGGTGTGGAGCCTGCGGCCGTTCCTCAGCGAGAATGCGCATCTGCTGCCGATCATTACCGGCGCCACTATCCTGTGCTTCTCGTTCCTCGGCTTCGATGCGGTCACCACGCTGTGTGAAGAGACGCCCGACGCCGCCAAGGTGATCCCGCGCGCCATCTTCCTGACCGCGCTGTACGGCGGGGTGATCTTTATCAGCGTGTCGTTCTTCATTCAGCTGTTTTTCCCGTCCATTCAACGCTTCCACCAGCCCGACGCCGCGCTGCCGGAGATCGCGCTGTACGTCGGCGGCAAGCTGTTCCAGTCGATCTTCCTGTGCGTGACCTTCATCAACACGCTGGCCTCCGGCCTGGCGTCGCACGCCAGCGTGTCGCGCCTGCTGTACGTGATGGGGCGCGATAACGTGTTCCCGGAGAAGTTCTTCGGCTACATCCACCCTAAATGGCGCACGCCGGCGCTCAATGTGCTGATGGTCGGGTTGGTGGCGCTGTCTGCGCTGTCGTTCGATCTGGTGACCGCCACGGCGCTGATCAACTTTGGCGCGCTGGTGGCCTTTACCTTCGTCAACCTGTCGGTCATCAGCCACTTCTTTATTCGCGAAGGGCGCAACAAAAGCTGGAAGGATCGCTTCAACTTCCTGTTCCTGCCGCTGGTGGGGGCGCTGACGGTGGGGGTGCTGTGGCTGAACCTGGAGAAGAGCTCGCTGACCATGGGGCTTATCTGGGCGACGCTGGGCTTCGGCTATTTGGCCTGGTTGACCCGGCGTTTTCGCCAGCCGCCGCCGCAGCTCGAGCGGCAGCCGCAGCAATAAAATCACAGGCGGGAATTTCCCGCCTTTCTTTTTGGCGCGTGCGGCAGTAGAGTGAAAAACCTGATAAAAAATAACCCATTGGATCCGCCTTATGCCCGCTTTGCCCTCGCGTACCCGCGCCACGCTGTTCGGTTTATTGGCCATTGTGCTGTGGAGCAGCGTCGTCGGCCTGATCCGCAGCGTCAGCGAAGGGCTGGGGCCGATCGGCGGCGCGGCGATGATCTACAGCGTCAGCGCGGTGTTTTTGCTGGTGGCGCTCGGCGTGCCGAAATGGCGCAGCTTTCCGCGGCCTTATCTCATCGTCGGCAGCTTGCTGTTCGTCAGCTACGAGATCTGCCTGTCGCTGTCGCTCGGCTACGCCAATACCCGCCTGCAGGCGATAGAAGTGGGCATGATCAACTACCTGTGGCCCTGTTTCACCGTGCTGATGGCGTTGGCGCTCAACGGGCAAAAGGCCAAATGGTGGCTGCTGCCGGGGCTGCTGTTGTCGCTGTTCGGCATCGGCTGGATCATGAGCGGCGAGGGTGGCTGGTCACCGGCGCAAATGCTGGCCAACGTGCGCAGCAATCCGCTCAGCTACGGGCTGGCGTTCAGCGGTGCGGTGATCTGGGCGCTGTACTGCAACCTGACCAAGAAGATCGCCCAGGGCAGCAACGGCGTGGTGCTGTTCATCGTGCTGACCGCGCTGGCGCTGTGGCTTAAATATGCCTTCAGCGCGGAAAGCGGCATGCAGTTCAGCCTCGGCGTGATCGTGACGCTGCTGTGCGCCGGGGTGGCGATGGGGGCGGGGTATGCCGCCTGGAACGTCGGCATTCTGCACGGCAACATGACGCTGCTGGCCACCGTCTCTTATTTTACCCCGGTGCTGTCGGCGGTGTTCGCCGCGCTGGTGTTGCACACCTCGCTAACCGCCAATTTCTGGCAGGGCGTGGCGATGGTGACGCTCGGCTCGCTGATCTGTTGGCGGGCAACCCGTGGAAATTAACGGAAATTATCCGCCGTCGGCGCAATGTTGAACTAGAATTTAACTAGCCATGTTGCCTGAAGGAACGACGACGATGAGAAGCGACATTCAATTTATTCAACAACCCGAAATCGACGCGCATCACTATGAACGCGGCGATACCGTGCGCCTGACCACGGCGAATCTGCGGCATGAATATCAGCTCGACGTTTATATTTTGCGCCGCGACGACAAGCTGATTTACGGTTCCGTCGTTGCGGCGGCGCCCAAGACCGACATTCCGGTCGCCAGCTGGGAGGTGAAAAACGGCGAGGAGGTGGCGTTCCGCCAGGAAAACATCGCCAAGGCGGTGCCGGCGGTGAACTGATTTCGCTTTGCGTATTTTCTGTTGATTTTGATGAAGGCCGGCGTTCATGCGTCGGCTTTTTCTTTTCCACGTCGCGATAATGGGCAGGTGACGCCCTGATGACAGTTGGTTCAAAAACTGCGCTAAAAATCGATGTGCATGACTAAAATCACAGCGAATGTGAATTTTCATGAAACATAATTTGACAAATGTGAACGCAATCGATTACCTATTCGCGAAATGCGTAACTGGATCACAGATTCTTACAGTCAGTGGTTTCTATAATGCGCGCGTCATCCGAGTTTCTGTGTGAAGACAACGCCAGGTGTCGGCAGACTCATTGTCATCTTTTCTAAACGGGCAGGAAATGGCCCTTTAAGCATGTGGTAATAAAATGAAAAAAATAGCTCTCGCAGCAGGTGTACTGCTCGCAGCGTCTTACAGTGCATCATCAATGGCTGATAGCAAAGACAGTCAATATGTCTCCGACTGGTGGCACCAGAGCGTCAACGTGGTGGGCAGCTACCACACCCGCTTCGGGCCGCAGCTGAATAACGACGTGTATCTCGAATACGAAGCCTTCGCCAAGAAAGACTGGTTCGATTTCTACGGTTACGTTGACGTGCCGAAGTTCTTCGGCGTGGGCAACACCCCGGACCGCGGCATCTGGGACAAAGGCTCCCCAATGTTTATGGAGATTGAACCGCGCTTCTCCATCGACAAGCTGACCGGCACCGATCTGAGCTTCGGGCCGTTCAAAGAGTGGTATTTCGCCAACAACTACATCTATGATCTGGGCCACAACGCCGACGGCCGTCAAAACACCTGGTACATGGGTCTGGGCACCGATATCGACACCGGCCTGCCGATGAGCCTGTCGATGAACATCTATGCCAAATACCAGTGGGAAAACTACCAGGCTGCCAACGAGAACAGCTGGGACGGTTACCGCTTCAAGGTGAAATACTTCGTGCCGCTGACCCAGGTGTGGGGCGGCAACTTGAGCTACATCGGCTTCACCAACTTCGACTTCGGTTCCGATCTGGGCAAGGACAGCCATTGGGTTGACGGCACCGGCAAACAGGTACGCACCGGCAACTCGATCGCCTCCAGCCATATTTTGGCGCTGAACTACGATCACTGGCACTATTCTTTCGTGGCGCGTTATTTCCATAACGGCGGCCAGTGGCAGGATGGCGCGGATATCGGCACCCCGCAGGGCCCGATCAAGTCTACCGGTTGGGGTTATTACCTCGTGGTCGGCTATAACTTCTGATTTTCCGTGTTATCAGAAACAGAAAACCCCGCCTGGCGGGGTTTTTTTTCGTCATCACTGGGCTTGTTCGACCGGGAGATGCTTCACCGGCATAAACAGCCTGCCTTTGATCACGTGACATTCATTATTTATCCAACTAATGATTTGTTCACGGCTGACGCCTTCCGACTGCGCGTAACGATGAAGATCGCCGTTAAAGTGTCGAGTGATGTATTCCATGAGGGTCATTTGCACGTCTTTTGCTCCTGAACGCCCACCCGTTGCCAGCCTGGCCACCGCGGGAGGTTGAGGTTTCTCAGACAGCGAATGTAAATTATCGGCAACTAAATCTCAACATAAAGCACCAGATTGGGGCGACGGCGGCGGGAAAAAGAATCCCGCACGGAGAGGCGGGAAGTGTTCGCTATTATCATTATGGATGATAAGAATAAGATTTGAGGTGCGACGAAAAAGAGCACGCTAACTCTTTTTTGTTACCTTCCCACGCTAGCGTAAGGCTTATTTTTCTTCAAGAAAAATCTGAGGTAAGTATCGGCATTTTCGAGGCGTTTTGCGTTAAAACAAGATTTTGGCGCGTCTGCCGTCTCGCGCGTCATCATCTCGGAGTTTTCCTTATACTTCGTCCGGGAAAGGCCCGCTATAGTCAAGAGAGTCACCCACGCAGGAATACACAACATGAACAAACGTCGTACGACCCTCACGGTGTTGGCGCTGATCGCGTCGCTGGGGTTGTCATCCGCTCCGGCTCTGGCCGATAAGGGCGGCAATGGTAACGGCAACGGTAATGGCCATGGCAACAGCGGCAATAACGGTAACCATGGCAATAACGGCAATCACGGTAACAAAGGCAATAAAGACCATTATGATAACGGCGTTTATCGTAACGACGACAATCTGATCACCGTCAACCTCTCGCGCGATCGCGCCCGTGCGCTGGCGCACAACTATGGCCTGACCGGCTACCGTTCGTTGCCGCCGGGCATCGCCAAGAATCTGGCGCGCGGTAAACCGCTGCCGCCGGGCATCGCCAAAAAAGTGGTGCCGCGCTCTATGCTGCGTGAGCTGCCGCAGTACCCGGGGTATGAGTGGCGTATCGCCGGCGACGATCTGGTGCTGGTCGCACTCAGCACCGCGATTGTGGCTTCCGTTATCAATGGCGTGTTCGACTAACGCCTGTCGAGCGTTATCGGGCCTCGCTGCGGCGGGGCCTTTTTATTTGCCAGCGCGGGGCGGACGTGGTGAACTTTAGCCCTGACGTTTTCACTGCATCATAAGGGAGGTGCCATGTTCAGGGCGTTATTGATCGCCTGTTGTTTGACCAGTTTTCCGGCGTTGGCGGACGGCGCCGCCGCTCTCGGGGAGCTGGTGAACCAACGGCTGTCGTTGATGAAGGACGTTGCCGGTTACAAGGCCCAGCAGCATTTGCCGATCGAAGACCTGGCGCAGGAGGCGAAGGTGTTGGCCAGCGCGCAGGCGGAGGCGGGGCGTTTGGGGCTTGAGCCCGCGTCGGTGCGGCCTTTTATCGCCGCGCAGATGGACGCCGCCAAGGCGATTCAGTATCGCTATCGCGCCGACTGGCTGGCGAGCCCGGAAACCGGTTGGCAGCCGCGCCCGTTGGCGCAGGTGCGCCCGCAGATTGCGCGGTTGAGCAGCCAGATATTGCAACGGCTGGCGGAGCGGCTGCGCGCCGGCCCGCTTGGCGAGGCGGATCGGGCGGCGTTTATGGCGTCCGTGGATCAGGTGAACCTCAGCGCCGCCGACAAACGGCGGCTGGCGGATGCGCTGCTGGCGGTCAAAACCGGCAGCGCAGGCTGAGCGTCAGTCGCGGCCGACGGTGCTGCGGCGGAAGGTCAGCATCCGGCTGCGGTTGGCGATGAGATCCACGTTGTAACCGCGGAAATAGAGGCAAAAGCGTTTTAACCACGGGCCGTCCTGGCACTCTACCAGCATGCGGCCCTGGCCGAGCGGGCTGAGCGTACCGCTCTGCGCCGCCGGGCCGACGCCGATATGCACCCGATCGCCACGAATTTCAAAGGCGGTGCGATAGTGCGGGTGATACCACAGCCCCTGCACATGCTTCAGGCAGTCGCCGTTGGCCGTGACCGGCAGAAAACGGCGCGCCACATGCCCGACTTCGCCCTCGACCGCTTCGCCGGTCCACTTCAATTTGATTGGCATATGGGCGGACAGCGACACCGCGTACCCGTCCTCGCCCTGATACAGCGGTTCACCGCTGCCCAGATAGGCCAGGTTGCCGTCTTTAACCTCCAGCCAGTGCGGCTCGGCCAGCGTGGCGTAGAGGCCGTCGGGGATCGCCGTGCTGCGCTGCGGCAAAGGTTCGCCCAGCAGCGCCGCCATCACCTGCAAAGCCATACCGAAACTGTCGCAGTCTTCGCGGTTGGCGACCAACGCGACGCCGACCTGGCGATCGGGCGCCAGCAGGAAATAGGTTTTGTAACCGGCGTGGGAACCGCCGTGGCCGAGCAAGCGGCGGCGGCCCAGCGGGGTTTGCGCCAGCCCCAGGCCATAGGCGCTGAGCTGGCCCTGATTGAGGCGGCGCGGGGCGCCGAGTTGCGCCAGCACGCCCTGGCCGGGGCCCTCGTCGGCCAGCAGCGTTTGCAGCCAGCGGGTGAGGGCGTGGAGGCTGCCGGTCAGGCTACCGGAGGCGGAAAGGTGCAGGCCGGCGCTGGCGTGTTGCCAGCCCTGCGGCGCCCGCCAGTAACCCGGCACCAACCCCGGCACCACGTCGAACCAGCTTTCCGGTGCTTGCATCTGCACCTGCAGCGGCCGGGCGATGTGCTGTTGCACCAGTTGGTCGAAATCATACCCTTTGCTGCGCAGCGCGGCCTCCAGCAGCCGATAGCCGGTATTGCTGTAGGCGATCTCGCTGCCGGCTTCGTAGTTCAACTTCTCCAGCCCTTCGACAAACTGCATGACCGGCTGCGCCTCGCTGACGGCGTGCAGCGAGATGCCGAGCAAGCCGAGCGTTTCGCGCACGTCGGGCAGGCCGCCGGTCATGTCCAGCGCCTGGCCGACGGTGACGTCCGCCAGCGCAGGCTGCAGGGTGGGCAGCAGTTCACCCAGGCGCTGATCGAGCCGAATGGCGCGGCCGGTGGCGTTCAGCGCCAGCGCGGCGAAGATATGTTTGGTCACGGAGGCGTAGCGCACCACGCTGTCGACGGTGAAGGGGGTATTCTGCGCCAGATCGGCCAGGCCGGCGCAGGCGGTGGCGCGGAGTTGTTCGGCGTCAAACAGGGTGATGGCGCCGCCGGGTTCGCCACGCCGTTGCCAGCCGGCCAGCAATTGTTCGGCGAGGGCGCCGGCAGCGCGCCAGTTTAACGGTGTTACAGACATAGGGCCTCCAGAGTGATGGTTCGAAACGGGCCAGCTCGGCCACACGCCGCCCGGCGCTGACGATGAGCGCGGGCTTTTCGGCTGATTGTGGCGCAGTGCGTTTTTCGTCGGCCGCTGTTTTGTGCGCTGTTTAGACCAGTCAGTGGGGAATCACGCGAAACTTTGATATAGCGCGCAGATTGCGGCTGACGTTGCGGCTAAAGGCAGGGGGAGAAACAGGCGCTCGGCGGCGCCTGCAGAGGGATCAGTTGAGTTTGGCGGCGCCGTCCAGCAGGCCTTCAATCATCTGCTTGAGCAGGCGCTGCAGCGAGGCGGCGCGCTGCGGTTCGAACGCGTAAGGGTACTGTTCGGACATGTAGTTCACCTGCGCCAGTTCGAGCTGGATCGCATGCTGTTGCTGCTGCGGCTGCCCGTAGGCGCGGGTGATGTAACCGCCCTTGAAGCGGCCGTTCAGCACGTGGGTGTACTGCTGTTGCTGCTCGCAGCAGGCGACCAGCCGATCGCTCAGCGCCTGGGCGCAGCTTTCGCCGCCGTTGGTGCCGAGGTTGAGATCCGGCAGCTGGCCGTCGAATAGCCGCGGGATCACCGAGGCGATGGAGTGTGCGTCGAACAGCAACGCATAGCCGTGCCGCGCTTTGAGGCGTGCCAGTTCGTCCTGCAGCTGCTGATGATAAGGTTGCCAAATCTGCTGCAGATAGCCGGCGCGTTCTGCGTCCGTCGGCGCTTTGCCCGGCAGGAAGCTTGGGCGGCCGTCGAACAGCACGTCGGGATACAGGCCGGTGGTGGCGGTGGTGTACAGCGGCTTGTCGTCCGCTGGGCGGTTCAGATCGATGACGAAGCGCGAATAGTTGCCGACCAGCACGCTGGCGCCCATCGCCCGGGCAAAGTCGTACAGCTGCGGAATGTGCCAGTCGGTATCGGGTAGCGGGCGGGCGTCGTCGGTCAGCCCGGCCTCGACCGCCGGCGTCAGTTGCGTGCCGGCGTGTGGGATGCTGATCAGCAGCGGCAGGCTGCCGCTCTGGAAGCTAAAAGGATCGCGAATGGTCATTGACGTACTTCTCCTCGGAAAATCACCGTACAGGGCAGCTGGCCGCCCAACCAATAAGCCAGTTCCGCCGGCCGCGACAGCGGCCAGTGAACGAAGTCCGCCACCTTGCCGGTTTCCAGCGTGCCGTGGCTGTGTTGCAGCCCCAGCGCTTTGGCGGCGTGGGTGGTAACGCCCGCCAGCGCTTCTTCCGGCGTCAGGCGGAACAGCGTGCAGGCCATGTTGATCATCAGGCGCAGCGACAGCGCCGGCGAGGTGCCGGGGTTGGCGTCGCTGGCGATCGCCATCGCCACGTGGTGCTTGCGGAACAGCTCTACCGGCGGGCACTGGGTTTCGCGCAGCAGGTAATAGGCGCCGGG
>Ga0157361_1000263_pt1 | contig 25441 bp, 20 predicted proteins | sample AttlaeALBM2_FD_111481 | JGI IMG/M metagenome (GOLD analysis project Ga0157361, IMG submission 111481) | Fungus gardens microbial communities from leaf cutter ant in Ribeirão Preto, State of São Paulo, Brazil - Atta laevigata ALBM2 | ecosystem: Host-associated > Fungi > Mycelium > Unclassified ...
CACAAGAATTTCCACTACATTGTTCCAAAGACTTTTACGGATGAGTTCAGCTTCCATGCGGAGAGCCCATTCAGGGTAATTGGTGTCATTAAGGTGTGGAAAGCGAGATGTAGAATCATGGTCTGACATGATATAGGTAGTGTAGAAGCCCAAAAAAAAGGAATTAGATGAGGTATGGGTTCAGAGGATAAACACGTCAACAAGGTCCTAGGATCTCCCTAGTGGATAAACAATGAATATCTAGGGGAGAAACCTCCCCTAGAATATAAGCAGCGTGGTAAATTGAAGACTGGCCCACCACAAAGGCTAGGACTGGTTTGTGTTGTGAAACAGAGTCGCAGGATGGTTTGACTTGGAATAATGTATTCCATTGCAAACCAGTGAGTACAAATAATGAACTATCAACTTAATATACTACGCAAAAAAAAGAAATGTTCTAGAAGGTTCTTGAACCTTCAGGCACATTATGACATCGACTCGATACTCCAACACCTACAACAGTCCATATCACAGTAGGTAGTGTTGTCTGTCAGTTTGCTCCACTCTCTTCCTACAATGGTCTGCATAACAGTGAGCAGTATTGTGACAACTGGGCTCATCACAAATCATACACCACTAGGCAAATACAGAGCAGTCCTTCATGGCACATAGCCAGAAACTCAACACCACAAGAGATATGACTTGGCTGGGTACATGCTCAACAAAATCACCAAATTCCTCTAATACAATCTATGAGCTTTCTACTTTGCTTCTTAGATAGCATCAAGTAATCTACAAACAACTCATGTCTCCTATATAGCTCTTCCTTTTGCTTTTCTCTCTTCTCTTCTCTCCTCTCTCTTTTGTAGTGTATTTAAGTAGATACATCTACCATGGACTGCAATTGAGCACTGTGTGAAATATTGTTGATTCAAAAAACAAAAGAATCCCAAATTTTGTTAGACCACAATTATGGTTTGCACTACACTCCTCTCAGGATTTATACAGAAGTCATGCCTTCATTTTGAAGCACATGATATGTGATTTCTGAGGCAAACTAGGATATTTAGCAGAATTTTTGCTAGGACTAAACTGATTGAGATGTTCCTTGAAGAGTGTGATCAACAAACATAGTTCCCACCGATAGTTGATGCCGGCCTCCTAAGCACGCACACTTCACGCACACTTTCCATGCTGACTCTTAATAAATCTACCAGCATCCAGCGTATATCCTCCCTGTTTTCGATTCCAGTAATTGTCAAGCTATTTGGTTTCTTTGTTCTGATCCAGGGCACCTCTGCACTATACAAGCTCATCAAATTCATCTGGCGAGAAAACATCTCAAATCCTCTTGCAGATCTTCCTGGACCCCCAAGTCCGAATTGGCTTTGTGGGAACATGCGACAGATCGGAGATAACGATGATTCGGTAATGCATGAGCGTTGGACTAGCGAGTATGGCAACACAATTAAGTACAAGGTTTTATTTGGAGTGAGCGCCCTGCTTGTCTCCCTACACACTTGTCAACCAATCCTTCCCCACAGACGTTGAGATTGGTCACGGTGGATTTAAAAGCGATCCATCATATATTGATGGATAGTCATACATATTATAGGCCTGCATGGTGGAGAATCTTGTTCCATCAATTCTTGGGCAATGGTAAGATCTCTCATGGAGTTCGCAACATTCACTTGACACGTATCTCGCCTAGGTCTTCTCGTTACTGAAGGCGTGAAACACCGCGAACAGGTTTGCATTGCTGCTATCATCCTTCTGTGGTTTTGACTGATTCTTGTTCCTTATAGCGAAAGATTATGGTCAGTTGATTAGCTATGCCCATCGCCTTTGCTTTTCTCGCCAGGTCGTTGAACGCTCGCTATATTATTCACATTTATCAGAACCCGGCATTTGGAGCTGCTCAAATCAGAGAATTAACAGAAATCTTTGTCGAGAAAGCACTTGAAGTGAGGTTGTTCATTCACTTCTGAGTCTGCATTGAAACAGACCCATTCAAGTTGAGGGACGTTTGGACGGCCGATATCAAGAAAGCGGGAAAAACCCAAGCGAAGATTGATGTTCTTTCAGGATTGAGCAAGATGGCACTGGACGTCATTGGACTCGCCGGTTGGTACTAGCAAGTATGTCAGATATAATTGATGTCATGACCGTGGCTTAGGGTTCGACTACAAGTTCAATTCGCTATCGGGACAAAACAACGAACTGAACGAAGCGCTGCATGCCGTATCGAGTACACAAGTACGGAATACCATGTTCACATTGCGATTTATACTCGGAATTTTTGGGATCTCTGTTGTGAGTATGCCCTCGCTCATCAGAGCACCAGTACATTGGTTCATTCTAATACCAGCCCATCGCCGGCGAAGGAGCAAGAAAACAAGTTCGGGATCTCATGGATCGAACTGGGAATCAGTTATTGAAGGAGGGTAAAGCCGCGTTAGCAGAGGCCAATGGAGAGAAGGATGAGAAATCCAAGAAGAGAGATTTATTGTCGTTGTTGCTTCAAGCTAATCTATCCACCGATATTCCTGAGAGCCAGAGGATGAATGATCGTGATGTTCTTGCCCGCAAGTCTCTTTGCCTCCCACATATTGGCTGGAACTGAACATACTCTAGAGGTCCCTACGTTCCTCATCGCTGGCCACGAAACCAGCAGGTATATTCCATCCTCTCCCAGGCATGTTTCCGTGATCTCAGATCTCATGATAGCTATGCGGCAACGTGGGCACTATATGCTCTCTCAATCCATTCCGATATCCAAACCAAATTACGCGAGGAACTTTTCACTATTCAGTCAGATAATCCAACCATGGATGAGCTCAATTCCCTGTCATATCTCGACTCAGTGGTGCGGGAGACGTTACGCTTACATTCGCCTGTCACTGGCACGATGAAGGTAGCTGTGAAAGATGATGTTGTGCCACTCGGAACGCCGTTCGTTGATAAGAAAGGGAAATTTTGCGATAACATATTGTGAGTCTATCGATTGTCACACTTTTGTTGTGAAGATTGAACATGATGGAATGATTTGTGCTACGTAGGGTGCGCAAGGGGCAGATAGTGTTTATTCCAATTCTGCCGATCAATCGGTCGGAGGCATTATGGGGAAAAGATGCTCGGGAGTTTAAGTATGTGTACTCTGTGTCTTGATCAAAATTGCTGATCGATCGCGACTGAGATAGACCAGAACGTTGGGAGTCGTCTAATGAAGCAGCGAGTGCCATTCCAGGTGTATGGGGCAACATGCTGACATTCCTCGGTGGACCACATGCGTGTATTGGATATCGATTCTCTCTCGTAGAGTACGCTTCCCTCTCTAATTTCACAAAGTATATTAATGAATAGCCTGTAACCCGTAGGTTGAAAGCGCTCATGTTCATGCTCATACGAGCATTTGAATTTGAACTCGCTGTTCCTGTTGAGGAGATTGGCACGAATGTGACCGTTTTGCGAAAGCCTTTCTTGCTCAATGACCGGAAGGCTGGAAACCAAATGCCGTTATTGCTCAAGCCATATGTACGTGTAGACTGATTGGACTTGTCATATACTTCACGGGTCTGGTTTGCTGTGGGGTGATTTGACGCGGGTCCCTGTGGTATTCGATGAAAGAAGAGACTTGTATATCAGGAATATGATTAGAAATATGATAAGACCCGATCATAAGTGTAAGTGTGGTATGTGCGAGTCTTTGTGTAGATAACGAATGGATGACTTCCCGTAAACGCAGAGTTAGTTCCTTAGCTTCAACCTGGTTATACATATCTTTTAGTGCTCTGAACACCGGACCTAAGATCGTAACAATATTACATTCGGCACTGGCCAGGATGCCTGGAATCAAAAATGAGATTGTCGACTGACGCTGTTTGTCTCTTAAAAGCAGAGGTGATCTTGACAGCAGTTGGTTGGTGCGACATTCAAATGGTTGTTTGTTTCATCTTCTAACTCTAGAGACCGTAACGATTGAACTACAGGAAACTACAGTGGATTCTGCTTGGGTTTCCCTGGCAGTGTCTAAGACGCTGCCAACAGTTCCCTGGGTGTGTACACTGGTCTGCTGAAAGACTCGCAAGAATCAAGTACCACATGGGAAATTTTCCGAATGGGAAAAATAGTGTGGCCATACGTTCCGAGAGCCTCGAACTAATAGCCGATTCGATGGTTAGCAGCCTCGTTTCAAATCGACAAGTGCATCTTCCGAGACTTTTAGACATATTATTGAGTACGAGATACGTGGAATGAGATTTGCAGCTCCACATTGCTGCAATGCGGGTTGCTACGGCCGGGATCACGAAAGCTGGTCAAACTCTCTTCTTGCCAAGTGCTCGATAGTCAGCTACAGTGCTTGGTTCTTCTTTTTCCAAAGATAACACGGTAATGCTCTTTTTTCGGTCGCCCTTGTGCAGACTGATGTTGGCCTAAAATCGAGGGTTGTGCGGTCGTTTGTTGGAAAGTGGTTTATGCCGGAAGGCTGCAGAAAGCTGAAGAAACGTACTGGTTCACGTTTCACGGTGTGCATCCTGTTTCGATAAAGTCTGGTCGTCATCCTCACCGGCTGTCACAGACTGAACTTCGTGCATGGGTGAGCAGTGTTGAAACATTGACTAGTCCATCCAGAATTTGATAGTTTACACTAGGCTGCCATGGCCTACATCGTTCGTCTCTACCTTTTCATCGCAACCTTTTATCAATCTCTGTCAACTCCTTTCTAATACAGGTGGAACCTGGGTCTGCACCAGATCTCTGCGTCTCCGATCCTGACTATCTTTTATGTCAGAATGAAATTCGCCAAGATTTAATTACCACAGCTGCCGCCATCGCAGCTCTCTCCTCCTTCCTCATGGGGGCTTTTGTCAATCTTCCCATAGGGCTCGTCCTAGGGTTGGGACTCAATGCCTATGTGAGTAGCTTTACTCTTCCGGTATAGCGGTTTAGTTCTCCTATACAGTGGGAATTTCACGGATCTTGGATCGTTCCTTATCGTGAAGCGGTAGCAGCAGTCTTTCTGGAGGGGTGAGAGTTTTACTTTATCATTCTAATCGGCATTCTCATCGTGGCGATCACCTCTTGGCCCAGGTCAACAGCTATCCCCTACTCCCCTCACACCGAGCTTGGTGACCAGAGGTTTGACTTCTTCAAAAATGTTGTACTACAAAATGCTGGCCTTTGTGATCCTGTGACACTTAACTTTGAGAAATCCACCATCACCTACTGCGCTGAGGCCTTGAGTATCAGTATCGGCGCTCTCATGGGTCGTAGTCCCGTTACAGCCTACGTTGAGAGTGTAACTGGTACTAGTGGTACGTCTTTCTAGCTCTCGACTTGTAAATGCCTTAACTCATGAAAGTAAAAGAGGGTGGCAAGACGGGTCTCATGTTCTTCATTCCTGTATTTTTCTTGCCTATCTTCGCTTCTATCCCGTTTTGGGCAACAAGAAGTGCCCTTGTCATTGTTGGCTCTCTCATGATTCGCAAGTGAGTTCTGTTTCTTCAGGCTACGATATACGATGTAAGTATACGCTCACCTTGAGATTGTTGAAATAAACTGGGACTATCTTAGCAACGCCGTTCCCGCCTTCCTCACCATTCTCCTTACCTACAAGTGTGTCTGTCTTATCGCTCATTCTTTCAACTCACCTTGTCTTTTGAACGGCATCGCATATGGAGTCATTGCAGGTGTCATTTCATACATCTTGCTCAATCTCTTCTTCCTTGCAAGATTTCAGGAGGAAGGATTGTTCCTGATAATTATGGGAATTCAGAAAGATGGGTCATCCCACCTGGTAGCATTTTACCATTCTGGGTCCGCAAACTGCTGGGGAGCATGGAGGCGGAAGATAATTGTCTGGATTTCGAGGCAAGGCAGACCTCGCGCACGGGAACTGAGCTGACAGTATGATTGAAAAGCCGGCTCCGCAAAATACATCGTGAGGTTGTGGGAATCCGTATGCCCAGGTCGGCGAATGATATTCAGGGAGTTCAACCACCAATGTCGTGAAACGTCCTCACAAGAAATGGCAAATCTGCACTGCGGTCAAGTAAAATCATACACTGCAGGAGGCGAGCATGACGCATCTCGACACCAATTGTATGATAGAGCCACCTTGTACCAACTACATTCAATATACTGTTGGTTTGGACGAGGTTTGCTAGGTTGCAAATGTCCAGTCTTTGGCAGACATTGTTGATAATCTGAATGAGCAAGATAGGTAAAATTGTTGCAGGACTGCTGGAATCGGCTTTGGTTCTACCACAGACATTGTTCATGGCAACGAATGGTGGATTGAGTCTAGCAGGCGAATTTTCTGGAGTCTATCATGGTACGAAGATGGGAACACCATGAACTTGTACAAATCAGGGCTCACGGTTGGAAGCTCTACAGTGAAGTGACTAAAAAGGACTACTTTAGTGTACTCCTACTGCTCCTGCGGTGTATGTGTCTTTGTAGGTTGTAGCTTCCATTTTCGGACATATAAGAAACTCAGATGCACCAGACAATCACCTCGTGAAGCAAGAGACCCGTAGCGATAGCAGGATTGCCAATCCAAATAGACCAAGCCGCCCATTGCTTTTTGAGCCGGCTGAGCAACAAAAAATACCTTGGTAGTGTTCAGCTAAATTCAAGGTTGTGGCCATTGTAGAATTTAGGAACCTCGTGTTGAGAACGAAGTACAGGAAGACGAAGGCTGAGAAGTCTTGTGGCACCATTAATTAATTTATCAATCACGTGAGTAGCTTTTCCCCAACAGGGCCTGTCTCTACAGAAGGTGTGGCTGAAGTTGACTTCCCGTAAGCAGTTTGAGAAATACGAGACCACTGATCTTCCCTGACTGCTCCGTGCTGAGACGCCGAGTATAAATTTCAAATTTCGGGGTGTCCCAGACTTCCCAGATGAAAGACTATTACTTCCCTGGATTGTCGAAACATGAAATAAGATAACACCCATGGGGAATAACACCCCAAGCAAAGCAACTCAACAAGAGAGTGACCCAGACAGGGATTGAACCTGTTGACCTAAGGTAACTAGCCCATACACTCTACCACTGAGCTACCAGACCATTGTTGGCCCATGACATGCTCCAGGGTAAGCCCCAACCCTTTGCACCCAAGAGAGTCAGTGGTCTGACAAGGCATTCAAAGCACTTGTCACTCATCATGGATACCTATTTTCCCTTTTTGGTTAGAGGTACCAGAGTGCTATAACATATACCAATATCCTCTCCATTACAAATCAAGGTCACATACTATATACAAACAAGGTTTTTATCTGGGCCTCCAGCCCATCTTGAACCCTCTACTAATTCTGTGTTATTAAGATTGTGCTGAAGTCAGTCTGCTATGCTCCCTTCCTACAACAGTCCACACAGCAGCAGGTAGTATTGTTTATCAGGTCACTTTGCTCCCTTCCTACAAGTGTTATGGATATGAGATAGGACTACCAGTACTATGATAGAATATAGAACCTCAGTATCTCGAAGACGACGAGAACTGAGGTATGTATAATAACACAGCCATATTTAAGGACTTTTGCTGACAACAATATCCCTGGGAACATGCACCAAGTAGTGATGAGCAACGAGCAACGATCCTCTTTGTCTTGGCAGCTGTTTGATCTCCAACACTCTCCCTCAAACTGTGACAAGACCAAGCTCATTTGTGAAATGCTTGACTTTTGCAGAAGGAAGTGCCTTTGTGAATACGTCAGCTATCATATCTTCAGTGGGGCAATAAATCAGCTGTATTTTCCCTTCTTCAATGATCCATCGAATAAAATGGTATCTGATGTCGATATGTTTGGTTCAGGCATGATACTGGTGGTCTTTTGCTAATGCAATTGTTGATTGGTTGTCTGAAAAAATAGTAGTAGTAGGGAGAGTTGATTTGAAAATTTGGGAGATAAGGGAACGAAGCCATAGTGCTTCTTTTGCTGCATGAGTGGCACCAATGTATTCTGATTCTGTAGTAAATAATGTGACAATTTCTTGATGTTTTGCACTCCAGGAAACTGCCCCGCTATTGATCATAAAAGCATATCCAGATGCTGCACATTGGTCCTCGGCCATATTGCCATCTGCATCTGTGTACCCCCTTATTTCTTCTCCTATACCTCCATACATCAACTCGAGTCCACATGTTCCTTTCAAATATCGAAATACCCTTTTCACTGCTTCCCAATGAGATTTTCTGGGGTTTTTGGAGAACTTTGAAAGAGATTGCACTGCATAGGTAATGTCTGGTTGAGTGCCTAACATAGCGTACATTAGTGTGCCAACTGCTTCTTGATAGGGGACTTTAGCCATTTGAGCAATATCCATTGTTGATTGAGGTGAGTCAATGGATGATAAACAAGTAGCTGGATCCATTGGTGTGCTGACAGGTTTCAGATCCTCAAAACCATATCGACGAAATGAGGTATTAATATATGATCTCTGAGATAATGAGATCTTACCGCCTTCTTGGTCTCTCTTTACCTTGATCCCCAACAACCAATGTATTTCACCAAGGTCTGTAATTTCCACAAATCTTTTGACTCTACTCTTGACCCAGTCCACCAATGCAATATTTATTGCAGCAATAGTACAGTCATCAACGTGCACAAGGATAATTGCTGCATCATTTGTGCTTATCTTGAAGAATACACTATGGTCAACTTCACAACGAGTAAAGCCAAGATTATCTTCAAGGATTTCACAAAGACGCTGATACCACCTCCGACCAGATTGCTTGAGACCATATAATGTTTTCTTTAAGTGACAGACACTAAGAGGTTGTTTGGGATCCATGAAACCTGGAGATTGTTGCATATAGATGACCTCATTTTGGTTGAGTTTTCCATTTAAGTAAGTACCCTTTATGTCGATTTGATGAATTTCAAAATCTCGAGCAGCAGCAATAGCAAGAACAGTTCAAATTGATGCAAGCTTGGAAACTGGTGCAAATGTGTCAAAATAATCAATGTCAGGGACTTGAGAGAAGCCTTGAGCAACGGGTCAAGCCTTGTAATGGACTATGTTTCCAGCTGCATCCTTCTTCGCTTTTTATACTGTAAGGGGACATCTAGGGTAGTGCTTAGTCAGTATTGAGGGTCTGTTTTATTAGTGGCCCGGTGACAGTACGTGTACGCACTCCCATCGTTCCTATCTTCTCTCTGTCTGTGTCATGCAGTGCAATGCCTTCTATTCTATTATTAGGACATTGTGATTACTGATCCATGTACACATGTGACTGTGCATGGGATCGTCTAGTGTAGAAGTATATATACTAGCAAGCTGTCGTAGATATACTTCACTTAAATCTCAACTTAGCTTCCGGGACTATCTATTAGCTCAAAGAGTGATCACCTCTGAGTGGTTCCCTTACATATACCCACTTGGACCCAACAATGTTGATATTTTCTGGAGGTTCAATAAGCTCCCAGGTATCTGCATTTTTTAACATCGTAAGTTCTTTATCTATTGCCTGTTCCCATAAATTCCAGTCCTCTCACTTTTTAGCTTCCTTAAGGCTTCGTGGTTCTAAGCTCTCTGTTTTCTCAGTGTCAGCTATCAAACACTGAACTTTAGTCTAATTCATCTCTTCAGCAAGACTGATTGCTTTTCCTTCAAGGATATCATAGGCCTTTTGGCTAGGGTTTCAAAGACATTAGGACCTTCTGATAGGTTCATCTAATATGGTAGATTTGTTTATATCCTTGGTAATTTCATCAATTGTAGCTGATGGCTGTGGTCGTGGAGATAGCATATTGACTGTAGTAGCTGGGGATACAATGATGGCTGTTGGGATTTTTGGCATATCACTCTGAGGCTTGTAAACAGGTATTTGCTCTTCCTCGAGCCCAGAGTGGTCTTCACTAATAAAACAAAAGTTTCTCTCTACTTTGATAGCACCAGTATCTGAGAAATAAATGTGAGATCCATTGCTCTTGTCATCATATCCAATCCACCAGCCTTTTCTTCCACGACCACCTAATTTGTCATTACTAGATTGGTGAACCCATACATTGCTTCCCCACTCCCTCAGGCCACTAAGATCTGGTTTCTTGCCATAGACAAGTTCAAATGATGTTTTCCCTTGGATAACCTTGGAGCTTGTTTGGTTCATTAACCAAACAACATGCAAGACAGCATATGCCCATAGGAATTTTGGAAGATGACTAGCATGCAGTAATACCCTGGTATGCTCCAGAATACTTTGGTTGAGTCGTTTAGCAATACCATTGTGGTGAGTTTGATTTGTGTACCTCGAGATTTGAGATAGGACTGAAAATTTGTAGCAGTATATTCTCCCCCTCAGTCAGAATGAAGTGTTTTTACCCGAGTATTGAACTGAGTTTCGCACATTGCCTCAAATGTCTTGTAAGCCTTGAACACTTCTGATTTGTTTGCTAAGAAGACCTGAGTCTATCGGGAGTAGTCATCAATAAAGCTGACATAGAAACGCTGGCCACCTTTTGTCTTTATCCTAGAAGGTCCTCATATGTCAGAGTGAATTTCTTCCCCAAATATCTTGGCTCCTTCACTCTTTTGTATTTTTGCAACTGGGGTTCGTGTCATCTTGTCATAAGCACAGAATTCACAGAAGAACTCCCCAACATCACCACCTTCTAATCTTAAGCCAGTAACCAATCCATCAGATACTAATTTTCTTGCTGCACTAGCAGAAATATGGCCAAGTTATCGGTAAAGTCTAATGTAAGTGCTTCTTTAGCAACATTCACCTCATTTTCTTCCCTAACTATTTTATATAGCTCTTTTCCATTTCTAGGTATCTCTGCCACTCGTGTGCCACTTTTATCACAAATAATACATCGTCCACTGGAAAATGTAGCTGAAAATCCTTCATCGTTTAGATGACCTATTGAAACAAGGGTATAGCTGGTTTCAGGGGAGTAGAGAACTTTGCTTAGGCATAATTTGGATGTTGTGTCGCCATTTGGTAAGTCTAGAACCATTTCTCCTTTCCCTATTGCACAAAAGCCTTGCTTGTTTGCAGCACGTAGGACTTTGGGTGGAATTGGTTCAAAGGTAGTGAAGTCACTTCGATATAGGGATATATAAGTAGTTGCACCAGAGTCAAAAACTTTGACTCTTGTTGATAACGGTTCCATGATGCTACTGACTTCTTCGACAGCTAGCTCTTCATCATCTTCTACCATAAAAGAGCAATCATCTTTCTCTACAATATTTGCACTTGTGCCCAGCTTTCTAGGTAGGTTACCTTCATTGCCTCTTCTGTCCTTTTTTGTTGGACAGTTTTTTTTCCAATGATCCATACTACCACATTCCCAACATGATCCCCTTTTCTTTGGCTTCCACTTTCTTTTTTTATCATCTTTTGCTTTTCTTTTTGGTCTTTCATTTATCTCAACAGATAGTATGTCTTTTCCCTCACTTTGTGATGTATCCTTTCTAAATAGTCAGCCACGGTCCCATTCATCACAGATGAAGGTAATCAAGAGGTCTGGCATCACAGTATTTCCAACAAGTGAGGCAGATGTTAACTGGATTGATACAAAGCTTGCTAACCAACGGGGTAGAGATTGGATAATCACATTCCAATACTCATCATCATCAATTTTAACACCAACAGCAGCAAGCTCAGCTCTTTTGGCATGTAGGTTGTTTAGGAAGACTCAAACATCTCCTCCTTTAGGGTATCTAGAGGATGTAAAGTCACGGCAGAGGTGAGCTTGTGAATAAACACTTTTGTAGGTGTATTCTTTGACAATTGCTTTCCATATTGCTTCAACAGTGGATGTTGGTGACATGAGAACTAGGGTAACATCTGGCAGTCGTTGACCAAGAAGTAAGCGAGCAATACTCTCATTTTGTTTTTAGGCATTGATTTCATCCTGGATGCCAATAAGTGAGGGAGCTGGACTGGGTTAAGAGGTTTGGGTAGATGAAGTTGTGGTATAAATAGTAGTGGTAGGAGCAGTCATGGTAGATGTTATCTGCACAGCAGTCAATACTGGGCAAACACTTGTTCTGTCAAAGTGTCCCCACAGCCCTCTTCCTTGGATTACCATCTGAAGGTGCAATAAGAATTTAGCCCAGTTTGCTCCAGAAACATCCAGTTTGGGCACCAATGTAGGTAATACATCATTTACTGTACTTGACATGGTTCTTCGAGATGTTGATCTATTCTTTTCAGTACTGCAGTGGGTGGAGCCGATAACCTGATAGAATATAGAACCTGGTTACAGTGAGTATGAATAGTATGTAGATAGTTATGCACACTAACCTCAGTATCTCGAAGATGATGAGAACTGAGGTATGTATAATAACATAGTGACAAGTATGGGGCGGAGCAGGAGCGGAGTGGGCCGGAGTTGAGTGGAATTACTCCGGAATGGATAGGGTTTGACAACAAAGTAGGAACAACCTTGGTCTCAGCTCATGCGCTGTGCCTCAATTTACTGCCGCATATGTGGTTGCATATTTCAGGGGGACTGAATTGTTGTCAGGAGTTTCGGAGAGGAGTGGTATAGATTGATAGGAATAAGGATAGGACAAGGAGGAGGCGTAAATGACTTTAATCTACGAACTAAAGAACTAGGATGTAACTACTGGAGTACTTATACTAAGTCTGGAATAGGAGGAGTACAAGTAATTAGTCTACATCGTGATCCTATAGAAGTAGATAACAGGAGTTTAGGAGCGAAAAATTAGTAATAATATAAAATAAAAAGGAAATTATATTATTAATTGGGTATTTTCCGTCATATGACATACAGCTATATTTAAGGACTTTTGCTGACAACAATATCTCTGGGAACATGCACCAAGTGGTGACGAGCAATGAGCAACGATCCTCTTTGTCTTGGTAGCTGTTTGATCTCCAACATACTATCAACCATGGAGTGACAATGAATGGTTACTTCAAGAATTGATAAATGATGATATTGTAACAAAAGAAGAAAAGGAAAACAACAATAAAAGCTGTTTATAGCTTTTATATGGACTTGGAACAGAACAAGGACAGAGACATTGGACTCATGGACAATTCTCAGATAATTCTCAGACAGTAATCTAAACAATAATAGAACAAGAACTAAAAGAAGAATCATTGGACTCATCTATTGAGAATACTGACTCAAGTTGTCACCTCTAGTCATACTAGTAGTAACAGTTGTCGTATTCCTAAATAGTATAAATACAGTCCAAAAAGGACAAGAACAGCAAGTTCTCTCTTTCTGTGGTTCTTGTGTAAAACTCCTTACTCTTGTAACCCCATACTTTCTTCAGTTTTTGGACTATAGTGCAGAGTATGACTAAAAGTCTCAATACTCTCACTTATGATATAACTTCACTGAAAACCTTAACTAGACCCTTTGTGAAGGGGCATGAAGATATCAAGGGTTGACATAGGCTTTAAGTTAAATACATATTCAACCACAAGGTCTAGAGTCTTAACACTTTGGGTATATAACACAAAAAAGTATAGACCAAGGCTTTAGTTGATTTGGGAGCTATCATGAACTTCATTGACAGAGTTGTCATGGAAAATAATAACCTAGAAATGCATAAACTAGCAAATCCATATTGTGTAATTAATGTGGATAGCACTCCCAACAAGGCAGGACAAATAACAGAGTATGTTCAAGCTTATGTAGAAGTTGGATCACACAAGACAACTCAATATCTCTTTGTCACCAATATAGAGAATAAGGAGGTGGTAATTGGCTACTTGTACTTGTACAAGTATAATCCAAATATTGATTGGCAAAAAGATCAATGGAAGTTTACCAGGTGCCCAGACATATGTGCTAGTAAAGTCTGTAAAATATGAGATATAGAAGCAGGAGCTAATGAGCTTTATCTTGAAATGGATATCAGTGGATTTCTCTCATTGAACAACATAAGAGATAAGGACCCTGACAACTACATTCTTAGCTGGACAGATATGAATGACCCAGACAGTCATCAACAGGCAATGATGATTACAACTATACTTAACAATTGAGACTAGTATAGAGACTCAGATTACAAAGACACAAAGACCTGAAAAGCTCATATACCAGAATAGCTACACAAGTATAGAAATGTCTTAGGAACATGTACTCAGTCTGACACAAAGTTATGTAAACAACCACCATTTTATTTTTATCTAATTTTCTTTATATACAAAGAAAATATAAAAAATATCATGAATTGTATAGTTCTGGTCCAAACATCCCCTGGCAGTCCATTAGTCTATTTTCTGGATACAATTGAGTGATTGTAATATAGTTAATGAAAAGAAATGATGTGTGATATGTAAAAATAGAAAATATTATCCACTGTGATATCACGCCTCTACTAACACTTCCCTAGATATGTTAGTTGTTCATTCTCTCGCAACTGCACACTCCTCCATGTCCTCTGGACTGCAAAGACCTAAATCTATCACAAAGTTTCTTGTGGTCTTTTTTAGAAGTGGTTTAGTCAAGAGGTCAGCAACATTGTCTTTGCTGGGGATGTAAACTGGTATAAACTTCTCCTTTTCAACCTTTTTCTTTACGAAGTGGTGGTAAATGTCAATGTGCTTTGCTCTTTTGTGGTTTCAGTATGTCTTGGTCATGTTGATAGCTCTGTTGTTGTTGATAAACAGGGTAATAGGTCTCTGTTGTAGAAGTGCAGCTTCTTCAAAGAATGATGATAACCACATTGCCTACTGGACTGCTCTCAACACAGCCATATACTCTGCTTCAGTCATTGATGTTGCCACTGTCTCCTGGCATTTTGTCAACCATGATACTGGACCTCCTCTTACCTAAAACATATAACCATTGGTTAAACATTGGGTATCTTTATTATTTGCAAAGTCTGAGTCAGTGAAACCAACTGGTTGTAGACTTGATCCATGATGGTAAGTGATTCCATACTCAGTTGTGCCTTTTACATAGGCCATTGTGTGCTTTATTGCCTCCCAGTGGGCTCTTCCAGGGTTTGTAGTAAAACGGGATAAAAGATTGATGGCAAATGAAAGGTCAGGTCATATTGCTACCTGTAATCACATCAGCAAACCTAGTGCTTCTTGGTACAGTACTCCCTTCATTTCCTCCTTTCCTTTCTCAGTGTTTGGTCTGTCATTCAATGAAAGAGAAATCCCAACCAGAAGTCATACTGGTAAAAGGGGCAAGAGAGATGTTTACTGTAACAAGCAAGTAGAAGAGGTGGTGACAGTTCTCAATTACATGGTAAAGAGTTTGTGGGGAGAAGGAGGAAGTGGGGGTATTAGAAAGAAATTAAAATGTAAAGTGCAGCTTATCTGTAATATAAAAATAAATGAAATGATTATAGGTTCAATCTAGATATGCCTCACATGGTGTCCCTAAGATGTCCACCTTTACACACCATAACAAGCTCACTAGTAGAATAGTCAGTAAACCACTCATGGGCCTTACCACACTCAATTAAGCCCTCATCCGCACCCCCACACCAAACCTTATGGATGTGATACAATCTGAGTTAATGATTAGCCAGGCTTTTCAGGCCTGCTACTCCATGGAAGGTTGTCCAAGCGACTGCTGCATCTTGTCTCAAGAAAGAGTAGGGTATATGGTAGGAAATATTCACCAACTCAACCTCTCACCAAGATCACCCCTTACACACTCAAGAGAATTGCATTTGCAACCTCAAGAGATTCTGAGATGAAGGCAAGGGCCAAGAAGGCTCTCTATATCAATCTCTACTCTGAGAAATATATTAGAATATTACAAATGTTGGAGACTCAATTAAAAAGAAATTGAAAAGGAAATCCTTTATTCTACCACTCTTCCTCTCGTCTCTCGTCTATGACACTACCATGTGGCCATGACAGCTGTCACTTTCCTGTCCTCCATACCTCCCAGACATGACCATGTGATCCTGCTCCACCTCCATACTTCACTCCTGCCTATCATTCTCCAAACTCCGAACTAGCTTTCTTCTACTCTGAATATGGTCTAGAAACACATGACAGTGTGTGCGAGTATCAGTGATATGATTGTCGTCCAGCAGCATGTCCATTTCTTGACTAAGTCAAGCAGTGATGGGATCACTAGTCACTAATAGACTTTTGATCTGTCATCTTAGTGTCATATTAGTCTAAGTCTGCTCTAAATTGAAATTATCTCACATTCCAAAGATATCTCTTCTGAGCCTCTGATTTCTAGAGCTCCAACATTGATAGTCTGTATTTGAGAAACCTGATGCTAGCTCATCAGTCTTGCCTCTCGAGATATATACTATTCTAGCATATAGCAGCTTGGCCACTACCTAATAGAAGTACCCAATCTTGGGTCTAGATTATGTCTGGGGCTTGTAGGAGGTCTCTAGAGTGGGTTCCAATAGTGAAATCCAGGGGTATAATGTGTATCCCAGACTACATTTCCACAGAAAATTCTCTAGCAGCATAACACCGATCTTGGCTTACAGTTTATTATCCCAAACTTTTTGAGCATTCAATTTGTGTATGTGGTTTGTGATATACATATGCCTTCTTCAACTTTCTCGACCTTTATACCTAACATGTGGTTTACCTCCTTCATAGTTTTCACATCATACCATTTCTCCAACTCCTTCTTTGCCTTTTCTGCCTCTTCTTCATCTGATGATCCACCTATTGTGTTATCTGTGTAAGTACAGGTAATAGTGAATTTCTCTCCATCTTATTGTGTTCTAATTGTTGGTTCAGCTCGTGATTGTTTAAAGCCTAAATTCCAGTAAGTACAACTTAAGGTTTTGAACTAGTCATGTTTTCCTTGCATTGTGCCATACAGGGTTTTTTGGAGCTTTCATACCATGTCACCTCCCCCCTCTGCAAAACCCTTTGGCTACTCCATGTAAACATCAAAGTCAATGTTACTGTTCAAGTAGGCCGCCACAAAGTCGAGCTGCCATAAGTAAAGTCCTATTGATACAACTATTGCCAAGAGCAAACGGAATAACTCTAGTCTAGCCATCGCCACATATATATCTTCAAAGTTCACTCTCTGTATCTGAGAAAACCCCTGTGCTACTATTCTTGCCTTCCTGTCTGAGAGTCCACTGTTACCATCAAACTTTAGTGCATAAACCTATTTTGTCCTGATCACATTCATGTCTAATGGCCACTCAACCTACTTGTATACTCCCCAAGCTCTCATCATGTTAAACTCCTTTACTATTGGCACCTACCATGAGTCCAGGTCTTTCATTGCTTTATAAAAATTCTGAGGTATCTTTACCCCACCAATTGTCACTGCAAAAGCTTCAGGTACCCTCCTTTCCATCTCTTCTCTAACCAAATACTCTCTCAACTCCAACAGTCTATGCAACAGCTTTGGCTCTCTCCTTTGTCTGTCCATTACAAACCCTGTGCACTCTTCTATTGTTCCATCCCCAACTCCCACTGCTTTGACTGGGTCTTCCACCTGCATGATTCCCTCAGCCTTATTCTCAGATACCATAGTCCCACCAATATCCCTGCTGACATCCCCCTTTACTAACCTATTCTGCTTATTTGTTTCAGCATCCACTCCCCCACTCCTGTCAACACTCTCTTCACCAGTGCTGGTCATCCTCTTGTCCTGGACCTGCTCTTCTAGAACCTTTAGTAGCAGTGGGTTGTCATCCCCACCTCATTCTACCTACTGTGGTCTCTTTGTCAAGTTTGCTGTCCACTCCTCAAAGCAAACATTCCTTTCACCATACATACTATCTGTTTCTTGATCCAACAATTTGTAGCTCCCTGCCCCAAAATAGCCAATCAGTGTCAGTTGAGTTGCCCTTGGTCCAAGCTTCAACAAGTGGAAATCAGAGGATATGTGTGTATATGCTGTCACACCAAAAACACAAAGGTGAGCCACGTTCTGCTTGTTTCTGTACCACATTTCTGCTAGTACTATGTCTAGGTTGCATTTTGAAGAGACCAGGTTTCTCAGATAAACCATACTTGGTAGGTAACCCGGAGTCCACTAGCATTGACCTTGCTGCATCCAATATAGTACGTATACTCCATTTAGCAGCCCCATTCTGCTGGTGGGCATGTGCTATTGTAAACTCAATTATGAAACCCTGTTGATTTTTAAACTCTGTTTATAGCCAATTATCCCACTCTCAACCCCTGTTAATACTCACTCGTAATACCTTCTTCCTAGTCAGTCTCTCAGCCTCTGCCAGAAACTTTTTCAGTATGTTGAGAGTTGTATCTACTATTTTCTTCCTCAAGAACTCAACATACCAAAATGCTAATGCAACATCCATGATCAATATGAAGTAGCAGGCTCCACCAGCCAGCACAACTGGTGATGGTTTCCATAGGTCTATATATATGCACTCTAATATCTCAGCCTTGCATACCACCTCCTCATCGTAAGCTCCCACATGCATTTTTCCAAAGATGCAATCCTCATACATTCCCATCATCTGAAGTTGACCAACAGTATCTAAACCACTGACCAAGCCTTTCTTAATTAGGTTCCTTAGCACGTTAATATCCAAGTGCCCAAAATGTTAGTGCCAGTCATCTAGAGATGTTGCCCTCACAATTGAACAGGTATGCATGACAATAGGTTCACACAGGACCTTCACAAGATACAGCCCATTCCTTTGTATACCATGGATTGTGGTGTGAAGCCCGAAATATATTCAGGCCTAAAATTAACCAAATTTTGCAAATTCACACCCCAAGAAGCAGGACTAAGATAAAATCATCTACTAGGTAACAGAAAAGACACAGAGGACTTTGCCACCAAAAAGCTAGCTACCTAACTACGTAGCAGTATACCCGGGGACATAAGGTTGCTACTACCAACAGGCCAATCACTTGAGAACCAGCAGAGTCAAGCCCATGGCCCCACGGTGTTATTGCTGAGAAAAGCAGCTTAGTCAGGGAAAAGAAACCTTATGTGGAAAAGTCTGAAGAGATGCCCATCACAAGAAATGGGACCAGCAGCCTGGCAGGAGATAAGAATAGCTACAACATCACTTGATCAGTGATGGTTAAGAATAGGAGCACATAAAAAACTGATCTACTATGATCAGAAACAAAGGAGTGACAAAGAGCCTCAGGGAGTAGTGAAAACAACTTCTGAAACTCTCTAGGTGGAAAAAAAAAGAGTCAGGTCCCGAGTTGCTGAGATAAGCCAAAGAAAGGAGGAGATTACTGCAGGATCGGTGGTAGGTAACCCGGTGTCATGCTGAATAGCTGTTTAGGCAATAAAAGTGGTAATTTGCACCCTAATAACCAGCTTGAGAGCAGAGCTCGGCCTCCCAGAGATGTTCAGCTAAATGCCCAGTCGTGGACTCGAGCACTGTAAGGGGATAATGCTAGAGGTATGCTTAGTGATGTGAGTAGGTTCCCACCTAAGAGCCGCCATTTCTCTGATTGCATTCTCACTCTCTTCTGTCTTCCCTTCTGTGACATACTGTGTGAGCCTCTGAATCTATTATTGGACTTTGTGGGAATATATGTCAGGTACCATGAGAACGGTGCCTTGACTATCTAGTAGTATAAATACTAGTCTTCTGTCGTAGATATACTTCAGTTGAATCTCACCTTAGCTTCAGGATCTACTCATTAGCTTAAGGGTCATTTGCCTTGTGTGTGAACCAGTGCCCTAACAAGCACCTAGCTTGAGTAGCAGAGTAGTGGCTGCGACCACCGCTACATACATCTCATAGACGCTTGCCCAGGTACTCCATATCAGATGTCCAATGGATTTTTCTTCTAGAAGTGCCCTTGAGGACGGAAGCGAATGTAGATGGGTTAGCATGACCTGAGCGACGTTATTACGCCGCTAGAGAATTTTCTGCTGAAATGTAGCATGGAATACACATTATACCCCTGGATTTCACTATTGGAACCCACTCTAGAGACCTCCTACAAGCCCCAGACATAATCTAGACCCAAGATTGGGTACTTCTATTAGGTAGTGGCCAAGCTACCATATGCTAGAATAGCATATACCTCGAGAGGCAAGACTGATGAGCTAGCATCAGGTTTCTCAAATACAGACTATCAATGTTGGAGCTCTAGAACTCAGAGGTTAAAGGATACCTCTGGAATGTGATATAATTTCAATCTAGAGCGAACTTGGACTAATATGATACCAGGATGACAGATCAAAAGTCTATCAATGGCTAATGATCCCATCACTACTAGACTCAGTCAAGAAGCAGACACGCCATAGAGCAACAGGAATATCAATGACCTTTATATACACTTGCATGTGTTTCTAGATCGTATTTGGAGTAGAGGTAAGCCAGTTTGGAGGTTAGGGGATGTCAGGTAGGAGTGAAGTATGGAGGTGGAGTAAAAGCACATGGCCATGGCCGGTAGGCATGGAGAATAGGGAGGTGACATCTGTCATATCCATATGGCAATGTCATGGAGGAGAGAAGTGAGAGAGGCTAGAAGAAAGAGTTTCCTTTTTTATTTATTTTTAATTGAGTCTCATCAGTTTGTACTTTTAATATAACACTCAGAGAGCCCGAGAGGAAGGCAATGGAATCTTGACACCTGCCGCCATCTCAAAGGCTCAAGAGTTGTCTTATGGCACTTTTCTGAGTTCTAAGTGAAGTGGTTGGGTTGTTGAGGAGACTGGACCCTATACCCTACTTGGTCAAGAGACAAAACGCAGCGGCCACTTGGACAACCTTCCACGGAGTAGCAGGCTTGAAGAGCCTGGCTAATCATTGACTCAGATCATATCACACCCATAAGGTTTGGTGTGGGGGTGCAGATGAGGGCTTGATTGAGTGTAGTAAGGTCTAGGAGTAGTTTACTGACTACTTTGATAGTAAGCTTGTTATGGTATGTAAAGGTGGACACCTTAGGGACACCATGCGAGGAGAATCTAGATCAAGCTTACAATCTTTTTGAACAATTTTATCTTAATTATCACGCTAAGTTTCTATATTCTCTTTTTAATACCTTCATTCTTGATTCATCCCCCACAAACTCTTTAGCATGCAATTGGGATCTGGTACTGCATATTTAGCTTGTGCCAGGCTAATAGTCCCTTTTGCCCTCTTCAACGTCATACCTCAGTGGCCAGCGGCGTTATTCATAGAAGAGTTACGATCAGATCTGAGCTATCATCACTGATGGCTAACTATAGCAAGATCAAGAGAGCCGAGCCACTGTGGCGTTGCATTGCAACAGCAGTGGAAGGAAATTGGAGTCTGGAGGAGTGAGAAGGCATAGAAGAGGTAGAGAGAAGAGCAGAGAAGTTGAGGAGAGAGGCAGTAGGAAGGCTAGATGAAGATAACACGCTCGAGAGCAAGATAGCTCAAGACCGCTGTTTCCGTCTACAGCCCAGTAAGAAGCTTGAGACCCAACCATAGCCTGCAGAAGGATCTCCGGAGTAGGACTAGAGGAGTAGGGAACAGTCACTCAGTGTTCGGGAGGAGTGCTGTCTCATCATTGTGGCCCTGCCATATTTGGGAATTCTAAGGTTTTCTTTGTCTCATTTTCCTTGTTGTTTCTTTGCTTTGTAATCTTAATAAAATACTCTAGGGCACAGAAGAAAAGAGAGCATCATACCCCCATCATCTTTCCTTTCTGTTGCTCTAGAGCTTAACGGCTATTTTGAGTGACTAAGTTTCTTATTTTCTAAGTGTTCTACTTTATCTTCTAAAAACCTACCAAACCTCTTCCTCAACGGGAATTCAAGCCCCAATGGACTTCGGCATTTGCTTATGCTAGGAGTTAATAGCTCGCTACGTGTCATTAGAGTCGGCTTCCAGTTGTACAGTCAGCTGAAGAAGAGCCCACACGATGGCACGAGAGTTCTAGGTAGTTCTGCTGTATCGACGGCGAGCCAGGCTACTAGACTAGGTAAGGGCAGCAGTGTCACGACATGAGATGAACGTGCGTCTTAGAGCTCCTATTATGGTGAGACCTACCTCAAGTGGATTCATAATTACTTTGTTATCATTGCTTTTGGTCTTTTGAGCTGTACCCCATTATTTCCCCTATCTTCAAGCTCTCTTTTATATTTGATCATCTCCCCAGTGCCTACTTGTTAGCGCACAATTGTGAGACATCTCGAGGGTCATTTACTTTCTCATTTGTTATCACTCTTGTTCTGTGATCAATTCCCTTTGATCCCTCATCAACGGCTATTAGTCTCTTGAGTTTCTGCAGCCTAAAGCCATGCTTTGCTGCTATTCTTCTGTCCATAAACATTTCTGTTGCACCACTGTCCAAGAGTGCTTTTACGGTTACACCTTTATGCATTGAAAGAGTGTGAAAGGGAATTGCACACTGGGACAAGCAAAATAATGATGTGCCAGCTCCCAATTGCATGCTAAAGGTCTGAGGGGAGATAATCAAAGTTGAAGATTTATAAATAATTAGAGAAATAAGAATTATACACAGCTCTAGTAAAATATATGTTGGTGGTTGTAAAATGATCGTAAGATCTCTCTAGATTGTTGTCACATAGCCTTCCTAAGGTGTCAACCTTTACACACTGTGACAAAAGCTCCTCTGGAAAATACAGTAAGTTGATTACTCATAGACTCTCCACACTCAGTTGCTCTCTTATCTGTACCCCCAAGACCAAACCTTATGGGTGTGATGCAATCCAAGTATGCACCTAGCCAAGCTTTCCCAGCCTGCTGTTCTCTCCAAAGCATATTTGTAAGGGAACTACTCAGAGGCAATCACTCTTTAAGCTAGTGGATAGTCCTAGAAGCTAAGTTGAGATTCAAGTGAAGTAGATCTACAACACATTGCTAGTATATATACTACACTAGATGGTCACATGGGCAGTCATATGCTCATGGATCAGTAATCACAATAGTCCTAATGCTAGATAGAAGACATCGTACCTTATGACACAGACAGAAGAAGTAAGGAACAATGGGAATGCGATACATGATCTGTCAACAGGCCACTAATAGATTCAGACCCTCAGAACTTACTAAGCATCACCCTAGATGTCCTCTTACACTATCCGAGTTGCATCTGCTCTTCTTCTCTAGATTGAGTTCTGGGTATATTCTGTGTTCTTCTCAAGACATCCCCCTAGTCCTAGTCTTCTTACTCTCAATAGATCTGCATTCACAATTCCAGAGGCAGTGTAGATGGAGGTAGAAGTCAAGAGGCTCTTCCCCGATCCCACTGCACTCTGGATATTATATTAAAGTTATTACAAAGCCCTGAAACTCAAGAAATAAAATATAAAAAGGAAACTATTGCTACTTTTGGATTTCCTTTGACTCCTTTCTGTCCTAAGTCTCCCCAAAATCCTACTGATGACGTAGCCCTCTCTTGTCTTTATAGTGACGTGTCCCCTCATCAAGTCCTTCCTATCAAAGATGACGTGTCTTCATCACCACTTCTTTCTAGAATATTCTTCCATCTTCCCCTATCATGCTCTTGATACTGCTCTGTAATTTGGACTTCCCTGATTACCTATTAAACAGTTAGTAAGTCACAATAAATGTCTAGTATCTCCAAGTTGCATCCTAGAGGTCATTTATCTAAATATAATTGATCTGATGCCATCAATGCTTATTTACAAGCACAAAGTCTATCAGTCTAAGTTTGTCTTCTGAGTAATACTGGTTCTAGAGTGCAAGTTTGCCATCTTTCTAAGTTAGTCCATTTCAAAGTAGATCTAGAGCATAGTCTCTTGGTAACGTTCTTAGTAACCCAATGCCAGCTTATCCTAGTTGTCTCTCAAGGTATCAGCGTGAGCTCTAGGTCGATTATTACCTGCTCAATGTCTTTATCTTATAGTATTACATTCTGAGGATTATAAAAAGGGTTCTAGAGTGAGTTCTAATTAAGAATCTGTTAGTATAAAGTGTATCAAATGTTATCTTCCGCTGTCACGCCGTACAAATGTTTAGGCAAAATAAGTGACAATTTACACATTAATAATGAGAATAACCAGCTTGAGAGACAAGCATGGCCCCCCAGAGATGTTCCTTTAGACGCCCAGTCGTGGACTTGAGCATTTAGCTTGAGTAGCAGAGTAGTGGCTGTGACCACTGCTACATACGCCTCATAGACGCTTGCCCAGGTGCCCCGTATCAGATTTCCAACGGATTTCCCTTCTAGAAGTGCTCTCAAGGACGGAAGCAAACTTAAACAGATTAACGCGATCCAAGCAACGTCATACCTCAGCGGTCGGCAGCATTATTCATAGAAGAGTTACAATCAGATCTGAGCCATCATCACTGATGGCTAATTATAGCAAGATCAAAAGAGTCGAGCCACCATGGAGCTGCCTCACAACGGCAGTGGAAGGAAATTGGAATACAGAAGAGTGAGAGAACATAGAAGAGGTAAAGAGAAGAACAGGGAAGCTGAGGAGAGAAGTAGTAGGAAGGCTAGATGAAGAAAATGTGCTCGAGAGCAAGACGGCTCAAGATCGCCATCTCTGCCTACGGCCTGTCAAGAGGCTTAAGGTCCAACCATCGTGCAAGAGAGGTGTAAGGGGAACAATCCTAAGAACGCTTAGGCTGCCAGGTAGGGTTCACATGATCTAGCGTTCCCACAGATCCTCATAAGTCCGCGGACTATAGTTCCCTTCCCTCTAGTCCAGGTCTCCATTATAGTACTACATAGCTATATCTGGTAATGTAGTTATTATTGTCCAGTGCATGTGACTATAGCAACTGGTGCACAGACCAGCTAGTCTAGTATATATAGCTAGTGATGTACAGTAGAATACCTTACCTCAACAATGGTTGAAGCTCCTGGGCTATTCATTGCTTCTGCTTAAGACACCTGCTTTACTATATTGCAGTGTGACTGGTGCCCCTTACTGGGTGTGCCCTTACAGGAGGGTTCCCAGAGTAGGACTAGAAGAGCGGAGAACAGTTAGCCAGTGTTTGGGAGGGGCGCCGTTGATGGGGATCAAAGGGAATTGATCTCGAGACAAGGGTGACAACAAATGGGAATAGCAAATCTCCGAGATGTTCCACAGTTGTGCACTAAACAAGTAGGCACTGGGGAGGTAATCAAATAGAAAAGGAGAGCTTTATAATGGGGGAAAGGGTAGAATATGATCTAAAAGAAACCAAAAGAACAATAATAACAATTTGAGAGTCCACTTGAGGTAGATCTCACCGTAATAGGATCCCTAAGACGCGCGTTCGTCTTGCGTCGTGACACTGCTGCCCTTACCTAGTCTAGTAGTCTGGCTCGCCGTCGATACAGCAAAACTACCTAGAACTCCCATGACGTCGTGTGGGCTCTTCTTTAACTGACCGTACAGTTGGAAGCCGACTCCAATGACACATAGCGAGCTGTTAACTCCTAGTGTAAGCAAATGCCCAAGTCTGTTGGGGCTTGAATTCCTGTCGAGGGAGAGTTTGGGTGGGTTTTTAGAAGAGAAACTAGAACATACAGAAAAGCTAGAAACTTAGTCACTCAAAAATAGCCATTAAGCTCTAGAGCAACAGAGAGGGATGATGATGGGGGTATGATTCTTGATTCCCCTCCTGTGCCCTAGAGTATTTTATTATGATTACAAAGCAAAA
>Ga0157361_1000264_pt1 | contig 25389 bp, 17 predicted proteins | sample AttlaeALBM2_FD_111481 | JGI IMG/M metagenome (GOLD analysis project Ga0157361, IMG submission 111481) | Fungus gardens microbial communities from leaf cutter ant in Ribeirão Preto, State of São Paulo, Brazil - Atta laevigata ALBM2 | ecosystem: Host-associated > Fungi > Mycelium > Unclassified ...
ATCAGTGGCGTGCTGTCATTGGTCAGGCCGCCATTCGGAATGGTGACCGGTGCGCCGCTACCGTTGTTGTTGGCAATGGTCAGATCGGTTACCGCTGGTGGTGTGCTGGTAATCACCGTGAACGAGATGCTATTGCCCGGTTCACTGGTGTTGCCCGCCGTATCCGTTACGGTAACGTTCAGATTGTGCTGACCATCTGTCAGTATGGGTGAGAAACTCCAGTTGCCGTCATCGCCTGCGGTTGCCGTGCCGATCGGAATCTGGCCGTCATACACGGTAATGATGCTGTTGGGTTCCGCCACACCGCTCAGCACCGGCGTATTGTCATTGGTGCTGCTGCCGGAGGTGATGGCTGTGCCCGGATCCACATCATTATTGGTTAACAGCAGTCCCGTTGCCGGGCCTGGCGCGGCGGTATCGACGCTAAAGGTGAGAGGCTCAGAGCGATCGCTGACGTTGCCAGCGGCATCTGTCACGGTCACGCTCAGGCTGTAATCCCCATCTGTGAGCGTCCCGGTAACGAAGAGCCACGTGCCGTCTGCCCCTACGGTGACCGATCCCAGCGGCGTGGTGCTGTCGTCGTTATAGATGGTAATGATGCTGCCCGGCGCGGCGCTGCCGGTCAGCTCCGGCGTGGCATCGTTGGTGGTACCGCCTGCGGCAATCGGTACCAGTGCGCCGCCCTCATTATTGTTCAGTACCACACCCACTGGCGCTTCCGGCGCCGTGAGATCGACCGTGAATGTATAAGGTGCTGAGGCCGGGCCGACATTGCCTGCCGGATCGGTCACGGTCGCCGTCAGGCTATGGCTGCCCGCAACAAGTGGCGTCTCCGGCGTCAGGCTCCAGCTGCCATCTGCGCCTGCAGTGGCCGATCCAATAACGACGCCGTTATCACGCACAATGACCAGGCTATCTGGTTCAGCGCTGCCGCTCAGCTGCGGCGTGGTGTCGTTGGTGGTGCCACCCGATGGTACGCCCACTGGCGTAGCCCCTTCATTGTTTGCCAGCTGCAGCGCCGCCGGTGCGGCAGGCGCGACGGTATCCACGGTAAAATCGATCGCGGCAGAAGGTTCACTGACGTTACCTGCCGGGCTGGTCACCGTTGTGGTCACGCTATGCGCGCCCTGCGTCAGCGTCGGCAGGGCGAAACTCCAGTCGCCACCGCTTCCCACCAGCAGGGTGCCCAGCACCGTATTCCCATCCAGCACCGTGACCGTACTGCCCGCCTCTGCCGTACCGCTTAACACTGGTGTCGTGTCGTTGGTCGCACTGCCGCTGGCGATCGGTTGCGGTGTGGTGGCGTTGTCGTTGGTCAGCACCACCTCCGCCGCGGCCGGCGGCGTCGTGAGATCGATGGTGAAGTTGATGGCTGCGGACGCCGGACCGCTGTTGCCTGCGGCATCGGTGACGATTGTCGTCAGGCTGTGATCGCCGGCTTCCAGCGCTGGCTGCGGCGTAAAGCTCCAGCGGCCATCGGACCCGACCAGCGCCGTGCCCAACAGGGCACCGTCGTCGTAGATCGCGAGGGTACTTCCTGCCTCCGCGCTGCCGCTAAATAGCGGCGTGGTATCGTTAGTGGCGCCACCTGAGGTAATCGGCTGCGGTGCATCGCCATTATCATTCACCAGCTGCAGATCGCTGGCGACAGCAGGCGCACTGGTATCCACCGTAATAATAATCGGTGCAGAAGGTGCGCTGGTGTTGCCCGCCGGCGACGTCACCGTCGCGCTCAGGCTATGGCTGCCATCGCCCAGCGCGGCAGCCGGTGTGAAGCTCCAGTTGCCATCTTCCGCGACAATCGCCGTGCCCAGCACGGTGGTCCCATCAGAGACGGTCACCACGCTGCCCGCCGCTGCCGTCCCGCTCAGCAGCGGGGTGGCATCGTTGGTCAGACTGCCAGAAGTAATAGGTTGTGGTGTGGTGCCGTTGTTGTTCACCAGCGTGATATCGTCTGGCGCTGCCGGGCTTGCGACATCAATGGTCACCGGCAATGCGGCAGACGGCGCACCGGTATTCCCCGCTGCGTCGGTGACGGTCGCGGTCAGGCTATGGTCGCCCGGCTGCAGGACCGGCGTGGTGAAGCTCCAGCTACCGTCAGTGGCTACGGTTGCGGTCCCAAGCAACGTCTGGCCATCATTGATCGCGACCGTACTGCCCGGCTCAGCGCGACCGCTGAGCACCGGCGTGGTGTCGTTGGTTACGCCGTTGCCGATGGCTACCGGCGTGCCGCTCTGATCGTTGCTGAGCACCAGATCGCTCACCACCGCTGGCGGCGTAGTGTCAATGGTGATCACCAGCGGCGTACTGGCTGGCCCGGTATTGCCCGCTGTATCAGTCACTGTCGCCGTCAGGCTGTGGTTGCCCTCATCCAGCGCGGCTGGCGGCGTAAAGCTCCAGCTGCCATCAGCACCGGCAGTCGCGGTACCCAGCGTAGTATCGCCATCAGAGACGGTGATGGTGCTACCCGGCTCAGCGCTGCCGCTAAGCACCGGCTGCCCAACATTGGTCACACTGCCAGCCGCCAGCGCATCGCCGTCTGCATCACTCAGCTGCAAGTTGCCCGGTACCGCTGGCGGTACTGTATCTACCGTGACGACCACCGGCGCAGATGGCGGACTAACGTTACCTGCCGCATCGGTCTGCGTACTGGTCAGGCTATGGTTGCCTTCGCTCAGCGGCGGCGTGGTGAAGCTCCAGTTGCCATCACCATCCACGGTGGTGCTTCCCAGCACGGTGTTGCCATCCGAAATAGTAACCGTATTGCCCACCTCACCCGTACCATTCAGTACCGGCGCATTGGTGTTAGTGATCTCTCCTGACGGGATGGTGTTGCCGTCAGCGTCGGTCAGCCCCACATCTGCCGGAGTGACAGGCGCAACCGTATCGATGGTGATGGTAACCTGGTTGCTCTCTATCAGCGTGCCGGCACCGTCGGTATACGAAGCATTGAACACATAGGTGCCGTCTGCCAGTTCGGTCGGCGTAAAGGTCCAGAGGCCGTCACTGCCCGCAATGACGCTACCAATCTCTGTGGTGCCATTAAACAGGGTGACGACGACATCCGCTTCAGCACGGCCGCTCAGTATCGGCGTTGCATCACGGGTGCTGTCATTATTGCTCAACACCACCAGCGCAGCGCCACTGTCGTCCGCTATCACCAGCAGTTCGCTGGTCGGCGGAATACCGGCATCCACGGTGAAATCGAGTGCCGAAGAGGGCTGGCTGACATTACCGGCCGCATCCGTGACGGTGGTGGTGAGTGAGTGCGCGCCATTGGTCAGCTGTGGTGTAGTGAAACTCCAGTTGCCATCACTGCCTGCGGTTGCGGTACCCAGCAGCGTGCTGCCGTCATAGATGCTGACAACCGCGCCAGCCTCGGTGGTGCCGCTTAACGTTGGCGTGCTGTCAGTGGTTGTGCCACCGCTGGTAATCGGTGTGCTGCTGCCATCACTCACCAACAGGTCGCTGATTGCCGCAGGCGGTGTTGTATCGACAGTAAAGGTGACAGGCGCGGAAGGCGTGCTGACGTTACCGGCCGCATCCGTTACCGTTGTGGTAAGGCTGTGATTGCCATCAATCAGTGCCGGAGAGGTAAAGCTCCAGGTGCCATTACTGCCCACGGTTACGCTGCCGAGTACTGTAGTGCCATCAAGGATGGTTACGATACTGCCGCTTTCGGCCGTTCCGCTCAGTACCGGCGTATTGTCGCCCGATGCGCCTTCCGCCGCGATCGGCGTGACAATTCCGCCCTGATCGCTGCTCAATACCAGATCGTCTGCGGCATCCGGCACGCTGGTATCCAGCGTGATGGTTATAACCGGACTACTGACGGTATTACCGTTGCCATCATCGAAGCTGGCGCGCAGGCTATGTACTCCATCAGACAAGCTGGCTAACCGCAGGCTCCACTGCCCGTTAGCGCCCGCCGTGATCGATCCCACCGCCGTGGTGCCATCGTAAATAGTGACAAGCGCGTTGGCGGTCGCTACCCCTGAGAGCAGCGGTGTTGAATCATTGGTGATTGCGCCATTATTCAGCAGCGTCAGGGTATTGCCGCTTTCGTCGTACACTTCCAGCGCTGCGCTGGCGACGGGTGCGCTACCGGCAACCGTCAGCGGGAATTCCGGGGTGGTCGCGCTAACATTGCCTGCAGCATCCGTCACGCTGACGATGAGGTTATGCGCGCCATTGCTTAGCGTCGGCGTCGTGAAACTCCAGTTGCCGCTGCTATCCACCGCGACAACCCCCAACAGCGTGCTGCCATCGTAAACGCTGACCTGGCTGAAGGGTTCTGTGGTGCCGCTCAGGGTTGGCGTGCGATCGTCAGTGGTATCATTGGGGCTTAGCGGGCCCGGGTTATTACCGGAGTCTGCATTTATCGCCAGATCGCTAATGACGGCTGGCGGAACGGTGTCCACAGTCACCACGATACCCGCTGACGGCGAGCTGGTATTGCCGGCAGCATCAGTCACAGTAGTGGTCAGCGTGTGCGCACCCTCACCCAGCGTTGGCGTGGTGAAGCTCCAGCTGCCGTCTGCGTTAGTGGCAACCGACCCGAGTAATGTCTCACCGTCAAAGATGGAAATGACGCTGCCGGATTCAGCCGTCCCGCTGAGCTGTGGGGCGTTGTCGCTGATGCTGCCATTAGGCGAAACCGGGACCAGTACGCCGCCGACATCACTGCTCAGCAGCACATCGCCAGCGGCTGCCGGGGCTGTGGTATCCACACTGAAATTGAGAGGGGCCGAAGCCGGGCTGGCATTGCCGGCCGCATCGGTGGCCACTGCCGTCAGGCTGTGCGCCCCTTCAGTCAGCACTGGCGTAGTGAAACTCCAGTTACCACTCTCGTTCGCCGTAGCCGTACCCAGTATGCTGGTGCCGTCATAGATGGTGATGACACTGCCCGCCTCTGCCGTGCCGCTCAGTACTGGCGTCGTGTCGTTTGTTGCACCGCCAGCGCTGATGGGCAGGTCGGTTTCGCCCTGATCATTGACCAGCTGCAGCCCGGCAGGTGCCGCCGGCACCAGGGTATCAATAGTGATGCTGATGGTCGGCGACGTGGTCACGGTGCCGTTATCATTGATACTGGCGGAGAAGTTATAGGTGCCATCAGCCAGCGCGCCAGTTTCATACGTCCACTGCCCGTTGGCATCAGCGGTGACGCTGCCCAATAGGGTATCGCCGTCATACAGCGTGACGATACTGTTTGCCGGCGCCAGGCCCGCCAGCGTTGGCGTATCATCACGCGTGCTGTCACCGTCTGCGAGTTTGACCACGGTATTACCGCTGTCGTCAGTAATTTCCAGCGAGACGGTGGCCGGCGGCAGTGCCGCATCGACGGTGAAATTGACAGGCGGCGAGGCGTCACCGCGGTTTCCTGCAGCATCAATCGCGACTGCAGTCAGACTGTGAGCACCGTTCGCCAATGCCGGAACGGTAAAGCTCCAGCTGCCATCGCTGTTGACCGCCGCGCTGCCGAGCAGTTCGCCGCCGTCATACACCTGCACAGTACCGCCCACTTCTGCCGTACCGCTCAGCACCGGCGTACTGTCGTCAGTGGTTTCGCCTGAACCAATAGGTACCGGCGTGCCGCTTTCGTCATTGCTGAGTACCAGCCCGCTGGCTGCAGGCGGTGGCGTGATATCAACGGTAAAGTTGATGGGGTCAGATGCGCTGCTGGCGTTGCCGGCCGGATCGGTAACCACCACCGTCAGGCTGTGGTCACCTTCCGTCAGCGGCGCAGCGGGCGTGAAGCTCCAGTTGCCATTCGCATCAGCAGTGGCTGTGCCAAGTACAGTGTTACCATCCGACACCGTAACGGTGCTGTTCGGCTCTGCCGTGCCGCTCAATGCCGGAGAAGGGTTGTTCGTGGCGCCATTCACGATCGGCGCTGGCGTAGCGCCGGAGTTATCAATCAGCTGTAGCCCGCCCGCCTGCGCAGGCGGCGTAACATCCACACCAAAATTAATAGGGGCTGAAGCTGGCCCGGTATTGCCCGCCGCATCGCTGACGGTCGTCGTCAGGCTATGATTGCCTTCACTCAGAACCGGTGTAGTGAAACTCCAGCCGCCGTTGGCATCTGCGGTAGCCGTACCAATCACGACAGTCCCGTCACGTATGGTTATGGTACTGCCCGGTTCGGCCGTCCCGCTGAGCGTTGGCGTCGTGGTATTGGTCACGCCGCCCGCGGTAATCGGGACTGCAGTATCGCCCGTGCCGTTACTCAGGTTGAGATCGCCCGCCCCGACCGGTGCAACGGTATCGATAGTAATAGTGATGGTGGAAGTCTGCGTCACGTTACCGTTCGCATCGGTCACCGTCGCAGAGAAGTTGTAACTTCCGTCACTCAGCGCGGAGGGCGTAAACCGCCACTGACCACTGCCATCCGCCACTACGCTACCCAATACAGTAGTTCCGTTGTAAAGGGTAATGAGGCTCCCGGCGGTGGTTACGCCTGTGAGGGTTGGCGTGGTATCAGCCGTGCTTGCGCCGTTACCCAGCTGTACTGCGGTATTACCGCTATCGTCATAAATTTGCAGATCGCTGGTGGCAGGCGGCAGTTCGGCCACAATGCTCACTACAAACGGGACTGATGGCGCGCTGACATTTCCCGCTGCATCGGTCAGGGTCGCCGTCAGGCTGTGGCTGCCGGCGCTGAGCACTGGCGTCGTGAAGCTCCAGGTGCCATTAGCCCCCACCACGACTGTACCCAGCAGGGTCTGTCCGTCATAAACAGAGACCGTCGCGCCCGCTTCGCCGCGGCCACTTAAGGTTGGCGTGTTATCGTCAGTGGTTGACCCGTTTGGCACAGGCGTCGTCGTTCCGCCCGTATTATCTGTCATGGAGAGGTCGGTTGCGGCGGCAGGGGCCAGAGTATCCACGGTAAAGCTAATTGCACTGCTCGCCGGGCTGGTATTCCCTGCGGCATCAGTCGCCGTAACGCTTAAACTGTGCTGCCCCTCGCTCAGCGCAGAGGGCGTGAAGCTCCAGCGGCCGTCGGCACCGGCAGTCGTGCTGCCAATCAGCGTCGTACCATCGTAAACGCGGATAATCGCGCCGGCTTCGGCGGTACCGCTCAGGGTTGGCGTGTTATCAGCCGTGGCTGAGCCGTTAGCAATGGTGCCTGGCTGGTTGCCCGCATTGCCGGTAATCAGCAGATCGGTGACGGCCGCCGGTGGCGTGGTGTCATCACCGCCGCCATTATCGCCACCACCGTTGTCGCCGCCGCCATTATCCCCGCCGCCGTTGTCGCCACCGCCGTTATCACCGCCGCCATTATCATCGCCGCCGCCGCCGCCGCCGCCGCCGCCGCCATTATTACCGGCAACCAGTGCGCCGATACCTGCCAGCGCCGCACCGGCAATACCAAAGGCCGCGATAGTGCCGTTATCGGTTGTATTGGCCGCTAACAGCCCTTCTGTGCTGTCGATAGAGACATACTGAAAACCTTCCGTGCCGGGATCTTCTACCCACCACAAGGCGCCGCGATCGTCCTCAAGTACCAGATCGCTATCGCCATTGGGTGTATAAAAATCATGAATAACAAGAACTTCACCTGATTTGGTGGTGACAACTAAATCATTACCATTGCGTGTGAAAGATTTAATATCTGCCTGATTGAGATGAAGTTTCACCACACTTGGGGCAGTTAAATTAACCTGATTGCCGCTGACTTCAGAAGCAATCGTCCCGCCTTTAGGCGTTATAGAGATATTGTTCATGTTATTGATATCCCGCGCAGTTATTTGCTTATCAGCATCCATAAAAATATCCGCCATCCGCAGATGCCGGTTTTATGCGCGAATAATTCGGCGAATTATTCACATCCTCTCCAGGTCAACTTCATTGCAGGAAATTAACAATGAAATCACGCTGAGCCTTGCTAAGCTGCCAGCCTGATAAACGATGAGAACGGTGCATTAATAACACCACAGGAGATATGCCTCTATTTTCGATGGGATGGAGACAGTAAAACTGTAATCTCTTACTCCCCGCGCCAGACATATTTCTCCCTAAGATAAGTATTCCTCATCGCGTTTCTAATCAGGATTGTGCAAGCAAATCATTCAGATAGACGCTCTGCCAGAGGTAACCTTGCATACCGTAAATTGCTTTATGCGCCAGCAAGTCAGCCTGAGATTGAGTTTCGACGCCCTCAACAATCACGCCGCGGCATAATTGATTAAGATGGTCGAGCAGAATGTCGAAAGTGCGATCCTCGCCAAATTGCCAAAAGAATTCTTTGTCAATCTTGACGATTTCAAATATTCCGCTATCGAGCATGGTCAGATTGGAATAACCCGGACCAAAATCATCGAGCCATAACGGGGCCGGAGTGACTTTCGCCACGCCTTTTAATGTCAGCAGATCGGCACGCGAAAAGCGTGCGGTAAAGAAGGCAGAGATCTCTATACGCATCAGCGTGAGCGTTGCTAATTTTTGTTGTACTTCAGCATCTTTAAAAATGCCGGCAACAATATCTCTGTCTACATTTACGCTAATGACCTGCTTAAATCCCGCATGGTATAGCTGAATAAGCTTTTCGACCTGGTGGAGGAATAACTGCCATTTATGGTCAGCAGAGAGCTGACTGAAGAATCCCGCATCCCTGTTTGGGTTGCGCTTATTATTGATATCTGCGTCATCCGCAAAACGTGTTAACAGCTCCCATGCCAGCAACTCACCCGAATTGGCGTAAACAGGTTCCAGAAAGAAGAGGTAATCATTTTTACGGCCCATCCGGCGATCCTTACAGCTACTGACATAGACTTCTGAACTGTCAGGATTTCTCAAGTAACAGGTAAGGGAAACATCGATAAAACTTAACACCTTAACTGAAGGTTAACGTATACCTTACATTTTGAAAAATAGATTTCAGTTAACACTTTTGCCAACTTTAATCGTTTAAACCAATTAAAAAAGGCCACCTCTTTCTTTAAGTTTCAGAAAAAGATCAGATAATGCCTGAGAAAAATTGCAGACCGCCTGGCTTGACAAAACAACGAACACTCAACTTATTGTTATTTATGGCATAATAGTTAATCAACTATAGAGCAGTTTCATTTTTACCCTGGCGTGTCTTTTCCCTCATTAATTATGTGGCTTCCAAAAAACGCCAAAAAATAAAAAGTTACCACCGTTACTATTGAAACCTTAATGTTTAAATTTTCGTTATGCATTCAGGCGTCTTCATAAAAGAAAGATTGCTACTTTTCGTGGGCTCTGAGTTAACTCACAGATCTGCTTGTAGATTTTCGCAGGCGGTAAATATGGCAATGTGAATAAGCACCAAAGCGCAGCGCTAATTAACAACGTAAATAAACGCAGGGGGGAAAGATAATTTGAGAGTGATCTTTCTCACGCTTTCAATAAAAAACAGGAAAAAAGAGAAATGAGGCGGGAGAGAGGAGAAAAAACGGGCCCATCCGGGCCCGCTACTGCTTATTCATCTTCCAGATAGGTATAGCCGTACAGACCACTCTCGAACTCTTCAAGGAACTGCGCGCGCAGCTCCTCATCGATGTCCTGCTGCTGTTTTACCTGGTCGCGGAACAGCGTCATCAAATCGTTCGGATTCAGCTGAACATACTGCAGCATATCGGCAACGGTATCGCCTTCATCTGAGAGCTGCACTTCTACGCTGCCATCCGGGAAGGCAAACACATCCACGGCTTCGGTATCCCCGAACAGGTTGTGCATGTTGCCCAGGATCTCCTGATACGCACCCACCATAAAGAAGCCGAGCATAGGCGGATTATCGATATCATACTCCGGCATTGGCATGGTGGTCGCAATGCCGTCACCGTCAACGTAGTGGTCGATGGTGCCGTCAGAGTCGCAGGTGATGTCCAGCAGTACAGCGCGACGCTGTGGATTTTTGTTCAGCCCTTCCAGCGGCAGTACCGGGAACAGCTGATCGATACCCCAGGCATCCGGCATCGACTGGAATAGCGAGAAGTTAACGTAGATCTTATCCGCCATGCGCTCCTGCAGCTCATCGATAATAGGGCGATGCGCACGGTTGCTGGGATCCAGATGCTGCTGAATATAGTGGCAGATGCTGAGATAGAGCTGCTCTGCCCACGCACGTTGACCCAGATCGTAAGTACCGGAGGAGTAGCCGGTGTGGATATCAAACAGATCCATCTGGCTATCGTGCAGCCACTCGCGTAGCGAACGGCGCACGCTGGGTTCGTGCATCTCTTGCCAGGTGTCCCACAGACTCTGGATTGGGCGCGGAGCATCTGCATCCGGTGCCACCGGCGTGCTGAACTCATTGCGCTCAACGCCAATGATGTTCGATACCAGTACCGTATGGTGTGCGGTTACCGCACGGCCGGACTCAGTGATCACGGTAGGATGTTCCAGACCGTGCTCTTCGCAGGCATCGCCTATAGCCCAGATAACATTATTGGCGTACTCATTCAGGCCGTAGTTGACCGAGCAGTCTGACTGCGAGCGCGTGCCTTCATAATCCACGCCAAGGCCACCGCCCACGTCGAAGCACTTGATGTTGACGCCCAGCTTTGCCAGCTCAACATAGAAGCGCGCCGATTCACGTACGCCGGTGGCGATATCGCGAATATTGGACATCTGCGAACCCAGGTGGAAGTGCAGCAGCTGCAGGCTATCAAGACGGCCTGCTTTGCGCATAATGTCCACCAGTTGCAGCACCTGTGAAGCCGCAAGACCGAATTTAGACTTCTCGCCGCCGCTCGACTGCCACTTACCGGAGCCCTGCGACGCCAGGCGCGCGCGGATACCGAGACGCGGAATCACGTTCAGACGCTCGGCCTCTTCCAGCACCAGACGCACCTCTGTCATCTTCTCGATGACCAGGTACACTTTATGGCCGAGTTTTTCACCAATCAACGCCAGACGAATATATTCGCGATCTTTATAGCCGTTACAGACGATCACCGAACGGGTTTTACCGGCATGGGCCAGCACCGCCATTAGCTCCGCTTTTGAACCGGCTTCCAGCCCCAGCGGTTCGCCGGAGTTGACCAGCGACTCAATTACGCGCTTATGCTGATTGACCTTGATCGGGTAAACGAGAAAGTAGTCACCTTTATAGCCGTACGATTCACGCGCGCGCTTGAACGCGGCGTTAATTGAACGCAGGCGGTGCTGCAGAATCTGCGGGAAGCAGAACAGCGCAGGCAGACGCTGACCATCCGCCTCGCGCTCTTTGACCAGCTTCGCCAGGTCAACGCGCACTTCCGGCTGATCCGGATCCGGACACACGCTGATGTGCCCGAGCTCGTTGACGTCATAATAGTTATTACCCCACCAGGCAATGTTGTAGGTGCGCAGCATTCTGCTTGCGTCCTGATCGTTCATCGCCACCTCCTGCATTGAGCGGAGTACACCCTGTTCGCCAGCTGACGAACCCTTGATATTCTTCATGTCGTCAGACATCGCGAACCTCAATTTTCCGTTGAAATATGAAACCGTTGCCAGGTTTTACTAACGCTGCGCCGGGTAGACATTTTCCCATCCTGCTTATCTCACCTTACCCGGTCGGCGCACATGTTGCTGACCTTAAGTGTAAAACACCGTGCCAAAGTCGGTGAAAACCGGGCGGCAATCGCCGCACATCTCCGCGCGACAGGGGCGTGAAATACCACAGATAAAAGAGTGAAAAGCTTAGCCGGCGCTCGTGTCGGGATGATTACCGCAGCGCAGAAAACGTAGACAGGAGAAAAGAACTGAACTGGAAATGGAGAGGCGTGCCTGCGCGCCAGATAAGCGCAGTGAACCGAAGAGAGTGAAAGTGTGGTTCATTACTTTTATCACCTCCAACGCCTGCTATAAGCATGCGGAAACGGAGTGGATGAGAGCCAGATCAACGATATCTGACAGCGCGACGTACAGGGACGTCATCCTCGGGCTGTTAGCGAGCAACAGCAGCGGCGTTTTATACCGTTTGATCGCTAAAAATGCAAAATCTTTGTCGGCCATCTGCGCGTGCTGTCAGGAAAATCTTCCAGTAACGCGCTTGCTGAAAAATGCGGTAGCCGAAAAAGCACTGGAAAAGTGCTGACGGTGTAACCTAGAATAGCCGTCCAGATGGTTTTCCATCTAAACCATTAACGTTTTCGGGGCGATTGCCGTTTAATACACTACGCCCTACTGCTCGCGGCTTTGCCTGAAGGGGCGTCGGGCAGGCTTGATCCTGCTTACGCTATGCAGTCGAATTCAAACCATTTGCAAGGTAAAGAACAGAATGGCTAAACACCTTTTTACATCTGAGTCCGTATCAGAAGGACATCCTGATAAAATCGCTGACCAAATTTCCGATGCCGTGCTGGATGCCATCCTTGAACAGGATCCTAAAGCGCGCGTGGCCTGCGAAACTTACGTGAAAACCGGTATGGTGCTGGTTGGCGGTGAAATCACCACCAGCGCCTGGGTCGATATCGAAGAGATCACCCGTCAAACCGTACGTGAAATCGGTTATGTCCATTCCGATATGGGCTTTGATGCCAACTCCTGCGCCGTACTGAGTGCGATTGGTAAGCAGTCACCGGATATCAATCAGGGCGTTGACCGTACCGATCCGCTGGAGCAAGGCGCGGGCGACCAGGGCCTGATGTTTGGCTATGCCACCAACGAAACCGACGTGCTGATGCCGGCACCGGTAACCTACGCACACCGTCTGGTCCAGCGTCAGGCTGAAGTGCGTAAAAATGGCACGCTGCCGTGGCTGCGTCCGGATGCGAAAAGCCAGATCACCTTCCAGTATGATGGCGGCAAAATTGTCGGTATCGATGCGGTGGTTCTCTCCACTCAGCACTCTGAAGAGATCTCACAGGCTGACCTGCGTGAAGCGGTTATGGAAGAGATCATCAAACCTGTGCTGCCAACCGAGTGGATTAATGCCAGCACCAAATACCACATCAACCCAACCGGCCGCTTCGTGATCGGTGGACCGATGGGCGACTGCGGCCTGACCGGTCGTAAAATCATCGTTGATACCTACGGCGGCATGGCGCGTCACGGCGGCGGTGCGTTCTCCGGTAAAGATCCATCAAAAGTTGATCGCTCTGCGGCTTACGCGGCACGTTACGTGGCAAAAAATATCGTTGCTGCAGGCCTGGCAGACCGTTGTGAGATTCAGGTCTCCTACGCAATTGGTGTGGCTGAACCGACCTCTATCATGGTCGAGACCTTCGGTACCGAGAAAGTCTCTACCGAGCAGCTGACGCTGCTGGTGCGCGAGTTCTTTGACCTGCGCCCATACGGCCTGATTCAGATGATGGACCTGCTGAAACCGATCTACAAAGAGACGGCGGCATACGGCCACTTCGGTCGCGAACACTTCCCGTGGGAGCAGACAGACAAAGCAGCCCTGCTGCGTGATGCAGCCGGCCTGTAATCGCACCCGCTCTGCCAAAACCAGCCCGCTTAACGCGGGCTTTTTTGTGCCTGCCGCAGACAGATATCGCCCGTTAATGGCGGCGACCCATAATTTTTTTGCGTTTCGCTCTGTGCCCACGAGCGATCACACTTTTTGCCTCTCGCGCTTCAGGCGCATTTTCAACCGCTGTCTACACTCTTATCACCTTGCTTACAACAAAGTGTTAACGATTACATTCTGAAATCCTTTTGTTATCGGCAATTTAGGGATTTTTCAGCGTAGTCACGCCGGTGAAAATGCGTTATTTTCAGCGTCGTCTGATAGCCGGTATTCAGAGTGATGTCAGAAACTTAAAGGGTGCTATACCTTACTGGTTACGTAACTATTTCGGGCGAAAAATGCTGAATTGCAGGGTTTCAGCGTGTGTAACCGATTACACTGATGTGATCGCTCTCACTTTTTTCCGCCGACAGGTTTCATAACATTGATAACAACAAAGATGGATAAACTTCGGAGGCAATATGCCTGGTAATACTCACAAAAGCAGAACCTCAAACAAGGCCATGACCCTGTTTGTCTGCTTTCTGGCCGCGCTGGCTGGCCTGCTGTTTGGTCTGGATATCGGCGTGATCGCCGGTGCTTTACCGTTCATCGCAAAAGATTTCAACGTCACCGCGCATCAGCAGGAGTGGATCGTCAGCTCCATGATGTTTGGTGCCGCAGTCGGCGCGATTGGTAGTGGCTGGATGTCTTCGCATCTGGGCCGTAAAAAGAGCCTGATGGCCGGTGCCATTCTGTTTGTGATCGGTTCGCTGTGGTCTGCCATGGCGCCAAACCCGGAGATGCTGATTGCGGCTCGCGTGGTTCTGGGTCTGGCCGTGGGTGTCGCCTCGTACACTGCGCCGCTGTATCTCTCTGAAATCGCACCAGAGAAGATTCGCGGCAGTATGATCTCCCTTTATCAGCTGATGATCACCATCGGTATTCTGGGTGCGTACCTCTCCGATACCGCGTTCAGCGCCTCCGGCGACTGGCGCTGGATGCTGGGTATCATCACTATTCCGGCCATCCTGCTGCTGGTTGGCGTATTTTTCCTGCCAAACAGCCCGCGCTGGCTGGCAGCAAAAGGTGACTTCCGCAGCGCGCAGCGCGTGCTGGATCGCCTGCGCGACACCAGCGAGCAGGCGAAACGCGAGCTGGATGAGATTCGCGAAAGCCTGAAGATCAAGCAGTCGGGCTGGCAGCTGTTCCAGAGCAGCAGCCACTTCCGTCGCGCGGTATTCCTTGGCGTGCTGCTGCAGGTGATGCAGCAGTTCACCGGGATGAACGTCATCATGTACTACGCGCCGAAAATCTTTGAGATCGCGGGCTTCGCTAACACCACCCAGCAGATGTGGGGCACGGTGATTGTAGGCCTGGTCAACGTACTGGCAACCTTTATCGCCATCGGCCTGGTGGATCGCTGGGGCCGTAAACCGACGCTGGTGCTGGGCTTTATCGTGATGGCCGCAGGCATGGGTATCCTTGGTACCATGCTGCATCTCGGCATCCATTCTGAGTCTGCGCAGTACTTTGCCATTGCCATGCTGCTGATGTTCATCATCGGTTTTGCGATGTCAGCCGGTCCGCTGATCTGGGTTCTGTGCTCCGAAATTCAGCCGCTGAAAGGCCGCGATTTTGGTATCACCGTCTCAACCGCCACCAACTGGATTGCGAACATGATCGTCGGTGCCACCTTCCTGACCATGCTGAACACCCTGGGCAATGCGCCTACCTTCTGGGTATATGCTGGCCTGAACGTGTTCTTCATCCTGCTGACGTTAGCCCTGATTCCTGAGACGAAAAACGTCTCACTGGAGCACATTGAGCGTAACCTGATGTCGGGCAAAAAACTGCGCGATATCGGTCAGTAATCCGCTGATTAACCTGAGAAGCTGCCTGCGGGCAGCTTTTTTTTGGCCCGACGCACCCTGCTCTGCCCGCTTACGGGCGCGGTTGATTCGCTGCACACAACGCCTTATTCTTCCCGGCATGAAAACACCCCGCCTTCCCATCGCCCTGCAACAAGCCGTTATGCGCTCGCTGCGCCATTTTTTGCAGCTGGCTAACCAGCGGCTGGAGCGCAGCTATCCTGAACCCAGCCTGGTCTATCAGCAGCGCGGAACCGCTGCCGGTACGGCGTGGCTGGAGCAGTGGGAGATTCGCCTGAATCCGGTGCTGCTGCAGGAGAATCAGCAGGCGTTTATCGATGAAGTCGTGCCGCATGAGCTGGCGCACCTGCTGGTGTGGAAGACTTTCGGCCGCGTTGCGCCGCACGGCAAAGAGTGGAAATGGATGATGGAGAGCGTGCTGGGCGTGCCCGCGCGACGCACGCACCAGTTTGCCATTACCTCTGTACGTGCTAACACGTTCCCCTATCGCTGCCGCTGCCAGCAGCATCAGCTCACCGTGCGCCGCCATAACCGCGTAGTGCGTGGCGAAAGCGAGTATCGCTGCGTCCACTGCGGTACGCTGCTGCAGCCGGGTGAATTTCCAGCCGAATAGTCCGTTAATCCCATTTCCCGCCCCACCCCATTCTGGTACCCTGCCGCCCTTTTTCGCACCGGGTTTGGAATATGTCTCGCAAAACGCTGTTATTACTCTCACTGCTTGTCGCCCCTTTAAGCGCCTTTAGCCTCAGCACCCCGGCTTATCACCAGAACAATTTTCAGCAGGCCAAAGTGGTGGCCGCGAAGATCAATGCCGACGCCCCGGGGGATTTTTACTGTGGCTGCAAAATCAGCTGGCACGGTAAAAAAGGGGTACCGGATCTCAGCAGCTGCGGTTACAGCGTGCGTAAGAACGCCAACCGCGCTGAGCGCATCGAGTGGGAGCACGTGGTGCCGGCGTGGGAGTTTGGCCATCAGCGCCAGTGCTGGCAGAGCGGCGGACGCAAAAACTGCAGTAAAGATGCTGACTATCGCCGTATCGAGAGCGATCTGCATAACCTGCAGCCGGCCGTCGGGGAAGTAAACGGCGACCGCAACAACTTTCAGTACAGCCAGTGGAACGGCAGCGAGCAGCAGTATGGCCAGTGCAGTATGAAGATCGATTTCAAACAGAAGCTGGCAGAGCCGCCCGCTCGCGCTCGCGGGGCGATCGCCCGCACCTACTTCTATATGCGCGATCACTACAAACTGCGCCTGTCACGTCAGCAAACGCAGCTCTTTACCGCCTGGAATAAACTCTATCCGGTTACGCCATGGGAGTGTGAGCGCGATAAACGCATCGCGCAGGTACAGGGAAATCACAATTCATATGTTCAGCAGGCTTGCCAGCGCTAAAAGCGCTACCCTAAACTAGCTTTTTCGATTGGGCCGCATCAGGCGATGCGGCATAACGCTGGCAGGAACCGCATGCGCATACCCCGCATTTATCATCCCCACCCTCTCGCAGTTAACAGTGAAATTTTCCTTGAGGAAGATGCCGCTAATCATGTTGGACGCGTACTGCGCATGACCGCCGGACAGCAGGTTGAACTGTTTGATGGCAGTAATCTGACTTTTAGTGCCGAAATCACCCAGGCCGATAAAAAGCGTGTAAAAGTAAAGATCCTTGCCAGCCAGTCTGACGATCGTGAATCCCCGCTACACTTGCACCTCGGTCAGGTGATGTCGCGCGGTGAAAAAATGGAATTCACCATCCAGAAATCGATCGAACTCGGCGTGAATGTGATTACGCCCTTGTTTTCTGAGCGTTGCGGCGTAAAGCTGGATGCCGAGCGCCTGGCGAAGAAGATTCAGCAGTGGCAGAAAATTGCGATTGCCGCCTGTGAACAGTGCGGCCGCAACCGCGTGCCGGAAATCCGTGAAGCGATGACGCTGGAGGCCTGGTGCGCAGAGGCTGAAAACGGCCTGAAGCTGAATTTACACCCGCGCGCCAGCCAGAGTATCAATACGCTGCCGCAGCCGGTGGAGCGCGTCAGGCTGCTGATTGGTCCGGAGGGCGGTCTCTCTGCTGATGAGATTGCGATGACGGCGCAGCAGGGCTTTACCGATATTTTACTGGGGCCGCGCGTATTGCGTACCGAAACGACGGCGCTCACAGCGATCACGGCACTTCAGGTGAGGTTTGGCGACCTCGGTTAAGGGATAATTTCCCCCGAATACACACAGATAACTGACCAGCACAACGCTTTCGCACGGAACGGGGTCGCTGAATTCCCCTTTGAGGAGAGAATAATGATTAAGCTTGGCATCGTTATGGACCCAATTTCGTCCATCAACATTAAAAAAGACAGCAGCTTCGCCATGCTGCTGGAAGCACAGCGCCGCGGTTATGAAATTCACTACATGGAGATGGGCGATCTCTCCCTGCGCGGCGGCGTAACCTATGCACGCACCCGCCTGCTGAGCGTTGAGCAGAACTACGAGCAGTGGTACACCTTCGGTAGCGAGCAGACCATCCCGCTGGCCGATCTCAACGTGGTATTAATGCGTAAAGATCCGCCGTTTGATACAGAATTTATCTATGCTACTTATCTGCTGGAGCGCGCCGAAGAGCAAGGTACGCTGATTGTTAACAAGCCGCAGAGCCTGCGTGACTGTAACGAGAAGCTCTACACCGCGTGGTTCGCCGATCTCACGCCGGATACGCTGGTAACGCGCAATAAAGAGCAGCTGCGCGCTTTCTGGCAGGAGCACGGCGATGTGATCCTCAAGCCGCTGGATGGCATGGGCGGCGCATCCATCTTCCGCGTGAAGCAGGATGATGCCAACTTTGGCGTGATTACTGAAACCCTGACCAACCACGGCCAGTTCTTCTGCATGGCGCAGAACTATCTGCCGGCGATTAAAGAGGGTGATAAGCGCGTGCTGGTGGTGGACGGTGAGCCAGTGCCTTACTGCCTGGCGCGTATTCCGCAGGGTGGCGAAACCCGCGGTAATCTCGCTGCCGGTGGCCGGGGTGAAGCACGTCCGCTGAGCGACAGTGACTGGGAGATTGCCCGTCGTGTTGGCCCAACGCTGAAAGCTAAAGGGCTGATTTTTGTCGGCCTGGATATCATCGGTGATAAACTTACTGAAGTTAACGTCACCAGCCCAACCTGTATCCGTGAAATCGAAGCAGCATTCCCGGTATCCATTACCGGTATGCTGATGGATGCGATTGAAAAACGTCTGGGCTGAGGATGCCGCAGGAGTGTGAACTCCATGAATCACCCAAAACCGGCGCTGAAGCATCAGCGCCGGCTATTTTTGGTAAACGAGTGATAATGAATTTACAGCACCATTTTTTGATTGCGATGCCGTCACTGCAGGACCCGTTATTCAAACGCTCCGTGGTTTATATCTGCGAGCATAATGAAGAGGGTGCCATGGGATTGATCGTGAATAAGCCGATGGAAAACCTGACGGTTGAAGGCATCCTGAAAAAGCTAAAAATCACTGCAACAGACCGCGATCCGGCGATCAAACTGGATAAACCGGTATTCGCTGGCGGCCCGCTGGCGGAGGATCGTGGTTTTATATTGCACTCTGCGCAGCGCATCTACTCCTCCAGCATTCGTATTTCAGACAATACGGTGATTACGACCTCACGTGATGTGCTGGAAGCCATTGGTACGGCGGAGCAGCCCGATAACGTGCTGGTGGCGCTGGGTTACTGCGCGTGGGAGAAAGACCAGCTGGAGAGTGAGCTGCTGGAGAACGCCTGGCTCACTACGCCGGCCAACAGCAATATTCTGTTCCAGACGCCGATTGCCGAACGCTGGCGTGAAGCTGCGCGCAGCATGGGCGTGGATATTCATAATATGACCAGCGATGCAGGGCACGCCTGATGGCCAGTGAAACCTTACTGGGCTTCGATTTCGGCACGAAAAGCATCGGTGTCGCGATCGGCCAGCAGCTGACTGGCACAGCGCGGCCGCTGACAGCGTTAAAAGCGCAGGATGGCACGCCAGACTGGAATCTGATTGAGAAGCTGCTGAAAGAGTGGCAGCCGGATTACGTGGTGGTCGGTTTGCCGTTGAATATGGACGGTACCGAACAGCCGCTTACCGCCCGGGCGCGCAGGTTCGCTAATCGCCTGAATGGACGTTTTGGCGTGCGCGTTGAGTTGCAGGATGAGCGTCTGAGCACCGTCGAAGCGCGCGCCGATCTGTTTGAGCGCGGCGGTTTCCGTGCCCTGCAGAAAGGCCAGGTGGATTCACAGTCCGCCGTGATTATTCTGCAGGATTGGTTCGAGACGCATTGATCTCTGCGCCTGCCGCTACGGAACACATGATGCCGGGCGGCGGCTCAGGTGCTAAACCAGCCCTGCGCTCTGCCTGGCCTGTTCACTCTGGGCGAAGGTCTGCATCCCCGACTGCGCACCGGTTTGCAATACGCCGGGCAACTGGTGCATTTTGCCTTCGCGAATCAGGTTGGCAACCGCGGGCGTAGCGATAAGCACCTCAAATAGCCCGATTCTGCCGCCCGCTTTTGCTGTTACCAGCCGCTGTGCCAGCACCGCTTTCAGACTGCCCGCCAGCTGCGTCCGCACCAGGTTTTTCTCCTCCGCCGGGAATACATCCACCAGCCGATCCACCGCCTGCGTGGCGCCACGCGTATGCAGCGTTGCCAGCACCAGATGGCCGGTCTCCGCAGCGGTCAGCGCCAGACGAATTGTCTCGCTATCGCGCAACTCCCCCAAAAGAATCACATCGGGATCTTCGCGCAGTGCCGCTTTCAGCCCATGCTGAAACGAGGCGCTGTGCGCGCCCACTTCACGCTGCTGAATCAGCGATCGCTGGCTGTGATGCACAAACTCAATCGGGTCCTCAAGCGTAATGATATGCCGCGCCTGCTGGCGGTTAAGGCTATCCACCAGCGCGGCAAGCGTAGTGGATTTACCGCTGCCGGTCGCGCCCGTGATTAAGATCAGCCCCTCTTCCAGAGTTAACCACTGCTGCACCACCGCAGGCAGCTGCAGGCTGGCAATGTCCGGCACCTGGCTGGCGATCACCCTTAGCGCCAGCGAAAACCCGTGCCGCTGTTTAAACAGGTTGGCACGCAGCCGTACCCCGCTGCGGAGCGTAAGGGCAAAATCCACATGCCCAGCCCGCTCCAGGTCGGCCTGCTGCGCGGGATTCAGCCAGCGGGCCATCTCTGTCTGCAGCCAGTCGTCTGTCAGCTTCGCCTGCTGCGGCACCGGCTCCAGTACGCCCTGCCGCCGCCAGTGCGGCAAATGTCCGCTGCACAGGTGCAGATCGGCAGCATTATGCTTTACACTAAGCGCCACAACTTCATCCAAATCCATTTAACTTCTCCTGACTATGACTTCCATTGAGCACAACTTACAGCAAGTGCGCGAGCGTATCGCCGCTGCTGCTGCGCGTTGCGGCCGCGCGCCAGAAGAAATTACGCTGCTTGCAGTCAGTAAAACTAAACCTGCGAGCGCTATCGCAGAAGCCATTGCTGCGGGGCAGCTCGCCTTCGGTGAAAATTACGTGCAGGAAGGGGTTGAAAAAGTCGCCGAACTGGCCGCACATCCTGATCTGCAATGGCACTTTATCGGCCCGCTGCAATCCAATAAGAGCCGTCTGGTGGCGGAGAATTTTGCCTGGTGCCACACCGTTGATCGCCAACGTATCGCGCAGCGCCTGAACGATCAGCGCCCGGCCCATCTGCCACCGCTTAACGTGTTAATTCAGGTAAATATCAGTGACGAAAACAGCAAATCTGGCATCATGCTGGAGGCTGTTACGGAGCTGGCGCAGCAGATTAATGCCCTGCCGCGTTTGCGGCTGCGCGGTCTGATGGCCATACCGGCTCCGGAGCAGGCGTATGCGCGCCAGCTGGCGGTCTGCCAGCAGATGGCCGCTGCGTTTCACGCCTTACAGCGGGATTTTCCCGACGTCGATACGCTCTCTCTGGGAATGAGCGACGACATGGATGCGGCCATCGCCGCAGGCAGTACCATGGTGCGCATTGGCACCGCCGTATTTGGCGCGCGGGATTACGCGCGTCCTTCACAACAATAATTGAGGAACCTCATGTTAACACTGACGTTTTTAGTCAAAACGCTGATTGACCTGTACGTAATGGTGCTGCTGTTACGCATCTGGATGCAGTGGTCGCGCTGTGACTTTTACAATCCACTTTCGCAGTTCGTTGTGAAGATTACCCAGCCGATTATCAAACCGCTGCGCCGCATTCTGCCTGCGATAGGGCCGATTGATACCGCTTCCCTGCTGCTGGCGTTTGTCCTTACCACGCTAAAGTACCCTATTCTGCTGCTGATTCAGGTCGGCGTGTTCTCGGTTGATCCCACCAACCTGCTGGTTGGGCTGCTGTCGCTGGTGAAATCGGCCGGCTATCTGGTGTTCTGGGTGATTATTATTCGCTCGCTGATGAGCTGGATCAGTCAGGGCCGCGGTCCGGTCGATCAGGTTCTTTATCAGCTGACTGAGCCGTTAATGTCTCCGATCCGCCGTATCCTGCCGGCAATGGGCGGCATCGATTTTTCTGCCATGATTGTGATTCTGGTGCTGTACGCGCTGAATTTCCTCGGCATGGACCTGTTCCCGGGTCTCTGGTATCTGCTGTAATTCGTTAATCTGGAACTGTTATGCAAAAAGTAGTGCTCGCCACCGGTAATCCCGGCAAGGTACGTGAATTGGCCGACCTGTTAGCGGCTTTCGGCCTCGATATCGTGGCGCAAACCGAGCTGGGCGTAGCGTCCGCCGAAGAGACTGGCCTGACGTTTATTGAAAACGCTATCCTGAAAGCGCGTCACGCAGCGCAGATTACGGGCCTGCCGGCGATTGCTGATGACTCAGGTCTGGCGGTGGATGCGCTGGGCGGCGCACCGGGCATCTACTCGGCGCGCTACGCCGGCGTGGATGCCAGCGATCAGCAGAACCTCGATAAGCTGCTGCTGGCGCTGGAGAACGTGCCGGACGGCGAGCGTCAGGCGCAGTTCCATTGTGTACTGGTCTACGTGCGCCATGCCGAAGACCCGGTGCCGCTGGTGTTCCACGGCAGCTGGGAGGGTGAGATCACCCGTGCAGCGGCAGGCGCAGGCGGATTCGGTTACGATCCCATCTTCTTTGTGCCCGCGCTGGGCAAGACCGCGGCGGAACTGAGTAAAGATGAAAAGCGCGCCGTTTCACATCGGGGAAAAGCATTGACGCTGCTGCTGGAAGCGATGCGCAATGCCTGAGTTACCTCCGTTAAGCCTGTACATCCACATTCCATGGTGTGTACAGAAGTGCCCCTACTGTGATTTCAATTCACACGCGCTGAAAGGCGAGGTACCGCACATTGAGTATGTGCAGCACCTGCTCAGCGATCTTGAACAGGATTTACCGCTTACGGCCGGCCGCGAAGTACGCACCATCTTTATCGGCGGCGGTACGCCAAGCCTGCTGAGCAGTAGTGCAATGCAGATGCTGATGGATGGCGTACGTGCCCGTTTGCCGCTGGCCGCCGATGCAGAGATCACCATGGAGGCCAATCCGGGTACGGTTGAAGCGGACCGTTTCAGCGGCTACCAGCAGGCCGGCATTAACCGTATCTCGATCGGCGTGCAGAGTTTCAGCCCGCAAAAACTGACGCGGCTTGGTCGCATTCACGGGCCTGAAGAGGCCGTACGCGCGGCACATCTGGCCGCCGGGCTTGGCCTGCGCAGTTTTAACCTCGATTTGATGCACGGCTTGCCTGATCAGTCGCTGGAGGAAGCGCTGGACGATTTACGCCAGGCAATTGCGCTGAATCCGCCGCATCTCTCGTGGTATCAGCTCACCATTGAGCCGAACACGCTGTTTGGCTCACGTCCGCCCGCGCTGCCGGATGATGATGCGCTGTGGGATATCTTCGAGCAGGGGCATCAGCTGCTAACCGCTGCCGGTTATCAGCAGTATGAAACGTCGGCGTACGCGAAGCCTGGCTACCGCTGCGAGCATAACCTCAACTACTGGCGCTTCGGCGATTACCTCGGCATTGGCTGTGGCGCGCACGGTAAGCTGACGCAGCCCGATGGCCGCATCGTGCGCACGGTCAAAACCCGGCATCCGCGCGGGTTTATGAAGGGAAATTATCTGGATAAGCAGCATGACGTTGAGGCTGAGGATAAACCGTTTGAGTTCTTCATGAACCGCTTCCGTCTGCTGGAGGCCGCACCGCGCGCCGATTTCCGCCGCTATACCGGGCTGGATGAGGCGGTGATCCGGACGCAGATGGACCAGGCCATCGCCGCCGGCTACCTGACAGAGAGCGCCGAACACTGGCAGATTACAGAGAAAGGGAAACTGTTTCTGAACTCACTGCTTGAGTTGTTTATGTAACCTTACGATGTACAGCCCGGGCCGCCAGCGATAGCGGCCCGGCACTTAGCGGCCAGAAACAACAAAGCCAGCCGCAATGGCTGGCTTTGGCTGCATTACAGGGCCTTAACCCTTGATGCTCTTCATCAGGCCTTTGCGCTGGCTCTCCAGCGCTGTTACCCGATTACAGACTTCATGTCCGAAGTTCTGGAAATCCTGCTCCTGATTGTTCCACTCTGTCTGGATTGACTGCTGCAATCCTCCCAGATTGCCCATCAGCGCCTGCAGCGGATTGCTGCCGCTGGCGGCCTGCTTCACGCCCATTTCGTTCAGGCTATCCTGCAGTACACCGCCCAGCGTGCTCTGTACCAGCTTCTCGCCGTCGGCACGTACCTGCTGAATGGCCTGATGGTGGAACGTCAGGCCATCGGGGCGATGTTCAATGATGCGGTTCATCTGCTGTTTTAGCTGGCCGTTTAGCGTGGTCAGACGGTTACGCACGTTGCTGTCGGTGCCGAGCTTCTCCACGATAACTTTATCCAGCGCTACGCGTCCGCGCTCCAGACGCGTGGTTGCGCCGCTATCGACCCACGGCAGATCGCGGCGCAGCGCGTTTTGATAATCGATGGCTTTCTGACGCGCCGCATTATCCAGCGTGGCTTTTTTGCCGTTGAACGTCACATCGCCCTGCGGCGATATTTCGAGATTGCCGTTGCTGCCTGACACCTGCACGCTCTGCGGCTTGATGATTACGTCATCCTGAGGATTGACGCTGCACTGATAGTCAGCGTGCGCCTGAGCTGCCGTCAGCAGTAGCGCGGCGAACAGAGCCTTACGAATCATGAGATCTCCTGAATATGCTGTGCGGTGTGGGTATGGTGCGGTCAATGACGCGGTCGCCATGAAGGGCGCCCCTGGAAAATTTTCTGCGCATGCCGGTACGGTATTTCAACGGTCGCCATCGAGGGCGACCCTACGGCACAGTGCATTATAGGGTACGCAATGATGCGTACCTGAATTACGTTGTAGGGTGCGCATTCATGCGCACCTGAACGCGGCACTAAAACTTAGTCCCACCAAACGTCGAAGAGTTCAGTGACCTGAACATCAGCGAGGTTGCGATCTTCCAGCCACTTACGCACCAGCTCACGGTGCTCATCCGTGCACTTACCGGTCTCCTGCAGGCACACCAGGCCTTCCCACACCAGATAGCCGCTGCCATCATAGGCCAGACCATTCGGGTCAATCACTTCATTGATGAACTGATCAAGCGTGGCATCCACCTGCTCCTCCGTGGTGCCCTCGGCAAAACGCCAGGCAACGGAAAAACCTAACTCCTGAAACTCATCAATATGCAATTTCTTACGTAAACGACGGCTACGCTGTACGGCCATTATTTCACCCTCTCAAACATCAGATCCCATACGCCATGGCCCAGTCGCTGCCCGCGCTGCTCAAATTTGGTTAACGGACGCGTCTCCGGACGCGGCACGTAGGTTTTTGTTTCCGACTGATTAACATACCCATCCACACTGCTCATCACTTCCAGCATGTGCGTGGCGTAATCTTCCCAGTCGGTCGCCATGTGGAACACGCCACCCAGCTTCAGTTTGCGCTGCACCAATTCAGCAAAGGGTACCTGCACGATACGGCGCTTATTGTGACGCGCTTTGTGCCACGGATCCGGGAAGAACAGCTGCACCATGCGCAGGCTGTTATCGGGAATCATCTTTTGCAGTAC
>Ga0157361_1000267_pt1 | contig 25109 bp, 22 predicted proteins | sample AttlaeALBM2_FD_111481 | JGI IMG/M metagenome (GOLD analysis project Ga0157361, IMG submission 111481) | Fungus gardens microbial communities from leaf cutter ant in Ribeirão Preto, State of São Paulo, Brazil - Atta laevigata ALBM2 | ecosystem: Host-associated > Fungi > Mycelium > Unclassified ...
AGAGTATGCGTTTCAGTTGTCAAAATACTCTTCCTGTCCTAAAAAATCTGATGGCAACAATAACACGGCCTGCACCGATCAAATGATCATTCGCAGGCCGCAAATCAGTTCAGTGGCGTTTCACTTACTTAAGATACCTGCCGCCGCACGCTGGAGTGTTCCGGAGTGAAGAGAAGGTACGCTGCTTTATTATGAAAGCGGCTAGCGTGGTGCGCTTACTCGTCTTTGCCGAGCTTGCGTTCGATGGCTTTTAAGCGTTTGCTCATGTCATCGATGTTCATCACTAAAGCTGCCGTTTTACGCCAGGTTTTGTTGGGTTGCAGTGGGATACCTGATGAGTATACCCCAGGCTCTGTGATTGGGCGCATGACCATGCCCATACCGGTTACGGTGACTTTGTCACAGATCTCCATATGGCCGTTAATGACGCTGGCACCGCCAATCATACAGTAACGTCCAATCTTCAGACTACCCGCCATGATCACACCACCGGCAACCGCGGTGTTATCCCCGATCACAACGTTGTGCGCAATCTGACACTGGTTGTCTATGATAACACCATTGCCGATCAGAGTGTTATCAAGAGCACCACGATCGATGGTCGTACAGGCACCAATTTCGACCCGATCGCCAATGATAACCGTGCCCAGCTGCGGAATTTTTACCCAGTTGCCGCGATCGTTGGCATAGCCAAAACCATCAGCACCAATAACGGTGCCTGACTGAATCAGACAATCCTGGCCTATCTGAATTTCGTGGTAAATCGTCACGTTGGCCCACAGGCGTGAACCGCGACCAATACGTGTACGTTTGCCCACAAAGCAGCCGGCGCCGATAACGACATCATCGCCCAGCTCAACATCCGATTCGATTACCGCATTGGCCCCGATCGAAACGTTGTTCCCCAGCTTCGCGCCAGGATCGATAACTGCACTGGGCGCGATATTTTGCGCGGGCTGCGGCGTAGTGTCCAGCAGTTGTGCCATTCGGGCATAGGTCAGGTAAGGATTTTTCACCACCAGCGCGGCGGTTTTACACCACTCCAGATCCGCTTCCGTCAGCACCACGGCTGAAGCCTGAACGTTTGCGAGCTGCTCGCGGTAGCGGCTGTTTGAAAGAAAAGTGATTTGACCAGGGGTGGCGGATTGCATAGAAGCAATGCCGGAGATGGCGATATCGCCATCTCCGTGCAATTCTGCATCCAACTGCTGGGCTAAATCAGCCAGTCGAATAGATGACATCGATTATTTAACCTGTTTCAGCACGTCAGCAGTAATGTCTTTCGCGTTTGACGCGTAAGCAACGGCGTTGGCGTCGATAACAACGTCATAACCTTCGCTGTCAGCAACCTTCTTCACAGCATCCTGGATGCGGCTCAGCAGTTTGTTACGCTCTTCAGTCTGACGACGGCGGTTATCCTGATCGAAAGCCTGCGCTTTCGTGGAGAACGCTTCGCGCTGTGACATGATGTCTTTTTCCATGCGGCTGCGTTCGCTGGCCTTCATGGTTGAAGCATCACGCTGCAGTTTCTGCATTTTGGTCTGCAGATCGCGCTCCTGGCTTTGCAGATCGTTGGCACGGCCCTGGAACTCACTCTCCAGCTGTTTAGCAACGGTCGCACGTTGCGGTAACTGTTGGAAAATGCTGGACACGTTTACCACTGCGATTTTGTCAGCAGCCTGAACGCCAGCGGAAACCGCTAAAGCAAGACCCAGACCTGCGGCACACAACAACTTTTTCACTATTAACTCCTTACCATCAACGTTTGTGTCAGCGACACAGTGTTTGCATCGTCCAGCCAGCCCGCGGGCGCTGGAGCGATGCCGTACTTCGTTTCTGCTTCCATGCTCAGAACATTACCAGGTTTTACCGATGTTAAACTGGAACTGCTCTGCTTTGTCTCCCTCGACTTTCTTCACCGGCTGAGCATATGAGAATACCAGCGGTCCCAGTGGCGACATCCACTGCAACGCAACACCCGCAGAGACGCGAATATTGTTTGGATCGCTGTAATCCGGAATGCCCGCCGCGCGTGTTTCTGCAGTGTTCTGCCATTTGGTATCCCAGACCGTACCGGCATCCATAAACACCGAGGTACGCACCGAGTTAGCGTATTTCTCACTCAGGAACGGCGTTGGCGTGATCAGCTCCAGGCTGGCAATCGCCATGGCGTTACCGCCTACTGCGTCATCTGACTTACAGACACCGTTTGGATCGGTCAGATTACATGAGGACGAGCCGTCATTGAGATAGGCAGCTTTCGGACCAATGGTGTTGGACTGGAAGCCACGCACGGTGCTGGAACCACCGGCATAGAAGTTCTCATAGAACGGCATCTCTTTGCCATCGAGCCCATCACCATATCCTACACGGCCACGTCCCAGCACCACCCAGGTGCCGTCACGGTTCAACGGTACGTACTGCTGGGTATCCAGTGTCGCTTTGTAGAAGGCGTTATCGGAGCCCGGAATGGTCACTTTACCGTTCAGGTTGGTGCGGTTACCCCGTGTCGGGAAGAAGCCGCGGTCCAGCGTGTTATACGTCCAGCCGTAGTTGAAGGTGAAGTCGTTGGTTGAGAACTCACCGTCGTCGTTCAGCCCCTGGTGACGTCCCACTGAATCCAGGTAACGCCACATCGCAATCTGTGGACGCATATTGGACAGGTCATTGTGGACGTAACCTAAACCAACGCGCAGCGTGTTGTTTTCATTGACCGGGAAGCCCAGCGTTCCGTCTACACCGTAGCTTTTGTTGGTGTAGTCTGACAGGTCCGCGTCATCCGCTTTAAAGTCGTTATAGAATAAACGACCGCCAAGGCTCACGCCGTCAACCGTGAAGTACGGATCGGTCAGTGAGAACTCTGCATAGGTCTGGTAATCGTTTTTGGTGCCGCTAATACCCACGGTATTACCGGTGCCGAGCCAGTTGTCCTGTGTGACGCCTACCTGGAAGCTAACGCCACTCTCTGTGCCGTAGCCCACACCAAAGTTGAAGGTACCGGTGTTACGCTCCTTCACCTTGTAAACCACATCCACCTGGTCTGGCGAGCCCGCCACGCGTTGGGTATCGACATCCACGGTTTCAAAGTAACCGGTACGGTTCAGACGCTCTTTACCCTGGTCAACCAGATCGCTGCCCAGCCATGCGCCTTCCATCTGACGCATCTCGCGGCGCAGTACCGCATCTTTCGAGGTGTCGTTACCTTCGAAGCGCACTTTACGCACGTAGTAGCGGTTGCCGGCATCCACATTAATATGCAGCTTCACGGTCTTGTCAGCGTCGTTGATCTCCGGCTGCGTCACCACGCGCGGATAAGCATAGCCGTAGCGACCCAGCAGTTTCTTGATGTCATCTTCCATCTGCGTAACTTTGGTGCCGTTATACAGCTCGCCGCTTGGAATTTGCGTCAGATGTTCAATCTCTGCGGAGTGGCCCGCCATACTGCCGTTAACGATCACGCCGGCAATCTTGTACTGATCGCCCTCGGTGATGTTGACGGTGATATAGATGCCTTTCTTGTCCGGCGTCAGGCTTACCTGCGTCGAATCAATGTTGAAGCGCGCATAACCGCGATCCAGATAGAAACTGCGCAGGGTCTCAAGGTCGCCCGCCAGCTTCTGCTTCTGGTATTTGCGATCGCCCACCACGTTCCACCACGGCACTTCATCACGCAGCTGGAAACGGGAGATCAGCTCGTCTGAGCTAAACGCTTTGTTGCCGACGATGTTGATCTGCTGGATTTTGGCTGACACGCCCTCCTGGAAGACGAATTTCAGATCGACACGGTTGCGCGGCAGCGGTGTAGCAATCGCTTTGACGCTGGCGGTATATTTACCGACGCTGTAGTAGAAATCCTCCAGGCCCTTCTCGATTGAAGAGAGCGTGGTGCGATCAAGCGCTTCGCCGACCCGCACACCAGAGGCTTCAAGGTTCTGCTTCAGCTGATCCTCTTTCACCGCTTTGTTACCGGTGAAAGTGATGCTGGCAATGGTCGGACGTTCTTTCACCTGAACAATCAGGGTTGTTCCGTCGCGCAGAACCTGGACATCTTCAAAGTTACCGGTGGCAAACAGTGAGCGAATGGTGTTTCTGATGTCATCATCATTCACCGTATCACCGACGCGTACCGGCATGCTGAGCAGAGCCGCGCCGACGGCGACTCGCTGGAGACCTTCGAAATGAATGTCCTTCACTACGAAATCGTCTGCACCGTAAACGGTGGCGCTGCTAAACAGCAGCGACGCTATGAGCAACTTTTTCATCGCCATCGTTGTTATGCGTTTTCCTAACACATCCCGCGCCTGTCTGCGTTCCGGCTATTACAGACGTGAGAAATCATTGAAAAGTGCAAGCCCCATTAATAACACCAGCAGAATCGAGCCAATGCGATAACTGAAGTCCTGAACTCGTTCGGACACCGGTCCACCTTTGATCTTTTCGATCGCCAGAAAGAGCAGATGTCCACCATCTAATACCGGCAGAGGGAACAGATTGATGATCCCTAAGTTGACGCTAATCAGCGCCAGGAACATCAGGTAGTAAATCACCCCATATTCCGCTGATAACCCGGCACCCTGCGCAATAGAAATTGGCCCGCTCAGGTTATTAAGCTTTACATCACCGGTTATCAACTTGCCCAGCATGGAGACCGTGAGCTTCATCAGTTGCCAGGTTTTGACACTGGCTTCACCGATAGCGGCAAAAGGTCCGTACTGTTTTACCGTTTTGTACTCATCCGGCAGCGGGATGACGCGGGGAATGACGCCCGCAAAGCCTTCCGCATTATTGCCAGGTTTCGCTTCTGGCGTCAGCGTTAGCGTAACCGGCTCACCGTTACGCTCAACCGCCAGCGCCATCGGTTTACCCGGATTATCCCGCACCTGTGCCGCAAAAGTCTGCCACTGCGCCAGTGACTGACCATCGACTTTAACGATCCTGTCGCCTGCTTGCAAACCGGCAGCACTTGCCGGTGAGTTCGCCTGCACTTCTGCCAGCGTCGTTTCAATCTGCGGCCCGCGCGGACGAATACCTAACGCGACCACCGGATCCTGCTTATCCGGCTCAAATTGCCAGTCATGCAGGTTCAACTGCTTCTGCTGCGTGGCCTCTTCGCCAAACTGCGAGACGGTCAGCGTTGCGCTGTCGTCACCGATTTTGCCAATCAGCGCCATGCGCACTGCATCCCAATCAGGCGTTTCGATACCGTCAACCGCTTTAAGTTCCATGCCGGCGCTAATTTGCGCTTCAGCTGCGACGGAACCGTTCAGTATTTCACCGACAACCGGACGCACGCCGGGGACGCCATGGATGAAGACCACCCACCAGGCGAAGATGGCAAAGATGAAATTGGCGATGGGGCCGGCGGCAATAATTGAGGCGCGCTGCAGCACGGTTTTATTGTTGAAGGCATGATGACGTAACTCCGCCGGCACGCTCTCGACGCGTTCGTCGAGCATTTTAACGTAGCCGCCAAGCGGAATCAGTGCGATGACATATTCGGTGCCCTGGCGATCGCTGCGGCGCCAGAGCGCTTTACCAAAGCCAATAGAGAAGCGCTCAACTTTGACACCACAACGGCGCGCGACCCAGAAATGGCCAAACTCGTGCACGGTAATCAGTACGCCGAGCGCCACGATAAAGGCGACAAAACTCCAGAGTATGCTCAACATTGTCGCTTATCCTCAGAGGGTGCGGAACACCAGCAGCAGCAGGCAGGCAAATACCGGCACTGCGGCTGTCAGGCTATCAATGCGGTCGAGGATACCACCGTGGCCAGGAATCAGGTTACCGCTGTCTTTGATACCGGCTTCACGTTTAAACATGCTCTCCGTGAGATCGCCCAGCACCGAGGCCAGCGTGGCAATCACCGCACAGATAATAAGTGTGCCCGGCGCCACGGAGAGCGGCGCCAGCAGCGCAAACAGCCACGCAATAATCGCCGAGGAGAGCAGTCCACCGAAGAAGCCTTCCCAGGTTTTACCCGGTGACACTTTCGGTGCCAGTTTGTGTTTGCCGAACAGGCGGCCAAACATGTAAGCGCCGGAATCCGCGCCCCACACGAGGAACATCACAAACAGCAGCCACCAGGCGCCCGCAAAGTGATCGGTATCGTAGTGATACTGGCGCAGAGCCAGCATGCCCCAGAAGAAGGGCACGACGGTAAGAATGCCAAACAGCAGGCGCAGCGGACGTGAACCGCGCCATAGCGCAGCAGAAGCGGGATAGAACAGCACTAAAAATAGCGCAACAATCCACCAGCCCAGCGACGCCCAGAGCGAGCTCTCCATCTGGAACTGGTGCAGATTGCGTTGATAGGGTTGCAGGCTAAAGAGCATCGCCGAGAGCAGCAGCCCGCAAAGCACGGCCAGCCAGATACGTTGCTGACGCGATGCCATACCCGCAAGCTGTCCCCACTCCCAGGCGGCAAGCATGCAGATGATAATGGTGGTAATCGCAAAACCCGACAGCGGTAACCAGAACAGTGCAGCGATCACCAGCGGAATTAAAATAAACGCGGTGATCAGACGAGACTTCAGCAAAGGTTACCCCCAGGTTGCTCAGGTGCTGCCTGGTGCAGCGCCGCCATAGCGACGCTCTCGCAGAGAGAATGCATTCAGTGCACCTTCAAAAACGTGTTCATCAAAATCAGGCCAGAGAACGTCGGTAAACCAAAACTCAGCATAGGCGATCTGCCACAGCAGGAAGTTGCTAATCCGATGCTCTCCCCCGGTCCTTATCACTAAATCCACTGGCGCCAGCTCCTGCATGCACAGATACGGAGCCAGGCTCTCTTCAGTTATCTGGTCAGGACGCAGCAGACCTTCCTGAACCTGTTCGGCCAGTTTTCTGGCACCCTGGATAATATCCCAACGTCCGCCATAGTTGGCAGCAATGTTGAGGGTTAGTCCATTATTTTGCTGAGTCAGTTCCTCGGCGCGACGAATACGCTCCTGAATACGGTGATTAAAACGGCCGATATCGCCGATAACACGCAGACGGACGTTGTGTTTGTGCAGGCTTTTAACTTCGCTATCCAGCGCCCAGACAAACAGCTCCATTAATGCGGTTACTTCCTGTGCCGGCCGGCTCCAGTTTTCACTGCTGAACGCATAGAGCGTGAGCGCTTCCAGCTTGTGGCTGACCGCAAAGCTGACGGCACGGCGTACTGATTTTACCCCGGCTTTGTGGCCTGAAATACGCAGTTTGCCCTGATTTTTTGCCCAGCGACCATTACCATCCATAATGATGGCCACGTGACGTGGCGTACAGTACGACTCGTCATCGATTGTGTTGTGATTGTTGGACGACATAACGCGTAATAATTCCTTTCATCAGAAATGCTGTGGTTTCTGAATACATTGCGCCTGCGGCAAACACCGGCAACTGCGCCGGATGACATCAAAACAATGTCGGGCCGTGAAACGCGAGCGAGCGACTATACCATTTTCACCCTGAGCGAACAAATAGCGGGGACAATCAACCTGCTAAATGAAAACGCGGCAGCAGTTCCGTGGCGCGGTTCCGCGCTAACCGATCGATCTCCAGTACATCATCAATGCTGCCCGGCTCCTGACACGTCAGGCTCGCCAGCACCTCACTGTTGATGGCTGCGATAGCGGTAAAGCGGATCTGATGCTGCAGGAATGCGGCCACCGCCACTTCGTTTGCTGCGTTCAGCATAGTCGTGGCTGCCTGGCCGGCTGAACACGCATCGATGGCCAGTTTCAGGCAGGGATAGCGTTCATAATCCGGCTCGGCAAACGTCAGCGCTTTCATTCGGGTGAAATCCAGCGGCGTCACGCCAGCTGTAATACGCGCTGGCCAGGCCATGCTGTGGGCGATTGGCGTACGCATATCGGGTGAACCCAGCTGTGCCAGTACGCTGCCGTCACAATAGCGCACCATGGAGTGAATCACCGACTGCGGATGCAGGATGACTTCCATCTGTGCGGCGGAAGCGTTAAAGAGCCAGCGGGCTTCAATGTATTCAAGACCTTTATTCATCATGGTGGCCGAATCAACGGAGATTTTACGCCCCATTGACCAGTTCGGATGCGCACAGGCCTGGTCTGGCGACATCATCGCTAAATCGGCTAATGGCGTGTCACGAAAAGGACCACCCGATCCCGTAAGGAGAATCGACTCAATGCCACTCTCCCGCAAGTCAGCGTACCCCAACTGATACTGTATGGAAGCGGGCAAACTCTGAAAAATGGCGTTGTGCTCGCTATCGACCGGCAGCAGCTGCGCCTGATGATGGCGTACCGCCTCCATAAACAAGCGGCCGCATGTGACAAGGGACTCTTTGTTAGCCAGCAGCACGGTTTTGCCGGCGCGGATTGCGGCCAGCGTAGGCGGCAGGCCGGAAGCGCCAACAATGGCGGCCATGACCTGATCAACATCATCCAGCGCAGCCAGCTCGCAGGCAGCCTGAACGCCGGAGAGCACTTCGGTCTTGATATTGAGTGCTCTCAGTCGCTCACGCAGCGCGGTGGCAGAAGCGTCGTCTGCCATCGCAGCATAGCGGGGAGTAAATTGCTGACACTGTTCGGTCATCAGCGCTACGTTCTGGCCAGCCACCAGCGCGGTAACCTGGTACAGCTCAGGATTGGCCGCGACGACCGCCAGCGTACTGGTGCCAATCGAGCCGGTGGAGCCCAGCAGAGTTAATCGCTTCATCATGCTATCCCTGTGAAGTCGTGGAGGGTGCCAGCATCAGCGCCAGGCACAATGTAAAACGCCGCCAGAGTGTATTCACAACGAACACAAATCTGTACGGCGTTTTATACCCGTGTGACGGGTATACGTAAGAGTGACGGAATCAGAACTCCATCAGCTCCTTCTCTTTCTCAGCCAGCGCTGCATCAACGTGCTTGATGCTGACGTCGGTCATTTTTTGGATCTCATCCTGCGCACGACGTTCGTCGTCTTCGCTGATCTCTTTGTCTTTCAGCAGCGCTTTGATCTTGTCGTTCGCGTCACGGCGCACGTTACGCACAGAGACACGGCCCTGCTCGGCTTCACCGCGCACGATTTTGATCAGATCTTTACGGCGCTCTTCCGTCAGCGCTGGCAGCGGAACACGGATGTCGCTACCGGCTGAGCTTGGGTTCAGACCCAGATCAGAGGTCATGATCGCTTTCTCAACGGCTGCGCTCAGCGAGCGGTCAAACACGTTGATTTTCAGCGTGCGGGAGTCTTCCACCGTTACGCTCGCAACCTGACGCAGTGGCGTCGGCGTGCCGTAGTAAGGCACCATAATGCCGTCGAGCAGTGAAGGTGAAGCACGACCAGTGCGCACTTTGCTGATGGTGTTTTTGAATGCTTCCACGCATTTGTCCATGCGCGTTTCAGCATCTTTTTTAATATCGTTAATCACGTTGAAACCCTTGGATTCGGTTTGACCTGGCCATTTCCGAGCGTCGGAAGTGGTATCGATAAACATCGATCATCCTGATACCCGGCATATTTCGCGCTGCAGGTGCGTTAGCTGCATTCGCTCACACCGGTCACTTACTGATGTAAGCTCCCGGCGACTCACTCACTTGCCGCCTTCCTGCAACACAAACAGTGCGGATAAAACGCGCGGCGTTCAGGCTGCGCGTCAACAGAATATACCTTATTTTATCTTGCGTCGGGTATTAATGCGTAATCAGGGTGCCTTCTTTTTCACCCATCACAACGCGACGCAGTGCACCAGGCTTGTTCATATTAAAGACGCGGATAGGCAGCTGATGGTCGCGCGCCAGCGTAAAGGCGGCAAGATCCATCACTTTAAGCTCTTTATCCAGTACTTCAGCATATGTCAGCTGATCGTACAGCGTTGCATCCGGGCTCTTCACCGGATCGGCCGAGTAGACACCATCAACCTTGGTGGCTTTCAGTACCACATCCGCTTCGATTTCAATACCGCGCAGGCAAGCCGCTGAATCAGTGGTAAAGAACGGGTTGCCCGTACCGGCTGAGAAGATCACGACGCGGTTGTTGCGCAGCAGGCTGATAGCCTCTGCCCAGCTGTAGTTGTCGCACACGCCATTCAGCGGAATAGCCGACATCAGACGCGCGTTGACATACGCACGGTGCAGCGCATCACGCATAGCCAGGCCGTTCATCACGGTCGCCAGCATACCCATGTGATCGCCCACCACACGGTTCATCCCGGCCTGCGCCAGGCCCGCACCGCGGAACAGGTTACCCCCGCCAATCACCACACCCACCTGGATGCCCAGCTCAACCAGCTCTTTCACCTCTTGCGCCATACGGTCAAGCACGCTCGCGTCGATACCAAAACCTTCGGCACCTTGCAGTGCTTCGCCACTCAGTTTCAGTAAGATACGTTGATATACAGGTTTTGCGTTGGTCGCCATGGTCAATTCTTCCTGGAAGATAAGATGAATGAGAAGTTTAATCTGATCGATCATCCGCTTAACGCGTGAGAAAAGCTATTGGGATGACACTGAAAAACGCTGCGCCAAAACGCAGACAAAAAAGAACCGCCTTGCGGCGGTTCCGGCAAATCATTAAGACTGTTTGGACATTGCAGCAACTTCTGCTGCGAAGTCAGATTCAACTTTCTCAATGCCTTCGCCCACTTCGAAGCGGATGAAGTTGATGACGTCAGCGCCTTTCTCTTTCAGAGCCTGACCTACGGTCTTGGAAGGATCGATTACGAACGCCTGACCGGTCAGAGACACTTCGCCGGTGAATTTCTTCATGCGGCCTTCAACCATCTTTTCAGCGATCTCTTTTGGCTTGCCAGACTGCATAGCGATGTCCAGCTGAACCTGGTGCTCTTTCTCAACCACGTCAGCAGACACATCTTCTGGCTTAACGAACTCAGGCTTGCTTGCCGCAATGTGCATTGCTACTTGCTTGCTCAGCTCTTCATCAGCACCCGTAGTTGAAACCACAACGCCGATACGTGCACCGTGCTGATAGCTGTTCAGCTGCGCGCCTTCCAGGATAGCAATACGACGGATGTTGATGTTCTCACCGATTTTCGCAACCAGCGCTACGCGTTCTTCTTCGAACTGCGCTTTCAGAACGTCAACATCAGTCACTTTACCCGCAACGGCTGCATCCAGCACTTTGTCAGCGAAAGCCTGGAAACCGCCATCTTTAGCCACGAAGTCGGTCTGGCAGTTAACTTCCAGAATCGCTGCGAAACCGTCAGCGATTTTGGTTTTGATCACGCCATCAGCAGCAACGTTGCCTGCTTTCTTAGCGGCTTTGATCGCGCCAGACTTACGCATGTTCTCAATCGCCAGCTCAATGTCGCCGTTCGCTTCGGTCAGCGCTTTTTTGCAGTCCATCATGCCTGCGCCAGTACGCTCACGCAGTTCTTTTACCAATGCAGCGGTAATATCAGCCATTCCAGAATCCTCGATTCGTCTCTGTGTGCTTTCACACTGCCAGAAACTTGTTGCGGAAAATTTACTCTGCCCCGCTCGCTCAGCGCTGAGCGTGACAAACTTAGATAAAATAAAGGGGCCTGTGCGGCCCCCTTAACAGATAACATCTGATGTCTAAGGGCTCTCAGAAAGAGCGAACCTTATTAAGCGTTTTCTAAAGACGCTTCTTCAGCCTGCTCAGCCAGGTCCTGAGAACGGCCTTCGCGCACGGTGGTCGCTACAGCAGTCAGGTACAGGCTTACAGCACGGATTGCATCGTCGTTACCTGGGATAACGAAATCAACGCCGTCTGGATCAGAGTTAGTATCAACGATAGCAAATACCGGGATACCCAGGTTGTTTGCTTCTTTGATGGCGATGTGTTCGTGGTCAGCATCAACAACGAACAGTGCATCCGGCAGACCGCCCATATCTTTGATACCGCCCAGGCTGTTTTCCAGCTTAGCCAGTTCACGAGCACGCATCAGTGCTTCTTTCTTGGTCAGTTTGTCGAAAGTACCGTCCTGAGACTGAGTTTCCAGATCTTTCAGGCGTTTGATTGACTGACGAACGGTTTTCCAGTTAGTCAGCATACCACCCAACCAGCGGTGGTTAACGAAGAACTGGTCGCAGCTCAGTGCTGACTCTTTTACCGATTCGGCAGCAGCGCGCTTAGTACCAACGAAAAGGATTTTGCCTTTACGTGAAGAAATTTTCTGCAACTCAGCCAGAGCTTCGTTGAACATTGGTACAGTTTTCTCAAGGTTGATGATGTGAACCTTGTTACGTGCACCGAAGATGAATGGCTTCATTTTCGGGTTCCAGTAACGGGTCTGGTGACCGAAGTGAACACCAGCCTTGAGCATGTCGCGCATGGAAACAGTTGCCATGATTACCTCTAAAAGTAGTTTGGGGTTGGGCCTCCATGTATCCCATACAACCGACCTCTTTCAAGGCACCCCGGCGTATGTGTCGATACATGTGTGTTTTAGTACACATAATGAGATTTATGCGTTTCCTGCCGCTTCATACGAAGTGACAGAGAATCGTCGGCGCGCTTTATACCATAAAGCATAGGAATACGCCAACAGTTGTTGGCGCACGAAGCGTGGGACAATCCCGATTTGGCAGCCCATTTTCTGGCTGCTAACATGAGTGCCACAGAACTCATTATTGCTGAAAATTTCGGCGATCGCGGATTATTTAATGGCCATCTCAATCAAAACCCCAGAAGAAATTGAAAAAATGCGCGTGGCGGGCCGTCTGGCTGCCGAGGTGCTGGAAATGATCGCTTCGCACGTGGTGCCGGGCGTCACTACCGGTGAACTTGACCGCCTCTGTCACGCTCACATCACTGAAAAGCAGCAGGCTATCTCCGCCTGCCTCGGCTATCACGGCTTCCCGAAATCCGTCTGCATTTCGGTCAATGAAGTGGTGTGTCACGGTATTCCGGCTGACGACCGCGTGCTGAAAGATGGCGATATCGTTAACGTGGATGTCACGGTGATCAAAGATGAGTATCACGGCGATACCTCGAAGATGTTTATCGTGGGTAAACCCACCATCCAGGGCGAGCGCCTCTGCCGCGTCACCCAGGAGAGCCTCTATATTGCGCTGCGTTTGGTGAAACCGGGCATTCGCCTGCGCGAGCTGGGACGTGCGATTCAGAAGTATGTTGAAGCACAGGATTTCTCCGTGGTGCGTGAATATTGCGGCCACGGCATCGGCAAGGGCTTCCATGAAGAGCCGCAGGTGCTGCACTACGATGCTGACGACAGCGGCGTGGTCCTGCAGGCGGGCATGACCTTTACCGTTGAACCGATGGTCAACGCCGGCGATTACCGCATCCGTACCATGAAGGATGGCTGGACGGTGAAAACCAAAGATCGCAGCTTGTCCGCACAGTACGAGCATACTATTGTGGTGACAGAAAACGGCTGTGAGATCCTGACGCTGCGTGCAGATGACACAATTCCGGCGGTGCTGGAAAATAACGCGTAACGATCTTCATGAGATAATCAGGCCGGCTAATAGCCGGCTTTTTTTATGGTGACGAAGAGGCATGTCAATGAGTGGTAGCGTGACCGAAGCAGTACACAAAGGCCTGACCGATTCCCCTGCCAGCTGGCCCGATGAAGCCCTCACACGTGAAAAACTCAAACAGTATCTGGAGCAGTTTCAGCAGCATCTGGGCATCGCCTTTGACGCCGGCAGCGACATTGAGTCGCTGATCGATGTCCGCACGCTGTTTATTGACCGCCTGTTGCGCCGGCTGTGGCGCTTCTTTGGTTTTGACCAGATTAAAGAGATCGCGCTGGTTGCCGTGGGCGGCTACGGCCGGGGTGAGCTGCACCCGCTGTCCGATATTGATGTCCTGATCCTCAGCCGTCAGCCGCTGGATGACGATGCCGCCCGGCGCGCGTCGGAGCTGTTGACGCTGATGTGGGATCTCAAGCTGGAAGTTGGCCATAGCGTGCGGACGCTGGAAGAGTGTTTGCTGGAGGGGTTATCAGACCTTACCGTCGCCACCAACCTGATTGAATCCCGCATGCTGACCGGCGATGTCGCCCTGTTCCTTGAGCTGCAAAAGAACATTTTCAGCGACGGTTTCTGGCCCTCCTCGCGTTTCTTCGCCGCCAAAATTGACGAGCAGCAGGAGCGCCATCAGCGCTATCACGGCACCAGCTACAACCTGGAGCCGGATATTAAAAGCAGCCCGGGCGGACTGCGTGATATTCACACGCTGCAGTGGGTCGCGCGCCGCCATTTTGGCGCCACCACGATGGATGAAATGGTAGGCTTTGGCTTTCTGACCGAAGCCGAACGCAATGAGATCAACGAGTGCCAGACGTTTCTCTGGCGCATCCGTTTTGCTCTGCACCTGAGCCTGCCGCGCTATGATAATCGCCTGCTGTTTGATCGCCAGCTTACCGTCGCACAGCGCCTCAACTACCTTGGTGAAGGTAATGAGCCGGTTGAGCGCATGATGAAGGATTTCTATCGCGTCACGCGTCGCATCGGCGAGCTGAATCAGATGCTGCTGCAGCTGTTTGATGAGGCGATTCTGGCGCTCTCCACCACCGAAAAGCCGTGCAGCATCGACGACGACTTCCAGCTGCGCGGCAGCCTGATTGACCTGCGCGATCCCGCCCTGTTCGAGCGTGAACCGCAGGCCATTCTGCGCATGTTTTATGTCATGGTGCGTAACCAAAATATCACCGGTATCTACTCGACGACGCTGCGCCAGCTGCGCTATGCGCGGCGCCACCTGAAGCAGCCGCTGTGCCAGATCGCTGAGGCGCGGCAGACGTTCATGGCTATTCTGCGTCATCCGGGCGCGGTAAAGCGTGCGCTACTGCCGATGCACCGCCACAGCGTGCTGTGGGCTTACACGCCGCTGTGGGGCAACATTGTGGGTCAGATGCAGTTCGATCTGTTCCACGCCTATACCGTGGATGAGCACACCATTCGCGTGCTGCAGAAGCTGGAGAGCTTTGCCAGCGAAACCACGCGCTCCATGCATCCGTTGTGCGTGGAGCTCTGGCCGCGTTTACCGCAGCCGGAGCTGCTGCTGATGGCCGCGCTGCTGCACGACATCGCCAAAGGGCGCGGCGGCGATCACTCGATTCTCGGCGCGCAGGATGCGCTGGATTTCGCTGAGATGCACGGCCTCAATTCACGTGAAACCCAGCTGGTGGCATGGCTGGTGCGTCATCACCTGCTGATGTCGGTCACGGCGCAGCGCCGTGATATTCAGGACCCGACGGTAATTCAGCAGTTCGCCGAAGTGATGCAGAACGAGAATCGTCTGCGCTATCTGGTGTGCCTGACGGTCTCCGATATCTGCGCCACCAACGAAAGCCTGTGGAACAGCTGGAAACAGAGCCTGCTGCGCGAGCTGTTTTTTGCCACCGAGAAGCAACTGCGTCGCGGCATGGAAAACAGCCCGGACCTGCGTGAGCGCGTACGTCATCACCGCTTGCAGGCGCTGGCGCTGCTACGCATGGAGAACCTCAACGAGGAGCGGCTGCACCATATCTGGGGTCGCTGTCGCGCGGACTATTTCCTACGCCACACGCCAAATCAGCTGGCCTGGCACGCCCGCCATCTGATCGATCACGACCTTAGCAAGCCGCTGGTGCTGGTGAGCCCGCACGCCACGCGCGGCGGCACGGAGATCTTTATCTGGAGCCCGGATCGCCCCTATCTGTTTGCCGCCGTAGCCGGTGAGCTCGATCGTCGCAATCTGAGCGTGCATGATGCGCAGATCTTTACCAGCCGCGATGGCATGGCGATGGATACCTTTATCGTACTGGAGCCCGACGGCAGCCCGCTGGCCGCCGACCGCCATGCGATGATCATCCAGGCGCTGGAGCAGGCCATTACGCAGACGCAGTGGGTGCCGCCGCGCACGCGCCGCCAGTCGCCGCGCCTGAAGCACTTCAGTGTAGATACGGAGGTGAACTTCCTGCCCACGCATACCGACCGCCGCAGCTATCTGGAGCTGGTGGCGCTGGATCAGCCGGGGCTGCTGGCGCGCGTCGGGGAGGTGTTTGCTGATTTAGGCGTTTCACTGCACGGTGCACGCATCAGCACCATCGGCGAGCGGGTAGAAGATCTTTTCATCCTTGCCGACAGTGAACGCCGCGCACTTGGCGCTGAAATGCGCAATGTATTGCAACAACGGTTGACAGAGGCCCTTAATCCAAACGATAAAGTGTGATCTACCCGTCATCATTCACGCTGCAGGTGCGTTGGCTTTCCTCGCTCATCCTGGTCACATACTTATGTATGCTCCCGGAGATTCACTGCGTTGCCGCCTTCCTGCAACCTGAATGATTTAGGGTAGCTACCTAAAATCATGTTCAGCAGAGGCTGAACCCGTATGACAGACTCAGGAAATTATTATGCAACAGTTACAGAGCGTTATCGAATCTGCCTTTGAACGCCGCGCAGATATCACGCCAGCCAGCGTAGACAGCGCAACGCGTGATGCCATTAACCAGGTCATCAGCCTGCTGGATAGCGGTGAACTGCGCGTATCTGAAAAGATCAACGGTGAGTGGGTAACGCATCAGTGGCTGAAGAAAGCGGTTCTGCTGTCGTTCCGCATCAATGACAATCAGGTGATCGACGGCGCAGAAACCCGTTTCTACGACAAGGTTCCGATGAAGTTCGCCAACTGGGATGACGCACGTTTCAAAGCGGCCGGCTTCCGCGTGGTGCCACCCGCTGCGGTGCGTCAGGGTGCATTTATCGCCCGCAATACCGTACTGATGCCCTCTTATGTCAACATCGGCGCGTTTGTTGATGAAGGGACCATGGTTGATACCTGGGCGACCGTCGGTTCCTGCGCGCAGATTGGTAAAAACGTTCATCTGTCCGGCGGCGTCGGCATCGGTGGCGTACTGGAGCCGCTGCAGGCTAACCCAACCATTATTGAAGACAACTGCTTCATTGGCGCACGCTCCGAGATCGTTGAAGGCGTTATTGTCGAAGAGGGCTCGGTCATCTCTATGGGCGTATACATTGGTCAGAGCACCAAAATCTACGATCGTGAAACCGGTGAGATCCACTACGGCCGCGTACCGGCTGGCTCTGTTGTGGTCTCCGGCAACCTGCCGTCAAAAGATGGCAGCTACAGCCTCTACTGTGCCGTTATCGTGAAGAAAGTAGACGCGAAAACGCTGGCAAAAACAGGCATCAACGAGCTGCTGCGCACCATCGACTAAGCACTGCCTTATCCAGATTATCCTGCCTGACGGGCCTGTATTCAGGCCCGTCATTTTTTCTTTACACTCTTCCGTCAATTACCTGATTCGCGACGCGAATTAACAGGTGCGTTTGTTTTTCAAACAGTTCATAATCCGCGCCAGTTAACTCCGATCGCGCACTGTTCATCCCGGTTTTTGTGTCTACAGTTGATTAAGTATGCCGTAAGCGTTCTGGTTGCTGCGCTTAAGCCGCACCCGAATGATGATGATAGTCCTGCGCGCTCACCCACTCTTAGATGGAATTTAAACGCTATGTACGACAACCTGAAAAGCTTAGGTATCAGCAATCCTGAAGACATTGACCGTTACAGCCTGCGTCAGGAAGCCAACAACGACATCCTGAAAATCTACTTCCGCAAAGACAAAGGGGAGTTTTTCGCGAAAAGCGTGAAATTCAAATACCCGCGTCAGCGTAAAACCGTGGTCGCCGACCACACTACGCAGGGGTATAAAGAGATTCAGGAGATCAGCCCGAATCTGCGTTATGTAATCGATGAGCTGGATCAGATTTGCCAGCGCGATCAGGTTGAAGTGGATCTGAAGCGCAAAATTCTGGCCGACCTGCGCCATCTGGAAAACGTGGTATCGAATAAAATTGCTGAGATCGAATCCGATCTGGATCAGCTGACCCGCAACGGTCGTTAATATCCGCGTTTACGCTAAGCCAGCCGATGCTGGCTTTTTTTATGCCTGTTCGTCCAGCTGCAGCGCAACATAGAGCAGCAGCCGATCGTCGAAGTTACCCAGATTCAGGCCGGTCAGTTCCGATATGCGGTTAAGCCGGTACTCCAGCGTATTGCGATGAATAAACAGCGCGCGGGCCGTGGCGCTCGGCTGCACGTTGTGGCTGAACCACGCCACCAGCGTACGGCGCAGCAAGCCGTTGTTATCGTTTGCCTTTAACTTTGCCAGCGGACGTGCCAGCTCATTAGCCTGCCAGCCACCGCGCAGGCTATCAAGCAGCACCGGCAGCACCAAATCCTGGTAAAAGAAGCTGCGCTGCTCCGGCATGCGCTGTTTGCCGACCATCATGGTGGTGCGCGCGGTACGATAGGAGCGGGCAATGCTGCCCGGTCCGGTAAAAAAGTTGCCGAGCGCAATGCGCATCCTGACCTGGCCACTCTCTTTCATACGCTGCAGGAGCTGATCGACGCGCCGCCGGTGATCCTCCTGATCGTAACGGCCATGGGCGTTGAGCGCCGGTTTCAGCACCACCATTTCAGTGAGTGAGACGATCGCGATCAGGTTGTCCCGATCCGGCGTGGTCAGCAGCGTTTGCAGCTGCTGCAGTTCAGACATCGCGCTGTCGACGCCAAGCTGCCCGCTGTCCACTTCCACTACCGCCACTACGCGCGGCTGATTGAGATCGATCCCCAGGCGTTGTGCCCACTCACTCAGCGCCGGCGATAAGGTGTCGCTGCGAATCAGGTTCAGCACCAGCTCTTCACGCAGCCGGCTATCCTGGGCCAGCATATGCAGCAGCCGCGCCTGTTCCAGCATCATTTCGGCCGTCATGCAGACCAGCTCACCATAGTGACGCAGTGCGCTGGGCAGGCCAGTCAGGCCGATAACGCCGACGATTTCACCATCGATTCGCAGCGGCAGGTTAATGCCGGGCCGCACGCCGTGCAGGTGTTTTGCCACGGCCTCATCAATGTCCACTACCCTTCCCTGCGACAACACCAGCAATGCACCTTCGTGCAATTCGCCAATACGCTCACGATCGCCACTGCCGATGATGCGGCCGCGCGCATCCATCACGTTGACATTGCTGTCAATAATTTGCATGGTGCGGGCAACAATATCCTGAGCCAGTCGCGCATTGAGATGATAGGTGGCCATCAATCACTCCAGATAAAAGGACGAACCGACAGAATACGCATCCTGTCAGCGCCTGGCATTGTGCAAATGCACATAGCCGGATGGAGATTCCGGGAATTGCGGCGGACGTCACACTGAATCTGCCAGCCTGGCAGGCTCCGTGGCACAATAAAAAAAGGCGAGCCGAAGCTCGCCTGACTTTATTAGCGATTATTTACTGCATCAGCAGATAGAGGCTGCTGTCGCCACGCTGCACGTTCAGCGCCAGTACTGAAGGTTTCGTATCCAGAATTTTACGCAGCTCGCCAAGATTGGCGATTGCCTGCTGGTTCACGCCCAGAATCACGTCGCCCTTCTTCAGGCCGATACGCGCCGCAGCACTGCCAGGCTTCACGTTATCGACGCGTACACCTTTATGACCGTTGCTGTCGATATTGCTGAGATCGGCGCCTTCAATACCGGTGTAGATAGTCGCCGACTGCACTTTATCCTGTGAGCTCTGCTGCAGTTCAACCGTTACGTTAACCGGCTTACCGTCACGCAGCAGGCCGAGCTGCAGTTTGGTGCCAACCGGAAGTGAACCGACCTCGGCACGCAGCGCGGCGAAGCTGGTCAGCGGTTTACCGTTCATCGACACCACCACATCGCCGGCTTTCACACCCGCTTTTGCCGCCGCAGAGTTTGGCAGGACCTGGCTGACAAACGCGCCGCGCTGGGCATCGACCTTCATCGCTTTCGCCAGCTCGGAGTTAAGCTCCGTTCCCATAATGCCCAGCTCACCGCGTTTCACCTGGCCGAACTCCACCATCTGCGCCGTCAGGTTTTTCACCATGGAGCTTGGGATAGCAAAGCCGATCCCGATGTTGCCGCCGTCCGGCGCCAGAATCGCGGTGTTAATCCCAATCAGCTCACCGTTCAGATTGACCAGTGCGCCGCCCGAGTTACCGCGGTTGATCGCCGCATCAGTCTGAATAAAGTTCTCATAGTTTTCGACGTTGAGGCCGCTGCGGCCCAGCGCTGAGACAATACCTGAAGTCACGGTCTCGCCAAGGCCATACGGGTTACCGATCGCCACGGTGTAATCGCCTACGCGCAGATTATCGGAGTCGGCGAGCTTGATGGCGGTCAGGTTCTTCGCGTCCTGCAGCTGGATCAGTGCGATATCGGACTGTGGATCTTTACCGATCACTTTCGCTTCGTAGCGACGGCCGTCACTCAGCTGCACCTGAATTTTTGTGGCGTTATCGACCACGTGGTTGTTGGTTACCACATAACCTTTGTCGGCATTAATGATGACACCGGAACCCAGCGCGCGGAACTGCTGCTTCTGCGCATTGGCACCATCATCGCTGCCATCACCGCCACCGCCCTGGCACATAGGAGAACTCTGGAACGGCGATCCGTCCTGGCAGAACGGAGAATTATCGCCAAAGAATTGCTGGAACTGCTGCGGCATGCGCGGCGTTTTTACGGTCGTACTCCCTTCCACGCTGATACTCACGACAGAAGGCATGACTTTTTCCAACATTGGCGCCAGGCTGGGCAGTTGCTGACTGGAGGAGGAGGCAGTCTCTGCCGCGAAAACCGCGGCAGGGCTTAACGCCATGCCCAGACTAAGCGCCAGCGCACTTAACATTAATGAGCTTTTTTTCATTCGTCTGTATCTCTCTTAGAATTACGGCCAGACCATTGCTGTGGTCGTGATGATGAGATTAAGTTTTTAGCGCGAAGTTCCTGTGAAAGTTTTAGGCAAAGGTAAAAATTTATTCTTCATCTTTACAAAACGTCGCTTATTCCACAGCCATTAACCGACGATACTCATCCCAGGCGTAATTGTCCGTCATCCCGCTAATATAATCCTGAATCAACCGTGAACGATAATAGCGCTCCCACAGTAATCGCTGATATTTATGGTCAACCACCAGCGCCCGCATCTGTTGCTGATACGCTTTACGATGTTTGCCCGAAAGCTTATGAAAAAGTCGCGTTTCAATCGGATGTTTAGCCAGGAAATCGTCACGCATCAGATGGGTAAACTGCTCATAATCCAGTTGCATTAATGACTGATAAATTTCCAGCAATCCTTTAATGACCCGATAGCCCTGTAACTCAAGCTGCTCAACTTCCGGATGATTAAATACCTGCTGACGCGCCACTGTTTTAAACAAATTGAGCAGACGCCCTTCGTCACCGTCATCTTCGAGCAAAGCGTGATTAAAGTTGCCCGCGTAAATAGCGGGTAAATTATCCACAAAGCGTCGCACCGCATGGCTCACTAAAACATTCTGCACATTGACACGCAACGACATAAAGAATTGATCGCTGATGCTGCGCCGCGTCTTCTGGTTTGCCTCTTTCCACGCTTCCCCGATAGTGCGACTAAAAGCATCGCCGGCTTTTACCGTGCCCCACGCATTAAGTAAGGCGTGATAAAGCGTATCCACGGTAAAGATATCTTTCTCTACCGCGTCATCAAGATCGGCAATGCAATAAGAGATATCGTCAGCGGCTTCCATTATCCAGGTTAAAGGATAGCGATGGTGCTCGGCTATATCGGTAGCCGCACGCAAGTTAGCAACATATTCCCGCTCGGAGAGATAAAAGCCCGGCTTTTTCATCAGCACGCTGTACGCTGCCGGTTTATCCCCCTGCCACCAGGCGGGCGCGGTATATTTCAGAATACAGGCAACCTGGGCGTAACTCAGATTCAGCTGCAATAGCGTGTGCACCAGCCGAATTGCCTGCGCATTCCCTTCGAAATGGCATAAATCCTGACGAATCATTGCATTTAACTGGTCGAAATCGGCACGCTGCGCCTCGTCAGCCACGCCGGCAACCAGCGGGTCCACCAGCTCGGCGGGTAAATTATCATCGAACCAGTCGTTAATAGCGGCTTCACCGAAATGCCCGAAAGGGGGATTGCCCACATCGTGCAGCAGGCATGCCATCTCCACCAGGCTCTCTACCGCGCCCTCGAAGCCTTCCAGGCCGTACGCAGCCAGCCCGCCGCCCTGCGTCTTCAGCGTATGCAAAATCTCTTTGGTGATATAGCGCCCGGTCTGCTGCACTTCCAGTGAATGCGTCAGGCGTGAGCGCACGGCGGCATTACGTTCCAGCGGAAACACCTGTGTTTTTTGTTGCAGGCGGCGAATCGCCGCGGAGTTAATAATGCGTCCGCGGTCGCTTTCAAAGTGGCGGGTAATAAAATATTCCCCTTCGGGATCTTTGCGACTGGTATAAGGGCGGGTGAAACTGATCTTCTTCCTGAAATTGATCGTCGCCATAATTACCCCTTATTTTTTCGTGAATTCTTCCTCTGTCAGCCATGGTAGACTATGCCTCACTTTGGCCTTTTACATCCATAACTACAGCGAGATTCTTTATGAAAGCAGGCATTATTGGCGCGATGGAGCAGGAAGTGACGCTGCTGCGTGACAAAATTGAAAACCGTCAGACGCTGACGCTGGCCGGTTGCGAAATTTACACCGGCACGCTGAATGGCGTTGAGGTTGCCCTGCTGAAATCCGGCATCGGAAAAACGGCGGCTGCGCTCGGTACCACGCTGCTGCTGGAGCTGTGTAAACCGGACGTGGTTATTAACACCGGATCCGCCGGCGGCCTGGCGCCGACCCTGCAGGTTGGCGACATTGTGGTCTCGGATGAAGTGCGTTATCACGATGCCGATGTCACCGCGTTTGGTTATGAACCAGGCCAGATGGCTGGCTGCCCGGCAGCGTTTGTGGCAGATGATAAACTGATTGCTGCAGCCGAGCAGGTGATTAAACAGCTGGATCTCAACGCCGTGCGCGGGTTAGTGGTTAGCGGCGATGCCTTTATCAACGGCGCTGAGCCGCTGGCACGTATTCGCAGCACCTTCCCGCAGGCCATTGCCGTAGAGATGGAAGCCACCGCGATTGGTCATGTGTGCCACCAGTTTGGTGTGCCCTTTGTCGTGGTCCGCGCGATTTCAGACGTTGCAGACAAAGCCTCGCATCTGAGCTTTGAAGAGTTCCTCACCGTGGCAGCAAAACAGTCCTCGCTGATGGTGGAAAACCTGCTGGCCCAGCTGGTTCGTGGCTAAATATCTGCTGTGCGGGCTATTGCTGCTGTGCAATAGCCTGTTTGCGGCCGCGCCGCGCGTTATCACCTTATCACCGCATCTGACTGAACTGGCATTCGCCGCCGGCATTACGCCGGTCGCGGTCAGCGCGTGGTCGGATTACCCCACCGCCGCCCGCTCGCTGGAGCAGGTGGCAAACTGGCAAGGCATCAACGTCGAGCGCATTCTGCATTTGAAACCCGATGTGGTGCTGGCGTGGCGTGGCGGCAACCCGCAGCGGCAAATTGAACAGCTACAGCGTTTGGGCGTAAAGGTCGAGTGGATCGATCCGCAGAGTTTTGATCAGATGATCGCTGCACTGATGCAGCTGCAGCAGTGGAGCCCGCAGCCACAGCGGGCACGTGATGCCGCACAGGCGCTGCGGGACGGAGAAGCAGAACTGCGGCAGCGCTATCAGCATCAACCCGCCGTGCCGCTGTTTTTACAGTTTGGTCAGCAGCCGCTCTTTACGGCTTCCCGCAACACGCTGCAGAACGAAATCATCTCACTGTGCGGCGGCCGCAATATCTTTGCCGACAGTACCGTGAGCTGGCCGCAGGTGAGCCGCGAGCAGGTGCTGATGCGCCATCCGCAGGCGATTATCATCGGTGGCGATGCCGCGCGCGCCGCCAGCGTGGTGAAGTTCTGGCAGCCGCAGCTGAATGTACCGGTAATCGCCATCAACGATGACTGGCTGAGCCGCCCCGGACCGCGTCTGCTACTGGCTGCTAAACAGCTGTGTGAAGCTTTACATCCGGCGAAAAATAATACGGCTAAAGAGTAAAGATTCGGCAGAATTTGTCGTTAATCAATATACAAGGCACAGCGGCCACGTATGCTCTGTGCCCTTTTAGCGCACTGCGCATTTTGACACACCAGGAACTTTTCATGACCAGAGCACTGCTGCTGGCCATAGGGCTCGCGATCGCCACGCCTGCTGGCGCGGCAACCACAACCGGCTCTATTGCCGTCTCGCTAACCATCTTTTCCCGCTGTGATATTTCACGGCAGAACGAGCAGACATTGCCATCGGTGGCGTGCGGCGGTCACACCAGCGCACAGCCACGCGTCACGCAAAGCGTCATAAGCCGTGATGCGCAACGTCGCGAAATCGCACGTCTGGTAACCATTGAGTGGTAAAACGGGCCGCCAGAACGGCAGCCCGTGCAGTATCAGATACTGAAAGAGGAGCCGCAGCCGCAGGTGGTTTTCGCGTTCGGATTGGTCACAATAAAGCGTGAACCCTCCAGCCCTTCGGTATAGTCCACAGAACCGCCCACCAGATACTGCAGGCTCATGGGATCAACCACCAGCGCCACGCCCTGTTTTTCAATGGTCATGTCGCCGTCATTCATCTGATCGTCAAACGTAAAACCGTACTGGAAGCCGCTGCAGCCGCCACCAGTGATGTACACGCGCAGTTTCAGCTCCGGGTTCTCTTCATCCGCAATCAGGTTTTTCACTTTCTTCGCGGCTGCATCGGTAAATTGCAAAGGCAGCACTGCTACGTCGTCACTCATCTTATACTCCGGGTAAACGTCCAGGTCAGAAAACGACCTTAATCCTACTATTATCTGCCAGCCGCCCGGTGCAATCAAGTGCCGCCCTTGACACTGTGTGCCGCCGGTTGTGCGTTAAAGTAAGCGGATGTCAGCGCCTTTCATGCCTGCGCGCCTTTCACCGCAGGCGTTAATTCCCGTAGAATGGCGACAAATTTTTCCAGAACAGCAGGAGCCGAACCATGAGTAAGTCTGAAAACCTGTATGCCGAAGCGCAGCGCCTGATTCCTGGCGGTGTGAACTCCCCGGTACGTGCCTTTACCGGTGTGGGCGGCGTGCCGCTGTTCATCGAACGGGCTGATGGCGCCTATCTGTATGATGCCGATGGCAAAGCCTATATCGATTATGTGGGCTCATGGGGCCCGATGGTGCTGGGTCATAACAATGCCACCATCCGTAATGCCGTCATTGAAGCGGCGGCGTTTTTTTTTAATGTTGCGGCGACCACCGAGAACTGCACTAGAGG
>Ga0157361_1000269_pt1 | contig 24989 bp, 21 predicted proteins | sample AttlaeALBM2_FD_111481 | JGI IMG/M metagenome (GOLD analysis project Ga0157361, IMG submission 111481) | Fungus gardens microbial communities from leaf cutter ant in Ribeirão Preto, State of São Paulo, Brazil - Atta laevigata ALBM2 | ecosystem: Host-associated > Fungi > Mycelium > Unclassified ...
AGGGAGTCGAGCAGCGGCGTGCCGGGCGTCATCGGCACGCCGGCGTCGGCGGCCAGCTCGCGCGCGCGGTGCTTCAGGCCAAACTCGCCGATCTGCTGCGCCGTCGGGCCAATGAAAACTGTGCCCGCCGCTTCACAGGCGGCCGCGAACGGCAGGCTCTCGGACAGGAAGCCGTAGCCAGGCCAGATCGCCTGCGCGCCACTCTCCTTTGCCGCCGCGAGGATTTTGTCGATACGCAGATAGCTGTCGCTGGCTTTGTCACCTCCAAGGGCGATGGCGATATCAGCCTCTTTCACGTGGCGCGCGTTACGGTCTGCGTCAGAGTAAACCGCCACGCTGGTGACGCCGAGGCGCTTCAGGGTACGAATCGCGCGGCAGGCAATTTCACCGCGGTTGGCAATCAGAACGGTGCTGAACATGGTTATTTACTCCCCTGAGTGGCCAGCCAGTTGCGCCAGCCGCCAAATTCAGTGATCTCCAGCGCCTGCGTCAGCGCGGCCGGTTCACAGATAAAGCCTTTCACGACCCGGCCATCTGCCAGTGTCAGCGAACCGATGCCGAGTGGCGCAGGGATCTCCGCAACAAACTCACCAAAGCGCGCCAGCGGGATATCCCACAGCTCAACGGTGATGGCAGCGCCGCTGGCATCGCGCAGCAGTCCCGGTTTTTTGATTGCACCCTCTGTCAGGGCGAACAGGCGGTAGTGGCGGGCGGTTTGCGTCTCTTCAACCAGCACCGCCTTACGAGACGTCAGCTGGGCGTTCAGCGGCATGCCGGTGAGGTGCGCACCGACGACCGCCACGCGCACGTGATCGGGCGACGGTGGCAGCGCGGCGTGCTGCGCGGGCTGCGGTTTGCCGGTGGCTCCGAGCGGCAGCGCCAGCTGCTGCTGCCAGCGCATACCGAAGTCTGCCAGCGCACGGTCGTGCCAGGCAGGTGCGATCAAGGTAATGCCGGCCGGCAGACCATCCGCACGGAATGGCCCTGGCAGCGCCAGCGCACTGAGGTCAGCCAGGTTAGTGAAGTTGGTGTAGGTGCCGAACTGCGAGTTGTAGCGCACCGGCTCCTGCTGCATCTCAGCCAGCGTATGAATGGTGGGTGAGGTCGGCACGACCAGCGCATCAAACTGTGCCAGCGTCTGCTGAATCTGGCGTGTAAGGTCGGCGCGCAGGTACTCCGCCTGGTACGCCTCTGTCGCGCTGTATTTCAGGCCGCTGCTGACGATGCCATAGACCACCGGGTCCATCTCCTCCGGGCGGTTAATCATCTCTCCGACCGCGACGGTGCGTTCAGCGACCCACGGGCCGGAGTAGAGCTGTTCCGCCAGCTGGTGGAACGGGGTGAAATCGATGGGGCAGAGCGTGGCACCTGCGGCTTCCAGCTGCGCCAGCGCCTGCAGCCAGGCGGCTTCAGCCTGCCGATCGGCAAAAAATTGCGCTGCGGCGGGTATCGCGAAAGTAGGCTGCGCGTGGAAACGGGCCGGGACGTTTTGTGGGTGCTGGCGGGAGTACGCATCGCCGGCGTCATAGCCCCCGGCAGCCGTGGCCACCGTGAACGCGTCCTCTACGGTCAGGGCGAACACAGAGATGGTGTCATTCAGACGGCAGGCCGGTACCACCCCGCTGGCGGAAAACCAGCCTTTGGTCGGCTTCAGCCCGACGATGTTATTGAAGCCCGCAGGCACGCGCCCGGAACCGGCCGTATCGGTACCTAATGAAAACCCTACCAGCCCGCGCGCCAGCACCGAGGCGGAACCGGAGCTGGAACCGCCGCTGACGTACGCCGGATTAAACGTGTTGCTCACCGCACCGTACGGCGAGCGCGTGCCGACCAGGCCGGTGGCATACTGGTCGAGGTTGGTTTTGCCGATCACAATGGCGCCCGCAGCTTTCAGCTGTGCGACAACCCAGGCATCGGCGGCGGCGGTATAGGTCAGGGCCGGGCAGGCGGCTGTAGTGGGCCAGCCCGCCACATCGATGTTGTCCTTCACCGCAAAGGGGACACCAAACAGCGGCAGCGCGGCCGGATGGCGCAGGTAGTCAGCCAGCAGCGGTTCGAGCTGGGCCTCAAGCTGAGCCGGTGTGGCGAGGTAGAGCCAGGCGTTGTCCTGCTTATCGATAGCGTCAAGGTGTGCGGCCAGCCGCTGAGAAAGCTGCTGCGGCGCCTGCTGCGCCTGACGTTGCCAATCCTGAAGCGTGTAACCAAAGGTCGATGCCATAGTGAATTCCAGCTGGTATACAAGATGGAATGCAACAGAGCAAAGCGCATGCCATTTTTGTAACTGAATGAATTCATGCAGCTATTGGTTTAGCGATAAGTTTTTCTGATGAATTAATGCACAACGACGGCGCATTTCCTGTGCAATGGCAGTGCGCTGCGTAAATTTTGTGAAGAACATGGCAAGAGACGCCTGGCCTGGTTAGCATGAATGAAGTCCGGCATACGCCGGATCGCAGCAGAGAGGAGAGCGGAGTGGAGAAGTGGCGTAACTGGATGATAGGGATGTGTCTGGTCAGTACGGCCGGCAGCGTATGGGCCGACTCGCTGGATCAGCAACGAGAGCGCTATGCGCAGATCAAGCAAGCCTGGGACAATAAACAGATGGATCAGGTCGCGCAGCTGATGCCGACCCTGCAGGATTATCCGCTCTATCCTTATCTGCAATACCGTCTGCTGGCGCAGGATCTCGATCAGGAGACCGGGCTGGCGGTTAAAAACTTTATTCAGCAGTATCCCACGCTGCCGCCTGCACGATCGTTGCAGACGCGCTTTGTGAATGTGCTGGCGCATCGTCAGGACTGGCAGGGCATTCTGAGCTTCAGTCCGGAGGAGCCTAAACCGGTGCAGGCGCGCTGTAACTGGTACTACGCGAAGTGGGCCACCGGCCAGCAGCAGGCGGCCTTTGCCGGTGCGAAGGAGATCTGGCTGCGCGGCACGGCGCTCTCGAACGATTGCGATAAGCTGTTCTCGGTATGGCAAGCGTCTGGCCAGCTCTCACCCATTACCATTCTTGAGCGTATCCGTCTGGCGATGAAGGCGGGTAACGATAGCCTGGTCAACTACCTGGCGAAGATGCTGCCGGCGGATTATCAGACCACCGCCAGTGCGCTGATTGCCCTGCAGCAGAATCCGCAAACCGTCACCACATTTGCCAGCACGCTCGGTCCGACCGACTTTACCCGCATGGCGACCAGCTATGCCTTCGCCCGCGTGGCGCGGCAGGATATGGACAACGCGCGCATGATGATCCCGCAGCTGGTACAGGCGCAGAAGATGAGCGCAGCCGAAGAGCAGGATCTGAAAGAGACGGTTGTGTGGCGCATGATGGGCGCGGATCTGACCTCTGAGCAGGCGCGCTGGCGCGATGCGGTGGTGATGAACAGCGAATCCACCGCGCTGGTGGAGCGCCGCGTACGCCTGGCGCTGAGCGAAAATGACCGCCGCGGGCTGAATACCTGGATTGCCCGTTTGCCCGTGGAAGCCAAAGAGAAAGATGAGTGGCAGTACTGGCAGGCTGACCTGCTGATCGCGCAGGGGCGTAAAGATGAGGCGGATGAGATTCTGCGTAAGCTTATGCAGCAGCGCGGTTTCTATCCCATGGTGGCCGCGCAGCGTTTAGGCGTGGAGTATCCGTTGCAGGTGGATAAAGCGCCGGCGGCGGATAGCAGCGTAGTGCAGGGGCCAGAGATGGCGCGGGTGCGCGAGCTGATGTACTGGGGGCTGGATAACCTGGCGCGTAGCGAGTGGGCCAATCTGATCTCCAGCAAAACCCGCAGTCAGCAGCAGATGCTGGCGCGCTACGCCAACGAACAGGATTGGTGGGATCTCAGCGTGCAGGCCACCATTACCGCGAAAATGTGGGACAGCCTGAAAGAGCGTTTCCCGCTGGCGTGGCAAAATCTCTATCAGCAATACACGCGTGATAAGGGGATCTCGCCGAGCTATGCAATGGCGATCTCGCGGCAGGAGAGCGCCTGGAATCCAAAAGCGCGCTCTCCGGTGGGGGCCAGTGGTTTAATGCAGGTTATGCCCGGCACCGCTACGCATACCGTGAAGATGTATAACATTCCCGGCTATGTGAACAGCAGCCAGCTGCTGGATCCGCAAACCAATATTCAGATTGGTACGCAGTATCTGGAGTATGTCTATCAGCAGTTTGGGCAGAACCGTATCTTCTCGTCAGCGGCCTACAACGCCGGTCCGGGACGGGTTCGCAGCTGGCAGAACACCAGCGGCGGCAAGCTGGATGCGGTGGCGTTTATCGAAACTATCCCGTTCTCTGAGACGCGTGGCTATGTGAAGAACGTGCTGGCCTACGATGCTTATTACCGCTACTTCATGGGTAAGCCGGATAAGATTCTGGACGATGGCGAGTGGAATCGCCGTTACTGACTGTGCTATGCTTCCGTACTCGTTAATGAGTACGGAAGCCTTCATGAGCCAACCCCTTTCTTCCCAGTCAGAGCAAGATAACTGGCTGCGATTTATCGAACTGATGCAAAATGCCTTCGCCGATGACGTTGCGCTGCCGCTTCTGCAGCTGATGATGACGCCTGACGAGCGCGAATCGTTTGGCACGCGCCTGCGCATTATTGAAGCCCTGATTAACGGTGATATCAGCCAGCGTGAGCTGAAGAGTGAGCTGGGCGTAGGTATTGCCACCATCACGCGCGGTTCTAACAGCCTGAAAGAGGCACCGCCTGAACTGAAGCGCTGGCTGGAGATGCGCCTTGGGCGCGACTGATTACTGCTGATAGAGCGGATGCGTGAACGGGCACAGCGCCAGGATGAGCGCCTGATGGTAGACGCTGGAGCGGGTCAGCAGGCCGTGGGTGAACGCCCCAATCGCGCCGCCTTTGTGCTTGATGTTCTCAACCCCTGTCAGACGGGCCATCTCATCGCCCAGTTCGTGACCGGCAGCCAGTCCCGCCATAACCACCGGCGGCAGGGTAAAGCTGGCGGAGCGCGATTCACCGCGTTGCTGCATATTTTCAATCACCATCCATGCAAATGCGCTGTCCCCCTCAATTCCCGCTTCGATCGCAACCCAGAAATCGGCCTGCGGACGCGCGCTGCGCGCATTAACCACACGCTGGCGTGCGCCAGTTCGCGTTTCAACATCGCTTAACGGCTGTGCGGCGACGCCACTCTCGACCTCGACCCCCTCAATATGGCAGGATCTTTCGCCGAATACGTCGTTGAACGCCTGCGCAATCGCGCGGATTTTTGCCGGATTGGTGGTGGCTGCGACAACATGGTACATAATTGTTTGAACCCTCAAGACAAATTTGTCGCAGTATAACGGAAACTACGCATGTTACAGGTCTATCTTGTTCGTCACGGTGAAACGGTTTGGAATGCGGTCCGACGCATTCAGGGGCAGTCCGACAGTCCGCTGACGGAGAAAGGTGAACAGCAGGCCCGCCAGGTGGGTGAACGCGTTAAATCGCTGGGCATTACCCACGTGATTGCCAGCGATTTGGGGCGCACGCGCCAGACCGCAGAGATTATCGCTGACGCCTGCGGCTGCACGGTGACGCTTGATGCGCGCCTGCGGGAGCTCAATATGGGGTGTCTGGAACAGCGTCCGCTGGATGGCCTGACGCCCGAAGAGGAGCGCTGGCGCAAAACGCTGGTGGACGGTACCGAAGACGGGCGTATTCCCGGCGGGGAGTCAATGGCAGAGATGGCGGCGCGTATGCATGACGCGCTGAATGCCTGCCTTGAGCTGCCCGCCGGCAGCCGCCCGCTGATTGTCAGCCACGGTATGGCGCTGGGTTCTCTGGTGAGTACCATTCTCGGTTTACCGGCGCATGCCGAGCGGCGCCTGCGCCTGCGCAACTGCTCGATCTCACGCGTGGATCATCAGCAGAGTGCCTGGCTGGCCGCGGGGTGGGTAGTTGAAACGGCGGGCGACGTGTCGCATCTGGATGCGCCAGCCCTGGATGAGCTGCAGCGTTAAGGTTTAGCGCGGTGCGCATGAATGCGCACCCTACGGAGTAACCGCGTGTTGGTGCGCATGTGCAGCCGGATGTTGGCGCAGTGTGCGTTCATGCGCACCCTGTGATTGACGCGTACCCGGCAACAGGTGTCGGGTCGCCATTCATGGCGACCACCAGCGAGACCCGTTACTGCTGCGGGCGAATCGGGATCAGGTATTCACAGCGAATTTCCGTCGGCGGCTCACTGCGCTTTTTGCCACCGTGTGTATAGAACCGCTCGATATCCTGGCCCTGACGGCGCACCAGACCCAGCGTCGGCATGCAGGTACCGTACAGCAGCAGGATGAAATCCTGTAACGCACTGCGTGGCCCTTCGTAACTGAACTGGACGTAATCGCCGGCTTCCAGAATCACGCGCTGGTTCGACTGCATACTCAGTGCCTGCTGATCGGCCGGGACAGCCGTGGTATACAGAATCTCCTGCTCATCATCCTTCTCATGGCTGGCGCGGACCTGATGCAGGCCGTACAGCACCGGCGGCACGGTGTCGGTTTCCAGCAGGAACTGCTTCCAGAAATGGAGACGCATCTCGTCGCGATAGCTGGAGATCTGCTCCAGCGTACAGGTGTAACTCTGCGTTTGTCCTACCAGCACCGTTTCCGGCAGGGTGACAAAACTGGCTTGCGGGATGTGATGATCGTCAAGGCGAATCGGCGGACGAATGCCGAACGAATTCCACTCCGAAGAGCGACGGTACCAGGCTGGCGTTTGATTGAACTGCTTTTTAAACGCGCGGGTAAAGGTCTGCTGAGAATCGAAGCGATACTGCAGGGCGATGTCGAGGATGGGACGGCTGGTCAGACGCAGGGCAACCGCGGCTTTTGACAGCCGGCGGGCGCGGATGTACGCACCGATGGCATGGCCAGTCACTTCCTTGAACATTCGCTGCAGGTGCCACTTGGAGTAGCCCGCTTTCAGTGCGACGTTATCGAGTGAAAGGGGTTGATCCAGATGGCTCTCCAGCCAGACAAGCAAATCGCGAATGATACCGGCTTGGTCCATAAAACATCCTCATAACTCTCTGGTGACGCAACGATGAAGTCGCCGAATATTAGCACGAAATGCACAAAAGCGTGGGGCGGTTTGTTAATCGACTGTGCTAAATCAAGGCGGGTAATAACCCGATAAGTTTGGTTCTTGTTACGATTGACAGTACATTACATTCACATCTATTCCGTTTGCAATGGTAACTCAATGACAATAGCGCGCATTCTTATAGTCACGTTGGCAACTTATCTGTTCAGCAATACGGCTCTGGCCGAGGAGATTGGCTCGGTAGATACGGTGTTCAAGATATTCGGCCCCGATCATAAGATCGTGGTAGAGGCTTTCGATGACCCCGATGTTAAAAATGTAACCTGTTATATCAGCCGGGCAAAAACCGGTGGCATCAAGGGCGGGCTCGGTCTGGCAGAAGACACTTCGGACGCCGCCATCTCCTGCCAGCAGGTTGGACCGGTAGAGCTTAGCGATAAAATCGCACAAGGCAAGGCGCAGGGTGAAGTTGTGTTCCGCAAGCGCACGTCGCTGGTGTTTAAGAAGTTGCAGGTGGTGCGCTTTTTTGACCAGAAGCGTAACGCGCTGGTCTATCTGAGCTATTCAGATAAGGTAGTAGACGGTTCGCCCAAGAACGCGCTGAGCGCAGTACCGATTATGCCGTGGCACTGAGCCATAAAAAAACGCCCTGACGGGCGTTTTTTCTTGCGGCGGGAGGCTTAATCCTGCAGCTCACCGCAGAAGCGGTAACCTTCGCCGTGGATAGTGGCGATAATCTCCGGCGTATCCGGCGTCGATTCAAAGTGCTTACGGATGCGGCGAATGGTGACATCGACGGTACGGTCATGCGGCTTCAGCTCGCGACCGGTCATCTTCTTCAGCAAATCTGCACGCGTCTGAATTTTTCCCGGGTTTTCGCAGAAGTGCAGCATGGCGCGGAACTCACTGCGCGGCAGCTTGTACTGATCGCCATTCGGGCTGATCAGCGAACGACTGTTAATGTCCAGCTCCCAGCCGTTAAAGCGATAGCTCTCAACCTGACGGCGCTCTTCGCTTGGCATCGCCAGATTCATGGTACGCGACAGCAGGTTGCGCGCACGAATCGTCAGCTCACGTGGGTTAAACGGTTTGGTGATGTAATCATCGGCGCCGATCTCCAGACCGAGAATTTTATCCACTTCATTATCACGACCGGTCAGGAACATCAGCGCGACGTTTGCCTGTTCGCGCAATTCGCGCGCCAGCAGCAAACCGTTTTTACCTGGCAGGTTGATGTCCATGATCACCAGATTGACGTCATTTTCCGTCAGAACCTGGTGCATTTCAGCACCGTCGGTGGCTTCATAGACCACGTAACCTTCTGCTTCAAAAATACTTTTGAGGGTGTTACGCGTGACCAGTTCGTCTTCAACGATAAGAATGTGCGGGGTCTGCATGTTTCGCTACCTAAAATTTGCCAACAAATCGAAAACAGGGCGTACGGCGGTTGCCGTCACTGTTACCTGGAACAGCGTGCCGTTCGCAACCGGTGTACGAAATGATCTTCGGAATACACCATCCATCTACGTCAACTTCAGTGTTAGCTCAGCCAGTCAGGATGAATATTTGCGTGCCCCGTGGGTATCGGACTGGCGCTTATCCTAACCGTATTAACAGCAACCTAACAGCACCAACAACAACCGATAAGCATAAAAACAACGCTTCGTTGACTTATATCAAATGCAAGTGTAGCACGTTAACACTTTTATGAAAAACTTCTACTGGAATGCAAGGTTAGCTCACAAAAAGCAGCATTTTCGCTACATTTAAGCTGCATAACGTTAAAAGTTAAAGCTGCAGAAAATAGTATTTCAATATTTTGAAAAACAATGCATTTATATTAATTAAGCGGGGAAATTTTGCTTATATCACGCAATTGATGCTCCCCATAACTTTTATCCTCTTTTAACATCCTTAACATCTTATTTTCTCTTGCCCATGCGGTTGGTATTTTCTTTGGCCCATGCCAACATAGTGCCAGTTGTTAACTGTTCGATGGAAAAATCATGCATTTCCCCCTGATCCTTGTCTCACCGGCCCGTCCGGAAAATATCGGTGCGGCTGCGCGCGCCATGAAAACCATGGGGTTTAGCGAGATGCGAATCGTCGCCAGCGATGCCTGGCAGGATCCGGCAGCGCGGCGTGTGGCGCACGGTGCCGGTGAGATTCTTGATAACGTAAAAACCTATGCCACGCTAAGCGAGGCGCTGGCAGACGTGGATTTCTCTGTGGCGACAACCGCCCGCAGCCGCGCGCGATTCCGCTATTACGCCACGCCTGGCCAGGTTGAGACCATTCTGCAGGAGAAGCGCCAGTGGCTCAGCCGCATTGCGCTGGTATTTGGGCGCGAAGATAGCGGTCTGACCAATGAAGAGCTGGAGCAGGTGGATCTGCTGACCGGCATTCCGATGGCCAGTGATTACCCGTCTCTGAATCTGGGTCAGGCGGTAATGGTTTACTGCTATCAGCTTTCGGCGCTCAACCAGGTGGCTGCTGCGCCGGCTGAGGTGGCGAATCAGCATCAGCTGCAGGCGTTGCGTCAACGTTTTCACCAGCTGCTGGTAACGCTGGAGGTCAGTGACGATACGAAGATGGCCGACTGGATTGATCAGCGTATCGGTCTGCTGGAGCAGCGCGATAGCGCGATGCTGCACCGTTTGCTGCACGACGTAGAAAAAAAACTTATAGATAATTGCTCGGATAAATCCTGAGTTTGCAGTGCGTGATCGGGCATCATCGCACCAGACCAAACGATCGCGATGCCATTTACCGGCGAAGGCGCAGCACTGCGCAGCGGCATGGCTTGAAGGTAAAGACAAATTCGTTGACTTAACGTGCGCTTTGCTTTACTTCTGAAAGGCAGACGGACAAGACAAAGACAGACAGAAAACCTCAATGCGTAATCACAGCCTGAACACCACAATTATTATTACCACCACCATTACCACAGGTAACGGTGCGGGCTGACGCATACAGGAAAAACAAAAAAGAAGCCCGCACCTAAACAGTGCGGGCTTTTTTTTCGGCAAAAATTCAGGAGAGCTTTAACTATGCGAGTGCTGAAATTCGGCGGAACCTCAGTCGCCAATGCGGAACGTTTTCTCCGCGTGGCGGATATTCTGGAAAGTAATGCGCAACAGGGACAAGTTGCCACTGTGCTCTCTGCACCAGCAAAAATTACCAATCACCTGGTGGCGATGATTGAAAAAACCATCAGTGGCCAGGATGCTCTGCCAAATATCAGCGATGCCGAACGTATTTTTGCCGAACTGTTACAGGGCCTGGCGGATGTACAGCCTGGTTTCGATTACGAGGGGTTAAAAACCCGGGTTGCGCTGGAGTTTGCGCAGCTGAAACAGGTGTTACACGGAATCAGCTTACTGGGGCAGTGTCCGGATGCGGTGAATGCCGCCATCATCTGCCGTGGTGAGAAGCTCTCGATTGCCATTATGGAGGCGTTACTTCAGGCGCGCGGCCATAAAGTCACGGTGATTGATCCGGTGGAAAAACTGCTGGCTATTGGCCACTACCTCGAATCCACCGTGGATATTGCTGAATCCACCCGCCGCATTGCCGCCAGCCAAATCCCTGGCGACCATATGATCCTGATGGCCGGCTTTACCGCCGGCAATGAGAAGGGCGAACTGGTGGTGCTGGGCCGTAACGGCTCCGACTACTCCGCGGCGGTGCTGGCAGCCTGCTTACGCGCTGACTGCTGTGAAATCTGGACGGACGTTGACGGCGTTTACACCTGCGATCCGCGTCAGGTGCCGGATGCGCGTCTGCTGAAGTCGATGTCGTACCAGGAGGCGATGGAGCTCTCCTACTTCGGCGCTAAAGTGCTGCACCCGCGTACCATCGCGCCGATTGCGCAGTTCCAGATCCCCTGCTTAATCAAAAACACCGCCAATCCGCAGGCGCCTGGCACGCTGATTGGCGGCGAAGTCGATCAGGATGAGAGTCCGGTAAAAGGCATCACCAACCTTAACAACATGGCGATGTTCAACGTGTCCGGACCCGGCATGAAAGGTATGGTCGGGATGGCGGCACGCGTGTTTGCGGCGATGTCGCGCACCGGCATCTCCGTGGTGCTGATCACCCAATCCTCTTCTGAATACAGCATCAGTTTCTGTGTACCGCAGAACGAGCAGGCGCGTGCGCGTCGGGTGCTGGAGGATGAATTCTACCTTGAGCTGAAAGATGGCCTGCTCGATCCGCTGGACGTGCTGGAGCAGCTGGCCATCATCTCGGTGGTCGGTGACGGCATGCGCACGCTGCGCGGCATCTCCGCCAAATTCTTCTCTGCGCTGGCGCGCGCCAATATCAACATTGTGGCTATCGCGCAGGGCTCCTCCGAGCGCTCTATCTCAGTGGTGGTAAGCAACGATGACGTCACCACCGGCGTACGCGTGGTGCACCAGATGCTGTTCGCGACCGATCAGGTTATCGAAGTGTTTGTGGTGGGCGTTGGTGGCGTTGGTGGCGCACTGCTCGACCAGCTCTATCGTCAGCAGGCGTGGCTGAAAGGCAAACATATTGATTTGCGCGTGTGCGGTATCGCCAACTCGCGTGCGCTGTTAACTAACGTGCACGGGATCGACCTCAGCAACTGGAAAGCTGAACTGAGCGAAGCCAAAGAGCCGTTTAATCTGGGGCGCCTGATCCGTCTGGTGAAGGAGTATCACCTGCTGAACCCGGTAATTGTTGACTGCACCTCCAGCCAGGCGGTGGCCGATCAGTACGCTGACTTCCTCGCCGAGGGGTTCCACGTGGTAACGCCAAACAAAAAGGCCAACACCTCCTCGTGGAACTACTACCAGCAGATGCGTGCGGCGGCGGCAAAATCACGCCGCAAGTTCCTGTATGACACCAACGTTGGCGCCGGCCTGCCGGTGATTGAGAACCTGCAAAACCTGCTGAACGCCGGCGATGAGCTGATTAAGTTCTCCGGCATTCTCTCCGGCTCGCTGTCGTTTATTTTTGGCAAACTGGATGAGGGCGTTTCGCTGTCAGACGCGACGAAAATGGCGCGTGAACTGGGCTTTACAGAGCCGGACCCGCGTGACGATCTCTCCGGCACAGACGTGGCGCGTAAGCTGCTGATCCTGGCACGTGAGGCCGGGCATCAGCTGGAGCTGAGCGACATCGAAATCGAACCGCTGCTGCCAGACAGCCTGACGGCGATCGCTGAGGTTGACGCGTTTATGGCGCGCCTGCCGGAGCTGGACAACGCCTTCGCCGCGCGCGTTGCCAAAGCCCGTGATGAGGGTAAAGTGTTACGCTTCGTCGGCGCGATTGAAGAGGGTGGCGCGTGTAAAGTGAAGATCGATGCGGTGGACGGCAACGATCCGCTGTACAAAGTGAAAAACGGTGAGAACGCGCTGGCGTTTTACAGCCGCTATTATCAGCCAATCCCGCTGGTTCTGCGCGGGTATGGCGCCGGAAATGATGTCACTGCAGCCGGCGTATTTGCTGACCTGCTGCGCACGCTGTCGTGGAAGTTGGGAGTTTAATGATGGTAAAAATTTATGCACCGGCCTCAATAGGTAACGTCAGCGTCGGCTTTGATGTGCTGGGCGCGGCGGTTTCGCCGGTGGATGGCACGCTGTTGGGTGATTGCGTGTCTGTGGAAGCGGCTGACAGCTTTAGCCTGGTCAATATGGGGCGCTTCGTCAGTAAACTGCCGGCTGAGCCTAAAGAGAACATTGTTTACCAGTGCTGGGAGCGCTTCTGTCAGGCCATCGGTAAGCAGGTACCGGTTGCCATGACGCTGGAGAAAAACATGCCGATTGGCTCCGGCCTCGGCTCCAGCGCCTGTTCTGTGGTGGCAGGTTTGATGGCCATGAACGAATTCTGCGGCAAACCGCTGAGTGATACGGAACTGCTGGCGCTGATGGGCGAGCTGGAAGGGCGTATTTCAGGCAGCGTGCACTATGACAACGTGGCACCCTGCTTCCTTGGTGGCGTGCAGCTGATGATTGAGGAGAACGGCATCATCAGCCAGGAGGTCCCGTGCTTTGATGACTGGCTGTGGGTGATGGCCTATCCGGGCATTAAAGTCTCAACTGCCGAAGCGCGTGCCATTCTGCCGGCACAGTATCGCAAGCAGGACGTGATCAAACATGGTCGTCTGCTGGCGGGCTTTATTCACGCCTGCCACACCCGTCAGCCTGCGCTGGCGGCTAAACTTATGCAGGATGTTGTTGCGGAGCCGTATCGCACCAAACTGCTGCCAGGCTTTGCCGATGCGCGCAAAGCGGCGGCCGATATTGGCGCACTGGCCTGCGGCATTTCGGGCTCCGGCCCGACACTTTTCGCCGTTTGCAACGAGATGGCAACGGCACAGCGGATGGCAGGCTGGCTGAGCCAGCACTATCTGCAGAACGATGAAGGCTTCGTCCATATCTGCCGTCTTGATACGGCTGGCGCACGTAAATTGGGATAACGCATGAAACTCTACAACCTTAAGGATCACAACGAGCAGGTGAGCTTTTCGCAGGCCGTGAAACAGGGCCTCGGTTCACAGCAGGGGCTGTTTTTCCCGCTGGAGCTGCCGGAATTCGAACTGACCGATATTGATGCGATGCTGGAGATGGATTTTGTCAGCCGCAGCAGCAAAATTCTCTCTGCCTATATCGGTGATGAGATTGCTGCGCATCAGCTGGCGGAGCGCGTTAAAAATGCCTTTGCTTTCCCGGCGCCGGTCACCCAGGTGAGCGATGATGTCGCGTGCCTTGAGCTGTTCCACGGCCCGACGCTGGCGTTTAAAGATTTTGGCGGCCGCTTTATGGCGCAGATGCTCTCTTACGTGTCCGGTGCAGATGAGCAGATCACCATCCTGACCGCGACCTCCGGCGACACCGGTGCGGCAGTGGCGCATGCGTTCTACGGGATGGAGAACGTGCGCGTGGTGATCCTCTATCCGCAGGGCAAAATCAGTCCGCTGCAGGAGAAGCTGTTCTGTACGCTGGGCGGGAATATCGAAACCATCGCGATTGACGGTGACTTCGATGCCTGCCAGGCGCTGGTAAAACAGGCGTTTGATGATGAAGAGCTGAAGAGGGCGATTGGCCTCAACTCTGCGAACTCCATTAACATCAGCCGCCTGCTGGCGCAGATCTGCTACTACTTCGAGGCCGTCGCGCAGTTACCGCAGGAGAAGCGCAATCAGCTGGTGGTGTCGGTGCCCAGCGGCAACTTTGGCGATCTGACCGCCGGCCTGCTGGCGAAATCGCTCGGTCTGCCGATCAAGCGTTTTATCGCCGCCACCAATGCCAACGACACCGTGCCACGCTTCCTTGGCAATGGCGAATGGCAGCCGAATGCCACGGTGGCTACGCTGTCGAATGCGATGGATGTGAGCCAGCCTAACAACTGGCCGCGCGTTGAGGAGCTGTTCCGCCGTAAAACCTGGCGCCTGACCGATCTGGCTTACGGTGCGGTGTCCGATGAGACCACGAAGTTGACCATGCGCGAGCTGGCGGAGATCGGTTATATCTCTGAGCCGCACGCGGCGATTGCCTACCGTCTGCTGCGCGATAATCTGCAGGAGGGCGAGTACGGTCTGTTCCTTGGTACGGCGCATCCGGCCAAGTTTAAAGAGAGCGTGGAGGAGATTCTGGGGCAGACGCTGCCGCTGCCGCAGGAGCTGGCCGATCGGGCGGATCTGCCGCTGCTGTCGCACAGTTTTAAAGCGGATTTCGCCGAGCTGCGTAAGTTCTTGCTGAAGTAAATTCGCCAGGTGCGCATGAATGCGCACCCTACGCCTGGCAGCGTGCATATCACCGCTCGTGCCTGTAGGGTCGCCATTTATGACGACCTGGTAAATCACTGCTCGCGGCGTTTAAACACCAGCTCATTGCCTTTGCTTTCGTCGGCAGCAAAGAAGTAACCATCCACATCAAATTCCTTCAGCTGTTCAGGTTTACTCAGGCGGTTCTGAATCACGAACCGGCTCATCAATCCGCGCGCTTTCTTGGCATAGAAGCTGATGATTTTAAACTTGCCGTTTTTCTCATCAAGGAACACCGGTTTAATCAGCTGACCTTTAAGCAGTTTTGGCTTGATGGCTTTGAAATACTCGTCGGATGCCAGGTTAATCAGCACGTCATCACCCTGGTCCGCCAGCGCCTCGTTCAGCTTCTCTGTGAGCAGATCGCCCCAGAAGCTGTAGAGATCTTTGCCTGCCGGATTAGTCAGCTTGATCCCCATCTCTAAGCGATACGGCTGCATTAAATCGAGCGGGCGCAGCAGGCCGTAGAGGCCGGAAAGCATGCGCAGATGCTGCTGAGCAAAGTCGAAATCCGCTTCGCTAAAGGTCTCTGCCTGCAGGCCGGTATAGACATCCCCTTTAAACGCCAGAATGGCCTGACGTGCGTTATCAGGCGTGAAGGGCGGCTGCCACTGGTTAAAGCGTTCGGCGTTCAGATGGGCCAGCTTGTCGCTGATACTCATCAGAGAAGCGATCTGTGCCGGTGAGAGATCGCGCGCAACGTCGATTAATTGGTGTGATTTTTCTAACAGCGCCGGTTGGGTGAAACGTTGTGTCGCCAGCGGGCTTTCATAGTCCAGTGTCTTCGCTGGCGAGATAACCATCAGCATCGTTTACGTCCTCGTTGACCCGCTCTTTTATCAGGGGATTAAAGGGAAAATTGTTGCGCCGAGTGTAGCAAAAAAGCGCGACGGATCGGCAAATCGCTTCCATTTGTTAGCGCTATCGTAAAGGGCACTCCATGGTGTTGCGCCGCTTAGCTTGCGTGATATTATCGCAACAGCCTTTTATACCCTGACAGTCAACCTAAGAGAAAAGAGAACCATGACGGACAAACTTACTTCCTTGCGTCAGCTGACTACCGTGGTCGCCGACACCGGTGATATCGCAGCGATGAAACTCTATCAGCCGCAGGACGCCACCACGAACCCTTCTTTGATCCTCAATGCTGCTCAAATTCCTGAATACCGTAAGCTGATTGATGAAGCCATTACCTGGGCGCGTCAGCAGAGCAGCAACAAAGAAGAGCAGCTGGCGCTGGTTTCTGACAAGCTGGCCGTCAACATTGGTCTGGAAATTCTTAAGCTGATCCCGGGCCGTATCTCCACTGAAGTGGATGCGCGTCTCTCTTACGATACCGAAGCGAGCATCGCCAAGGCACGCAGCCTGATCAAACTGTACAACGATGCGGGCATCAGCAATGACCGTATCCTGATCAAGCTGGCATCTACCTGGCAGGGCATCCGAGCGGCAGAGCAGCTGGAGAAAGAGGGCATCAACTGTAACCTGACGCTGCTGTTCTCCTTCGCGCAGGCGCGTGCCTGTGCCGAAGCCGGCGTGTTCCTGATTTCACCGTTCGTTGGCCGTATCCTCGACTGGTACAAGCAGAATACCGATAAGAAAGAGTACGCTGCGCACGAAGATCCAGGTGTGGTGTCGGTTTCTGAAATCTACAACTACTACAAGCAGCACGGTTACGAAACCGTGGTGATGGGCGCCAGCTTCCGTAACGTCGGTGAGATCATCGAGCTGGCCGGTTGCGACCGTCTGACAATTTCGCCAAACCTGCTGAAAGAGCTGGCGGAGAGCGAAGGTGCGGTTGAGCGTAAGCTGAGCTACACCGGTGACGTGAAAGCGCGTCCGGCGAAAATGACCGAAGCTGAGTTCCTGTGGCAGCACAACCAGGATCCTATGGCGGTGACCAAGCTGGCGGAAGGCATCCGCAACTTCGCCATCGACCAGGGTAAACTTGAGAAGATGATCGCCGAACTGCTGTAAGGTGACAGGCCGTGGCGGTAGATTGCTGCCACGGTTTTCGCTTTTTCTCCACGCTTTGTATTATCCTTTCTGCACTCCCTCTATCTTTCACCGCCTCGCGGTTAACCACAGCGATAACTCTATGGATACTTTACGTATTGGCTTGATTTCCGTTTCCGATCGGGCCGCCAATGGCATCTATCAGGATCAGGGCATTCCGGCTCTGGAGAGCTGGCTCGCCGCCGCGCTTGCCACGCCGTTCGAAATTGAAACCCGTCTGGTGCCGGATGAGCAGCCGATGATTGAACAGGCGATCTGCGAGCTGGTTGATGAACGGTTCTGCCATCTGGTGTTAACCACCGGCGGCACCGGACCGGCGCGCCGTGACGTTACGCCCGATGCCACGCTGGCGATAGCCGATCGTGAAATGCCGGGGTTTGGCGAGCAGATGCGCCAGATCAGCCTGCAGTTTGTACCCACGGCGATTTTGTCGCGCCAGGTGGGCGTGATTCGTAAACAGTCGCTGATTCTCAATCTTCCCGGCCAGCCTAAATCGATTAAAGAGACGCTGGAAGGGCTGAAAGCGGAAGACGGCAGCGTAAAAGTACCGGGTATTTTTGCTGCCGTACCTTATTGTTTACAGCTGCTTGAAGGGCCATATGTGGAGACGCATTCCGCGGTGGTAGCAGCTTTTCGCCCGAAAAGCGCCCGGCGTGAGACAAACGTCTGAAAATCACCGTTTTCAGGCATAAAATTCAGCACGACTGGTGTGGTAAAGGTTTGACGGTATAGTGATCCCAGCTTTACAACCCTACCGAATAGCGCTGGATACCACACTGATATGGATACCCTGAATACCCGACAACTTAACCGGCAGGACTATAAAACCCTGTCGCTGGCGGCCCTTGGCGGGGCGCTGGAGTTTTACGACTTCATCATCTTTGTCTTCTTCGCTGCGGTGATTGGCGAACTGTTCTTTCCGGCCGACATTCCCGAGTGGTTACGGCAGGTGCAGACGTTTGCCATCTTTGCGGCCGGCTATCTGGCGCGCCCACTCGGCGGCATCATCATGGCACACTTTGGCGACAAAGTCGGACGCAAGAAGATGTTTAGCCTTAGTATTCTGCTGATGGCGCTACCCACGCTGGCGATGGGCGCACTGCCAACCTATGACAGCATTGGCATTGCGGCACCGTTACTGATGCTGCTGATGCGCATCCTGCAGGGCGCGGCGATCGGCGGCGAGGTGCCGGGCGCCTGGGTGTTTGTAGCAGAACATGTGCCAGAAAAGCGTATTGGCTTCGCCTGTGGCACGCTGACCGCCGGATTAACCGCGGGCATCCTGCTCGGTTCGCTGGTTGCCACCGCGCTGAATACCACGCTTTCGCCCGCCGCTATGCGCGATTACGGCTGGCGCATCCCTTTCTTCCTCGGCGGTCTGTTTGGCTTGCTGGCGATGTATCTGCGCCGCTGGCTGCATGAGACGCCGGTGTTCCGGCAGATGCAGCAGCGCAAAACGCTCTCGGATAAGTTGCCGCTGCGCACCGTTCTCGCCAGCCACAGGCACGGCGTTGTGGTCTCAATGTTGCTGACGTGGCTATTGTCGGCGTGCATCGTGGTGGTGATTCTGATGGCGCCTACGCTGATGCAGAAACAGCACGCTATCCCGGCAGCACTTAGCCTGCAGGCCAATAGCTTTGCCACCGTTATGCTGCTGCTGGGCTGCGTGATAGCCGGCTGGCTGGTTGATCGATTTGGTGCTGCGCGTACGCTAATGGCCGGTTCCGTGCTGCTGGCAATATTCAGCTGGAACTTTTTCCATCAGCTGGGCACTGCGCCGGAGATGCTGTTGCTCTGGTACGGCCTGGCTGGCCTGAGCGTGGGGGTGGTTGGCGTGGTGCCGTTTGTGATGGTGCGGGCGTTCCCGGCAGCGGTGCGTTTCACCGGTATTTCGTTCTCCTATAACGTCTCTTACGCGATTTTTGGTGGCCTGACGCCGATCAGCGTGACGCTGATGATGCAGCTGACACCTATGGCACCGGCCTGGTATGTACTGGCGCTGGCGGTGATCGGTTTTCTGGTGGGGATCTGGCTGTGGCGCGATAGCCGTCAGCCTGATACGCGGCTGGATGTATCACTGCACTCTTCGTAATCGATCAGCGCGGGGCTAACCCGCGCTGTTTTTTTTATTCACCGATTGGCAGCACGCTGCGGCCAAACTTCTCGTTCAGTACTTCTCCCATCGCCAGATAGAACGCGCTGGCTCCGCAGACAATACCGACCCAGCCTGCGATACGCAGCAGCCTGGCGTGATCCAGCAGATGCCCCAGCGCCAGCAGCGCAAACAGCAGCGTCAGGCTGGCAAAAACAAATCGCAGCATCTTTGGCGCCTGCAGCGTGCCGAAAAACAGGCACAGCGTAAACATGCCCCACAGCGCCAGGTATGCGCCGAGGAAGTGACCGTCGGCGACAGCAGCAAGGCCCATTTTCGGCAGCAGCAGAATCGCTACCAGCGTTAGCCAGAAGCTGCCGTAAGAGGTAAATGCGGTGAGGCCGAACGTGTTGCCTTTTTTATACTCCAGCAGCCCGGCAAGAATTTGCGCGATACCACCGTAGAACAGGCCCATTGCCAGGATGATGACATCCATCGCAAACAGACCGGTATTGTGTAAATTGAGCAGGATGGTCGTCATACCAAAGCCCATCAGGCCCAACGGGGCGGGATTCGCCAGCGTGGTGTTACCCATAATTCCTCAGCAGCAGTGTTAAATTTGCGTGGTCTTAACCCTGCGCCTACCACGGCGGTAAGCGGGGCGCTGCATCATAATCAGCCCGCTTTCACGTCACTTTGATCTGAAACGGTATCAGATTCTAAATTTTTTTTAGTTTTAACCCTTGATGCGCTTCGAAGCGGCCCCATTTACTTGTCATCGAGCGTTGTGAGGCAGCAAAAAAAAGCCTGCTCCAGCAGTTGAAAGCGGTGATTTTGACCGCATCTCTGCTTCACAACCCAAATTGGCAAAGAATTGAATTTAAGTGGGAGACGTTTAGATGGGTAAGATTATTGGTATTGACCTGGGTACAACCAACTCATGTGTGGCGATCATGGACGGCGGTAAAGCACGTGTGCTTGAAAACGCTGAAGGCGATCGCACCACACCGTCAATTATTGCTTATACGCAGGATGGCGAAACTCTGGTTGGTCAACCGGCTAAACGTCAGGCGGTGACTAACCCGCAGAACACCCTGTTCGCGATCAAGCGTCTGATTGGCCGTCGTTTTCAGGACGAAGAAGTACAGCGTGATATCAAAATCATGCCGTACAAAATCATCGGTTCTGATAACGGTGATGCATGGCTGGACGTAAAAGGCCAGAAAATGGCACCGCCGCAGATCTCTGCTGAAGTGCTGAAAAAGATGAAGAAAACCGCGGAAGATTTCCTCGGTGAAGCGGTAACTGAAGCGGTCATTACCGTACCGGCTTACTTCAACGATGCACAGCGTCAGGCGACTAAAGACGCAGGCCGTATCGCTGGTCTGGACGTAAAACGTATCATCAACGAACCCACTGCAGCCGCACTGGCTTACGGTCTGGATAAAGGCCAGGGTAACCGCACCATCGCGGTTTATGACCTGGGTGGCGGTACGTTTGATATCTCTATCATCGAAATCGATGAAGTTGACGGCGAGAAAACCTTCGAAGTACTGGCGACCAACGGTGATACCCACCTCGGTGGTGAAGACTTCGACAGCCGTCTGATCAACTATCTGGTGGCAGAGTTCAAGAAAGATCAGGGCATCGATCTGCACAACGATCCGCTGGCGATGCAGCGTCTGAAAGAAGCCGCTGAGAAAGCGAAGATTGAGCTCTCTTCTGCGCAGCAGACCGACGTTAACCTGCCGTACATCACAGCAGATGCAACCGGTCCTAAGCACCTGAACATCAAAGTGACCCGTGCGAAGCTGGAGTCACTGGTTGAAGATCTGGTTAGCCGCTCTATCGAGCCGCTGAAAGTTGCACTGCAGGATGCGGGTCTGTCCGTCTCTGACATCAATGATGTCATCCTGGTTGGTGGTCAGACGCGTATGCCAATGGTTCAGGCGAAAGTGACTGAGTTCTTCGGCAAAGAGCCACGTAAAGACGTGAACCCGGATGAAGCAGTCGCTGTAGGTGCTGCTGTGCAGGGCGGCGTGCTGGCCGGTGATGTGAAAGATGTTCTGCTGCTGGACGTAACCCCGCTGTCGCTGGGTATCGAAACCATGGGTGGCGTGATGACCGCGCTGATCAGCAAGAACACCACGATCCCAACCAAGCACAGCCAGGTGTTCTCGACCGCTGAAGATAACCAGTCTGCCGTGACCATTCACGTGCTGCAGGGTGAGCGTAAGCGTTCAGGCGATAACAAATCCCTGGGCCAGTTCAACCTGGATGGTATCCAGCCAGCACCACGCGGTATGCCGCAGATCGAAGTGACCTTCGACATCGATGCCGACGGTATTCTGCATGTGTCTGCGAAGGACAAAAACAGCGGTAAAGAGCAGAAGATCACCATCAAAGCTTCTTCCGGTCTTAATGAGGAAGAGATCGAAAAAATGGTTCGTGACGCGGAAGCTAACGCCGAGTCTGACCGTAAATTCGAAGAGCTGGTGCAGACGCGTAACCAGGGCGACCAGATTGCACACAGCACCCGTAAGCAGCTGGATGAAGCCGGTGACAAACTCTCTGCTGAGGACAAAGCACCGATCGAAGCCGCACTGACCGAGCTGAACACCGCGCTGAGAGGCGAAGATAAAGCTGAAATCGAAGCCAAAATGCAGGCGTTGATGGAAGTCTCCAGCAAATTGATGGAGCTGGCACAGCAGCAGGCTCAGGCGGGCGGAGCCGATGCCGGCGACGCTTCAGCGAAGAAAGATGACGACGTTGTCGACGCTGAATTCGAAGAAGTTAAAGATAAAAAATAATTGCCCCTGACCGGGCGCGACGGCTGGCCTGACAGCCGTTGAAACCAGCACGGGCGTAGGAGATCTCTCCACGCCCGTGCGATCATGTTAAGGGCAGAACAACAATGGCTAAGAGTGATTTTTACGAGATCTTAGGCGTCTCAAAATCCGCCGATGAGCGTGAAATTAAAAAGGCTTACAAGCGCCTGGCGATGAAGTATCACCCGGACCGTAACCCGGGCGATAAAGAAGCCGAAGCGAAGTTTAAAGAGGTGAAGGAAGCCTACGAAATTCTGACCGATGCGCAGAAGCGTGCGGCCTACGATCAATACGGTCATGCAGCCTTTGAACAGGGCGGCGGTGGCGGTGGATTCGGCGGCGGCTTTGGCGGCGGCGGTGCTGACTTCAGCGATATCTTTGGCGACGTATTTGGCGATATTTTTGGTGGAGGACGCCGTCAGCGCGCCTCACGCGGCGCCGATTTACGCTACAACATGGAACTGACGCTGGAAGAAGCGGTACGCGGCGTGACCAAAGAGATCCGCATTCCTGTTCTGGAAGAGTGTGATGTCTGCCACGGCAGCGGCGCGAAAGCGGGTACTCAGCCGCAGACTTGTCCAACCTGTCACGGTGCAGGTCAGGTGCAGATGCGCCAGGGCTTCTTTACCGTACAACAGGCCTGTCCGACCTGTCACGGTCGTGGCTCGGTGATCAAAGATCCGTGCAACGCCTGTCATGGTCATGGTCGCGTTGAGCGGCAGAAAACCCTGTCAGTGAAGATTCCGGCAGGCGTGGATACCGGCGATCGCATTCGTCTCAGTGGCGAAGGTGAAGCGGGCGAGCATGGCGCACCGGCTGGTGACCTCTACGTACAGGTTTCCGTGAAGAAGCACCCGATCTTCGAGCGTGAAGACAACAACCTGTACTGTGAAGTGCCAATCAACTTTGCGATGGCAGCCCTGGGCGGTGAGATTGAAGTCCCGACGCTGGATGGCCGCGTGAATCTGAAAGTGCCGGCAGAGACCCAAACCGGCAAGCTGTTCCGCATGCGCGGTAAAGGCGTGAAATCGGTACGCGGTGGCGCAGTTGGCGACCTGCTGTGCCGCGTGGTGGTTGAAACACCGGTGAGCCTGAACGACAAACAGAAAGCGCTGCTGCGCGAACTGGAAGAGAGCTTTGGCGGACCAACGGGTGAGAAAAACAGCCCGCGTTCGAAAAGCTTCTTTGACGGCGTGAAGAAGTTCTTTGATGATCTGACGCGCTAAGAAAGTGTGCAGGACGTGAAAAGCGGAGAGGAGACTCTCCGCTTTTTTATTGGTGACCTGGCGGGATTGAAAACTCCTCTACTTTTTGAACGAGCCGGAAATGTCTAGAATCATCTATATGACGCGGTCGGGATCCGGCAATGAAGATGAAATTATTTTCCTGATGAATGAGATTCTGCAGAAATGAAAGCGGTCATAAAGTGGCTGGTTTCAGTAGCCGGATTCCTGTTTGGCAATCTGTTACCTTTAGCCGCTATTCTCATCGGCGCCGTTTTTTTCATTCTGTTTTTCCCCCGCTACGCCATTCCTTTGACAGCCGTATGGGCTGTTGTGGTCATCGTCATAGATGTTCGCTATTCCAGATGGTACTGAGCCAGTGCCGTTGAGCAGGTACTCATTATACGTTGCCTGAATAAGGCAGCTGTGATCCGGACTGCAGGAGAATCTCCCGACAGGTTTACCCTGGCCTGTAAACAAATGACAAGCTTCTTTTAACGGGCTATCACCGCCGCTACACTACAGGGCAAAATTGTCATGCTCAGGAGGAGTTGTGAACAAACCCCGTAGTATTCGAAGCTTGCTCAAAAGCTTTATCGAAAGCGATGCCAGCAACGGCATTGTCCTCATTCTTGCTGCTGTGGCAGCGATGATCCTGGCGAACAACGCGTCAACCGCGCAGGGCTATCAATCCTTGCTGGCGGAGCCGGTGCAGATCCGCTTTGGCGCGCTGGATATCAGTAAAAACCTGCTGCTGTGGATTAACGATGCGCTGATGGCGCTGTTCTTCCTGGTGATTGGCCTGGAAGTGAAGCGTGAGCTGATCACCGGTGAACTGGCAAGCCGCGACCGGGCCATCTTCCCGGTGATCGCGGCATTAGGCGGGATGGCGGCACCTGCGGTTATATTCCTGCTGTTCAATCACGATAATGAGATAGCCCGTAACGGCTGGGCAATTCCCACCGCGACCGATATCGCGTTTGCGCTCGGTGTCCTGGCACTGCTCGGCAGCCGCGTACCAACGGCGCTGAAAGTGTTCCTGATGGCGCTGGCAATTATTGATGACCTGGGCGCGATTGTGATTATTGCGCTGTTCTATACCAGCGATCTTTCCGTTATGTCGCTCAGCGTGGCAGCAGGGGCAATTGTGCTGCTGGCGATCCTGAATCGCTGCGGGGTCCGTAATATTGCGGTGTATATGCTGGTGGGGATCGTGCTGTGGACGGCGGTGCTCAAATCCGGTGTACACGCCACGCTGGCAGGTGTGATTGTCGGCTTCTTTGTCCCGCTGGAGGAGAAGAACGGCCATTCGCCGGCTGAACACCTGGCGCACGGGCTGATGCCGTGGGTGAACTGGCTGATTCTGCCGCTGTTTGCTTTTGCTAACGCCGGTATCTCACTCAGCGGCATAACCTTCGGTGATGTGCTCTCACCTGAGCCGCTGGGTATCATTCTCGGCCTGCTGATTGGTAAACCCTTAGGGATCACGCTGTTCTGCTGGCTGGCGGTGAAGCTTCGTATGGCGGCGCTGCCGGGCGGTACCACGATTCGCGATATTATGGCGATTGGCGTGCTGTGCGGCATCGGCTTTACGATGTCGATCTTTATCAGCTCGCTGGCCTTCGATGCCGCTCACGAGCAGCTGGTGACGTTCTCGAAGCTCGGTATTCTCAGCGGGTCATTGCTATCCGCAGTGATTGGTTACGGGCTGTTGCGGATAAAGTTACGCTAAAACAGAAGGAGGCGAAGGCCTCCTTTTTTTAACCGTAAATTGCAGGCATAAAAAAACCGGCTTAGCGCCGGTTCTTTTAACAAAGCGATAAACAGACGGGCGATTAAGCCAGTTTGTTGATCTGTGCAGTCAGGTTTGCTTTATGACGTGCAGCTTTGTTTTTGTGGATCAGACCTTTAGCAGCCTGACGGTCCACGATTGGTTGCATTTCGTTGAATGCGTTCTGCGCAGCAGCTTTGTCGCCGGTTGCGATAGCCGCGTATACTTTC
>Ga0157361_1000271_pt1 | contig 24728 bp, 21 predicted proteins | sample AttlaeALBM2_FD_111481 | JGI IMG/M metagenome (GOLD analysis project Ga0157361, IMG submission 111481) | Fungus gardens microbial communities from leaf cutter ant in Ribeirão Preto, State of São Paulo, Brazil - Atta laevigata ALBM2 | ecosystem: Host-associated > Fungi > Mycelium > Unclassified ...
CAGCGACAGGTTACTCACCCTCACCTCACTGACGTTGATCGTCCACCGTTACCCCTTTTGGCGGCGTAAAGGTGAACTTGTCCGGGCTAATCGCACCGTTTTTCTGGCTCTTCAGCTGATAACTGCTGCGCTGACCATCCTGCTCGATGGCGCTAAACTGATTGATAGTTCCTGAAGATGTCACATTAATGGTGAATTGCTTCAGGTTGCCGTCACTGCTTTTTGGGGTCAGCTCGAAGTTATCGCCCTGCTGTTTAATGTTGTACTGCTGCCAGTCGCCGGGCTGGTTACGGGCAATCAGCATAAACGGCGTGTTGCTGGTTGCGTTCTGCAACAGGCTAACACTGGCCTGCTCAACAAACGGATTGTAGAACCAGAGATTTTTGCCATCGGAGATGATGACGCTCTCATCCGGCGCCGTCATATGCCAGTTGAACAGGCTGGGACGTTTTACCCACAGCTCTCCTTCACCATCCTGCACGTTCGCCCCGCTGCCATCGGTCACTTTCTGACTGAAGCTGGCGTGAAAACTGTTCACTTTGTTCAGCCGCTGTTGTAAATCGCTGGTCGCATCGGCCAGTACGGAAGCAGAAACAAAGCTGGCCAGCAGGCCGCAGGCAATAACGCGTAATTTCATCTGATTCGATTCCTTATTCATGGTTTCCCGACACTTACTGCATTAAACGTAGTTGCCATCCTCTCTCTTCGACAGGAGAAAAAGCTGAAAGCTCCCAACGATATGGGGATAACGCTGCAGATAAACAACGGGCCAGTTTTCACTGGCCCGAAGAGAACGCTGCGTTGCGTTGGATTTACATCTCGTGAGGCGGCGGAGAGAGAACTTCACGGTTACCGTTATGGCCCGGTTCAGAGACAATGCCCTGCGCTTCCATCTGCTCAATAATACGGGCAGCACGGTTATAGCCGATGCGGAACTGACGCTGCACACCGGAGATGGATGCACGGCGTTTTTCCACGATAAAAGCAACCGCCTGGTCAAACAGCGGATCAAGCTCTTCATCGCCGTCGATACCGCCACCCGCGCTGTCGCTCTCTTCGCCCGCGGTGATGCTTTCAATATATTGCGGGCGACCGCGTGCTTTCCAGTCCTGCACTACCGCATGTACTTCCTGATCGCGCACAAAGGCACCGTGCACACGCACCGGCATAGAGGAGTTCGGCGGCATATAGAGCATGTCACCCATGCCCAGCAGCGATTCTGCGCCACCCTGATCGAGGATGGTGCGGGAGTCGATCTTACTGGAGACGGTAAAGGCGATACGGGTTGGAATGTTCGCTTTAATCAGACCCGTGATTACATCCACTGACGGACGCTGAGTCGCGAGCACCAGATGAATACCTGCCGCACGCGCTTTCTGCGCCAGGCGCGCGATCAGCTCTTCCACTTTTTTGCCTACCGCCATCATCAGATCGGCGAACTCGTCAACCAGTACGACAATGTAAGGCAGCTTTTCCAGTACCGGCGGCGTCATATCCATGCTGTCACCTGGCTTCCAGAATGGGTCCGGAATGGGGCGGCCCATCGCGGCGGCTTGCTCGATCTTCTCGTTGTACCCGGCAAGATTACGCACGCCCAGTGCGGACATCAGCTTATAGCGACGCTCCATCTCCACCACACTCCAGCGCAGCGCATTGGCGGCGTCCTTCATGTCGGTGACGACCTCCGTCAGCAGATGTGGAATGCCTTCATACACCGACAGCTCAAGCATTTTCGGGTCGATCATGATAAAGCGCACCTCTTCCGGCGTGGCTTTATACAGCATGCTGATGATCATGGTGTTAACGCCGACTGACTTACCGGAACCGGTTGTACCGGCAACCAGTAAATGCGGCATTTTTGCCAGGTCGGCGACCACCGGCTGCCCGGAGATATCTTTCCCCAGCACGACCGCGAGCGGCGATGGATTATCACGGAATTTGTCGCAATCCAGCACTTCACGCAGATACACGGTCTGGCGATGTTTATTCGGCAGTTCCAGGCCAACGTACGGTTTACCCGGAATAACCTCAACCACGCGCACCGCAACGGCGGAGAGCGAACGTGCCAGGTCGCGCGACAGATTTGAGATACGCGCGGCTTTAACGCCCGGCGCCAGATCCAGCTCAAAACGGGTGATGACCGGACCCGGCGAAATTCCGACCACTTCCGCCTTCACACGATAATCCGCCAGGCGTGCTTCAACCAGACGGGCCGTCTGCTCCAGTGCAAACATATCTACCGGCGCCTCTTCTGACGGCGGTGAGGTCAGCAGATCCAGCGTAGGCAGTGGCGTAGAGGGTTTCTCCAGCGGCTGCTCATGGCGTACGAGGAAGGGATGGAACAGGCTATCCTGCGCCGGCGCAGCCGGTTTAGGCGGCTCTGCCGGTGCAGCGTAGGGTTGCGGCTCCGGCGAAGACCATGGGCTGTTCTGTTCATTGAGTGACGGCAGCGTTTCCGGCTGGTGCTGTGGTTGCGGTGCTGCAGGCTGTTGCCATTGTGCCGGTGCCTCCGGTTCAGGCTGCGATGCCGCAGCCTGCTGCCACTGTGCTGGCGTCTCCGGTTCAGGATCCGGCGTCGCGGCGATAGTGAACAGCGGTTCGCTCGGGCTATCGTCCACCAGATCCTTCATCGGCGAGAAATCAAAAGCGGAAGCGGTATCAAGGTTAAACACCGGATTCTGCGGCGCTTCGGCTGAGGTGTAGCGCTGTTGCTGCTGCGCAGCGAACTGGCTTGCCAGCTGTGCCTGATGGTGCGCTTCCTCATCATCCTCTTCGGGCTGCTGCTCCCAGCTTTCGCCATAGCGCTGCTGCTGTTGCGACTGGAAAGCCTCACGCAGCTGCGCCTCCTCCAGTGCAGCCTGATCCTCCTCCTGCACGGGGTGAGCAGAGACGCTGCTGACGGACGCTGCTGGCAGATCCGTCTCCTCACGCGCTTTCTCTTCCGCCATGCGTTGTGATGGCAGTTTGATGCCATAGGAGGCCAGCTCACGACGCGTAGGTAACTTCACTTTATTCGGACGCGGCAGCTCCGGACCAATCCCCTGTTTTACCTGAGGATTGTAATCGCGCTCTGGTACCACATCGAAGGCAGGCGAGTACGGGGACGCGCCGGTCGCAGCATTGACCGCACCTGCACCAACGGCTGCGGCGGTTGCGCTGTTAAGCGTTGCGGCAAACGGTTCGGCATGTTGCCAGTCCCCCATGCGCGGTCCCTCATCATCCTCAGCGGGCGCGAAAGAGACCGGGGCGGGTGTATCGGGCATCTCAAAATGGTAGCGCGGAGGCGCAGGCTGAACTGCCGGCTCGACTACCGCCGGTTGCGATGCCGACGCCGCATAGTGCGATACCGGCACAGCCGGTTGCGGCACCGGGGCAAGCGGAGCGGCAGGTTGTGGCGCTACGGCGTGGACAGCAGGCTCAGGGGTTGTCACCGCAGGTGCCTGGCGCGCCGCTTCGGTTGTTACGGCAATGGCAGCCGCAGTGGCCGCGCTGGCTTTTGCCAGGAGCGGATCGTCAACCGGCGATTCAGCAACCGGCGTCGCGACCTTAGCCGGTTTTGCCAGCAGCACATCGTCATCGTCCGCCACACGTAAGGACGGCCCAGCCTCTTCAGGCAGGGCTTCATCATGGTAATCGTCCTCTTGCCACGGCTCATCGTGGCGCGAGCGGTTACTGGCAAACGTCAGCACGCCCATCACCACGCTACCGATTTTTTCGGCAATCGCCAGCCATGACCAGCCGGTATATAAGGTGATCCCGGCCGCCCATACGCACAGCAGCGTGAGCGTGCCGCCCGCGCCGCTAAACCACGGCGCCATGGCATTACTCACCAGACTGCCGATCACGCCGCCAGAGGCAAAGTACCAGATGTCATCGACGTTGAGCGCCGCCAGACCACAGGTGGTCACCACCAGCGCCAGCACACCAATCAGCCGCAGGCCCACCGCAAAATAGTCGATGTAATCCTGGCGATCGCGCTGTCGGAAGGTGATCCAGCACAAGCCAATAATGACCGGCGGAATGGCGTAGGCCATCACACCAAAAATGAATAACAGCGTATCAGCCAGCCATGCGCCCACGCTGCCACCGATATTGTGGATCGGTTCATGCCAGGCAGTCTGCGACCAGCTGGGATCGGAAGGGTTAAAACTAACCAGTGACACCATCAGATAGATAGCGAACAGGGCCACGAGAATGAGCAACGCTTCAAGCAGCCGACGTCCGCTGCTCAGCGGTTGTAATGAAACGTCTTTGTCTTCTGTATATTCCTGGCTCAAGAGAACTCTCCAGGTGCCTGTAAATGAAGAAGGCAACAGCGCCGGGCAAGCCCGACGCTGGTCCTGTATGAATTCACAGGAGTGTACCGAAATCCTGCACGCTTTGCACCTGCCCTGCGTTATCGGGTTTTGATCACCAGACGATTACTCTGTTTGACCTCTTCCATCACCACGTAAGTTCGGGTGTCGTTTACGCCCGGCAGGCGCAGCAAGGTTTCACCCAGAAGTTTACGGTAGGCGGACATATCCGGCACGCGGGTTTTTAACAGGTAATCGAAGTCACCGGAAACGAGGTGACACTCTTGAGTTTCCTCAAGTTTTTGAACGGCGGCGTTAAATTGTTCAAACACATCTGGCGCACCACGATTCAGAGTAATCTCAACAAAAACCAGCAGTGAAGCATCCAGGTAGTGCGGGTTCAGTTGCGCCGTATAGCCCAGGATAAAGCCCTGACGCTCCAGGCGACGTACGCGCTCAAGGCACGGCGTAGGCGAAAGCCCCACGCGTTTTGAAAGCTCTACATTGGAGATACGACCATCTTTCTGCAGTTCATTCAGAATATTTCTGTCAATTCGGTCCAGATCTTTTCCGGGGCGCTTCTTATTGTCTACCATTATTATTGTCTCTCTTAATTCCTTCCCTTTGCCTGCCACACCCTGAAAACGCTCATTGTTCAGGGCCTTACTGAAGTGAAGACTGTAAGCCTGTGCAGTATATGCCACCATCCGTATGACGCATGTTGTCTGTCCACATCATGCGTCATTACCAATGTCAGGCTGAGTTTATTTGGCGAAATCGCGCAAAACAGACATGAAATGCTGTCCTGAACCGCTAAATGTTCTCTGCTTCTGACACTGTTTTCGCAAAAGCGCAGGCGATTGTCAAAGTAAAACATCCAAATTCAGTACAAGATGCCAGACAGAGTGCTGGGTTGCTGTTTTTAAATGAGAATTTTTATGCTGCTGCACCACAAATTGCCGAGGATTGCCCCCTTTTGGCGCAGCGTCCGTGCAAAACCCGCGCTCATCGTCTACGCCGCTTGCAGCGATTGTTAACAAAATTGCTGAAACCTTTTTTTGCAGCGGCAATTTCCCTACAATCAAAAACTATGTTGTCAGACACACACTGAGGAATACATGAGTACGGCCAAACACAGTAAGCTGCTCATCCTGGGCTCCGGCCCTGCCGGTTATACCGCTGCGGTCTATGCCGCGCGCGCCAACCTGAATCCCGTTATGATTACCGGACTGGAAAAAGGCGGCCAGCTCACCACCACGACCGACGTTGAAAACTGGCCTGGCGACCCGCACGATCTCACCGGCCCTTCGCTGATGGAGCGCATGCACGAGCATGCTGCGAAGTTCAACACTGAAATCATCTTCGACCACATCCACACCGTTGATCTGCAGAACCGCCCGTTCCGCCTGACGGGCGACAGCGGCGAGTACACGGCAGACGCACTGATCATCGCTACCGGTGCATCGGCGCGCTACCTTGGCCTGCCCTCTGAAGAGGCGTTTAAAGGCAAAGGCGTATCAGCCTGCGCCACCTGCGACGGTTTCTTCTATCGCAATCAGAAAGTGGCGGTGATCGGCGGCGGCAATACGGCGGTTGAAGAGGCCCTGTATCTGGCAAATATCGCCTCTGAAGTGCATCTGATTCATCGTCGCGACAGCTTCCGCGCCGAAAAAATCCTGATCGATCGCCTGATGGAGAAAGTGCGTAACGGCAATATCGTGCTGCACACCCACCGTACGCTGGAAGAGGTGGTAGGCGATCAGATGGGCGTCACCGGCCTGAAGCTACTCTCTACCACAGGTGAAGCAGAGGAGTCGCTTGAAGTTGCCGGTCTGTTTGTCGCGATCGGTCACAGCCCGAACACTGCGATCTTTGATGGCCAGCTGGCGCTGGAAAATGGCTACATCAAAGTGCAGTCCGGCCTGCACGGTAATGCGACCCAAACCAGCATACCTGGCGTATTCGCTGCGGGTGATGTGATGGACCATATTTATCGTCAGGCGATCACCTCAGCCGGTACCGGTTGTATGGCTGCTCTGGATGCCGAACGCTATCTGGATGGCTTGGTTAAAAACGATAAGTAAGTTGTTAATTACCTGATCATAATTGCGTTAAGGCGGCCTCTTTAGGTCGCCTTTTTTATTGGCTGCATGCTACAGTGCTGCCACCCGCCTCAGGCCGGGTTCTCTGTCCCGATTTCGTATCTCTTTACGGCGATCAAAACGGCTGCGCATGAATAAATCACGGCAACAAGCACTGCTCCGCTGGCTGCGCCAGCAACGTCATCATGGTGCCCGTAGTTTGCGGGTCGCTTCCCTGTTTGGCTTCGCGGCCGCCCTGGTCATTATTGCGCAGGCCTGGCTGCTGGCTTCGCTGCTGCAAAACCTGATTGTTGCCCAACAACCCCGCGCCTCGTTGAGCACCGATTTCCTGCTACTGCTGCTCTGTTTTGTCCTGCGCGCCGCTCTGCATTATGGTCGCGAAATGGCCGGTCACCGTGCCGGTACAGCCATTCGGCGTGCGCTGCGCCGGCAGGTGCTGGATCGCCTGGAGAGCGCCGGCCCGGCGTGGATTCAGGGCAAGCCCGCCGGCAGCTGGGCTACACTGCTGCTGGAGCAGATCGAAGAGATGCAGGAGTATTACGCGCGCTATCTGCCGCAAATGTCGCTGGCGGTGTTTGTGCCCTGCGCGATTCTGATCGCCATCTTTCCCGTGAACTGGGCTGCCGGCCTGATTCTGCTGGCCACTGCGCCCCTGATCCCACTGTTTATGGCGCTGGTTGGCATGGGTGCTGCAGACGCTAACCGCCGTAATTTCCTCGCGCTGGCGCGTCTGAGTGGTGACTTCTTCGACCGACTGCGCGGTCGTGAAACGCTGCGTCTGTTCCACCGTGCCTCTGCTGAGCAGCAGGCGATCGCCGCCAGCAGCCGCGATTTTCGTCAGCGCACCATGGAAGTGCTGCGTCTGGCGTTCCTCTCCTCCGCCGTGCTGGAGTTCTTCGCCTCACTGGCGATTGCCGTGGTTGCGGTCTATTTCGGCTTCTCTTACCTCGGCGAACTTAATTTTGGCCACTACAATACCGGCGTTACGCTGTTTGCCGGTTTTCTCGCCTTGATCCTGGCGCCGGAGTTTTTTCAGCCGTTACGCGATCTCGGCGCCTTTTATCACGCCAAAGCGCAGGCGATTGGCGGGGCAGATGCACTGGAGACGTTCCTGCGTGAAAGCCCGGACAACGCGCCTGCTACCACGGGCGCTGCACACCTGATAGCAGGGCCCCTGCACATCCATGCACGGGATCTGCAGGTGATGACGGCGGGCGGTGAAGCATTGTCGCAGCCGCTCACCTTTATCCTGCAACCGGGTAAACGCGTAGCGCTGGTTGGTCAGAGCGGCGCCGGGAAAACGGCGCTGATGAACGTTCTGCTCGGTTTTCTGCCCTACCGGGGCTCGTTGCAGATCAACGGCCAGGAGCTGCGCGATATTGATCGTGACAGCTGGCAGCATCACGTTGCCTGGGTCGGGCAAAATCCACATTTACCCGCCGCCGCCCTGCGTGAAAACCTGCTGCTGAATCAGCAGGTCGAGGCGCCGGTATTACACTCAGCATTACAACGCGCCGGCGTCAGCGAATTTCTGCCGCGTCTGCCGCAGGGCCTGGATACGCCGCTGGGTGACAGCGGCATCGGGCTCTCGGTAGGCCAGGCGCAGCGGATTGCCGTGGCGCGCGCCCTGCTGAAACCGGCACAATTACTGCTGCTGGATGAACCGGGCTCCGGACTGGATAGCCAGAGTGAGCAGCACGTCATGAACGCCTTACAGCACGCCGCTTTGCAGCAAACCACGCTGATGATTACCCATCAGCTGCATGATGCGCAGCAGTGGGATGAAGTGTGGGTGATGCAGCACGGTCAGCTGGTGCAGCAAGGTACCTGGCAGCAGCTTATTCAGCAGGAGGGGCCGCTGCGGACCATGGCTCAACACCGTCAGTGGGAGATTGCCTGATGCGACACTTGTTGCCTTTTTTGCGCCTGTTCGGCCGTCACCCCTGGCGACTGGGTTTGGGCGTTCTGCTTGCGATTGCCACCCTGCTTGCCAGCATCGGCCTGCTGACGCTATCCGGCTGGTTCCTCGCCGCCTCGTCACTGGCAGGCGTTGCCGGGCTTTACACGTTTAACTACATGCTGCCTGCCGCAGGCGTGCGCGGCGCAGCGATTACGCGTACCGCTGCGCGCTATTTTGAACGACTGGTAAGCCACGATGCGACATTCCGCGTGCTGCAGCATCTGCGCGTATTCACCTTCGGTAAGCTGATGGCACTGGCACCGGAACAGCTGGCGCGCTTCCGTCAGGGTGAGTTACTCAATCGTTTTGTCAGCGACGTCGATACGCTGGATCATCTCTATCTGCGCGTCATCTCTCCCCTGATCGGCGCAGCAGTGGTGATTGTGGTGGTGACCTGTGGCTTAGCGCTGCTGGATCTCCCTCTGGCCCTGCTGCTGGGCGGTATTATGCTGCTCACCTTGCTGGCGATGCCGCCCCTCTTCTGGCGCCTCGGCACCTCTGCCGGTCAGCGTATATCCCGGCATCAGGCCAGCTGGCGTTTGCAGCTTACCCGCTGGATCACTGGCCTGGCCGAGCTGCAAATCTACGGTGCGGCCCGGCTATGGCGTCAGCGGCTTGATGGCGAGGAGCATATCTGGCAACAGGCGCAGCAGCGGCAGCATCGCCTGCAGGCGCTGGCGCAGAGCCTGCTGATGCTAATCAGCGGTGCCACGGTAACCCTGCTGCTGTGGGTTTCCGCTGCGGGCGTGGGCACCAGCAGCACGCCTGGCGCCCTGATCGCCCTGTTTGTCTTCTGCGGACTGGCTGCGTTTGAAGCGCTGGCGCCGGTTGCCGGCGCCTTCCTGCCGCTGGCTCAGGTCACCCACGCTGCGCAGCGCGTGCAAGAGATTATCGAACAGCCCCCCGCTATTCTCTTCCCGTCAGCGCCGGTCACGGCCGGCGCCGGTATTCAGCTGCAACTGGCGAATATTGGCTTCAGCTATCCACAGCGTCCTGAGCCGGTGTTGACCGACTTCTCGCTAACGCTGCAACCTGGCGAGCATCTGGCGCTGCTCGGCCCGACGGGCTGTGGCAAATCCAGCCTGCTGGCACTGATTACCCGCGGCCGGGAAGCGCAACAGGGCAGCATCACCCTCAACGGCATCGACCTGAAAGCCTGGGATGAAGCCAGCCTGCGCCAGCGCATAAGCGTAGTCACGCAGCGCGTACATCTGTTCAGCCAGACGCTGCGGGATAATTTACGTCTGGCGCAGCCGGCCGCCAGCGACGAACAGCTGGTTGCCGCGCTGCATCAGGTTGGCCTGGCGCATCTCGCCGATCACCCCGATGGCCTGAATGCCTGGATGGGCGACGGCGGCCGACCGCTCTCCGGCGGTGAGCTGCGTCGCCTGGCAATTGCCCGGGCGCTGCTGCACAACGGCGATCTCTGGCTGCTTGATGAACCGACCGAAGGGCTGGATGCCAGTACTGAACAGCAAATTCTGCGACTGCTTCAGGAGGTTAGCCGGGGCAAGACACTGATTATGGTCACGCACCGTCTGAGCGGGCTGGAGAAAATGGATCGCATTTGCGTGATGGATCAGGGGCGCATCGTTGAGTCCGGCAGTCATGACGAATTAATCTCAAAAGCAGGACGCTACTGGCGTTTCCGGCAACGCTTTGCGCTATAGTCTAAGCGATTAGCCGCAGGGTGAAGGACGCAATGAGACTGATACAACTTTCCCGGGATTCGCTGAACTTCCCGCCGCCAGAAATGGCGCTACGCGAGCCCAACGGTTTGCTGGCCATGGGCGGTGATCTCTCCCCTGCCCGGCTGATAAACGCCTACCAGCAGGGCATCTTCCCATGGTTCTCACCGGGCGATCCCATCTTGTGGTGGTCGCCCGATCCACGCGCGGTCATGCTGCCAGACGCTTTTCATCTTAGCCGCAGTATGGCGCGCTTTCATCGCCGCTCACCTTACCGCGTTACGATGAATCACGCCTTCGCCCAGGTGCTGGAGGGTTGTGCCACCGATCGCCAGGAGGGCACATGGATTACCTTTGAGGTGAAGCGGGCGTGGCTACGGCTGTATGAGCTGGGCCATGCGCATTCGATTGAGGTCTGGGATGATAACCGGCTGGTGGGTGGCCTGTATGGCCTGGCGCTGGGGCAAATTTTTTGCGGCGAGTCGATGTTCAGCCGGCAGGAAAATGCGTCAAAAACCGCGCTGTGGGTGTTTTCGCAGCATTTCGTCGCCCATCAGGGGCGTTTGATTGATTGCCAGGTGCTGAACCCACACACCGCGTCTCTGGGCGCCGTTGAGATTGCGCGCGTAGATTATCTTCAGTACGTGCAAACGCTGGCCGCAGAGCCGGTTTTGAGCGGCTGCTGGCAAACACAAACCCTTTTTTGACTCGCCGCGCAGATGTTTTGCACACAATTCCCGACAAAAGTGATACAATAAGCGAGTTTGGTATGTCGTCCGCGCTTCGCTGTGGCGAGCCGGAATTGCCAGGCTGGGAATCTCACCCTGTTCCCGAAGCTGTTTCAGTTGTGCACCTGATGCCGATTGCCGCAGATTCTTAGCCCGCTAATCCCCCGCAGACGTCAAAAAACACCCGAATTTATATCCGTAATGCACGCGCAACGGCGCGACGCACGGCGAAGCGTTGGCAAAAACAACCAACGTTTCTTTACATAAATCATGGAATTCGGCATTATCTTGCCGGTTCAACAGTTTGGTAGTTCACCCAGAGGATTCGATGGCCAAAGAAGACAATATTGAAATGCAAGGTACTGTACTGGATACATTACCTAACACCATGTTCCGCGTAGAGCTTGAAAACGGGCACGTGGTTACCGCTCATATCTCCGGTAAAATGCGTAAAAATTACATCCGCATCCTGACGGGCGACAAAGTGACTGTCGAGTTGACCCCGTACGACCTGAGCAAAGGCCGCATTGTCTTCCGTAGTCGCTAAGTTGTTGCACACGCCTCGCGTTTGCAGATTTTACTAAGCGCGAAAAAAAAGGCCGGATTCGCATCCGGCCTTTTTCTTATGCTTCACCGTTAGTGCACGGTGCCTTCCGTTTTACGCTTCTCAGCGCTCAGGAAGTGATAAGTGAGCTGATTTTTCTCTTTATCCAGCGCTACAGATACCGATCCCCCCTCCACCAGTGAACCGAACAGCAGCTCGTTCGCCAGCGGTTTCTTGAGGTTCTCCTGCACGGTACGCGCCATCGGACGTGCGCCCATCGCTTTGTCGTAGCCCTTCTCAGCCAGCCAGTCACGCGCTTCGTCGCTGACCTCAAGCGAGACGCCCTTCGCATCCAGCTGAGCCTGCAGCTCAACGATAAACTTATCCACGACCTGATGAATCACCTCGGTATCGAGATGGCGGAACCAGATAATGTTGTCGAGACGGTTACGGAACTCCGGCGTGAAGATCTTCTTGATCTCTTCCATCGCGTCGGTGCTGTTATCCTGCTGAATCAGGCCAATCGATTTGCGCTCGGTCTCACGCACGCCGGCGTTAGTAGTCATTACGACGACCACGTTACGGAAGTCCGCTTTACGTCCGTTGTTATCCGTCAGCATGCCGTTGTCCATCACCTGCAGCAGCAGGTTAAAGACATCCGGATGGGCTTTCTCAATCTCATCCAGCAGTACGACCGCATGCGGATGCTTGATCACCGCATCGGTGAGCAGGCCGCCCTGATCAAAACCGACATATCCCGGAGGGGCACCGATCAAACGGCTGACGGTGTGACGCTCCATATATTCCGACATATCGAAACGCAGCAGCTCAATGCCAAGCGCCTTCGCCAGCTGAACGGTTACCTCGGTTTTCCCGACGCCGGTCGGGCCGGCAAACAGGAACGAACCAACAGGTTTGCGATCCTGACCCAGGCCAGCACGGCTCATCTTGATGGCTTCCGTCAGCGCTTCGATGGCATTGTCCTGTCCGAACACCAGCATCTTCAGGCGGTCACCCAGATTTTTCAGCGTATCGCGGTCGGTTGCTGAGACGCTCTGCTCCGGAATACGCGCAATACGCGCCACCACCGACTCAATATCTGAGACGTTGACGGTTTTCTTGCGCTTGCTGACCGGCACCAGACGCGCGCGCGCGCCGGCTTCATCAATCACATCTATGGCCTTATCCGGCAGATGACGATCGTTGATGTACTTCACCGCCAGCTCAACGGCCGCACGCACCGCTTTGGCGGTATAACGCACATCATGATGCGCTTCGTACTTCGGTTTCAGCCCGTTGAGGATCTGCACCGTCTCTTCTACCGACGGTTCAGTGATGTCGATCTTCTGGAAACGACGCGCCAGCGCACGATCCTTTTCAAAGATGTTGCTGAACTCCTGATAGGTGGTCGATCCCATCACGCGGATCTTCCCACTGGAGAGCAGCGGCTTGATCAGGTTCGCCGCATCCACCTGGCCACCTGATGCCGCACCGGCGCCGATAATGGTGTGGATCTCGTCGATAAACAGGATGCTGTTGTTATCCTGCTCCAGCTGTTTCAGCAGCGCTTTAAAACGTTTTTCAAAATCACCACGGTACTTGGTGCCCGCCAGCAGCGAACCGATGTCGAGCGAATAGATGGTGCACTCTTTCATCACTTCCGGCACATCGCCCTGCACAATGCGCCAGGCGAGGCCTTCCGCAATCGCAGTTTTACCGACGCCTGATTCACCCACCAGCAGCGGGTTGTTTTTACGACGACGGCACAGCACCTGAATAGTACGTTCCAGCTCTTTATCGCGGCCGATCAGCGGATCGATCCCGCCGACACGAGCAAGCTGATTAAGATTGGTGGTGAAGTTTTCCATACGTTCCTCCCCGCCTGCTTGCTCTTCGTTAACCGGATTCTCCGCGTTGTTCTGCGGCTGGCCCGGCTCATCTTTACGCGTACCATGGGAGATGAAGTTCACCACATCAAGGCGGCTCACTTCGTGTTTACGCAGCAGGTAAGCCGCTTGCGACTCCTGCTCGCTGAAGATGGCGACCAGCACGTTGGCACCCGAGACTTCGCTGCGGCCCGACGACTGGACATGGAAAACCGCACGCTGCAGCACGCGCTGGAAGCTGAGCGTCGGTTGCGTATCGCGCTCCTCTTCACTGGCTGGCAGCACCGGTGTGGTTTGTTCGATGAAGGCTTCGAGTTCCTGCCGCAGAGCCGAAATATCCACCGTACAGGCTTCCAGTGCCTCTCTGGCCGACGGGTTGCTGAGCAGGGCCAGCAACAGATGCTCGACGGTCATAAACTCGTGACGGTGCTCACGCGCTCTGGCGAAAGCCATGTTTAAACTGAGTTCCAGTTCTTGATTGAGCATTTGGCACCTCCCCCAATTATCGCTCTGACGATCTGAATCCTATATGGAGACAGCTTCAGGCTTTTTCCAGCGTACACAGCAACGGATGTTGATTATCCCGGGCATAATTGTTCACCTGGGCGACTTTGGTCTCCGCCACTTCTGCGGTGAATACACCACAGATCGCCTTTCCATGGTAGTGAACTTTCAGCATCAGCTGCGTTGCACGTTCAATATCATAAGAAAAGAACTTTTGCAGAACGTCAATAACAAATTCCATAGGTGTATAATCGTCATTATTCAGAATGACTTTATACATTGAAGGCGGCTTTAACCCTTCGCGTACTTTGTCTTCGGCCAGGTGTTCAAAGTTAAGCCAGTCGTTTGTGTTTGCCATAATGTTCCGTTGAAATTCTGCGTTACGGTAGCGCACATTTCTGTGCTCACACCTAAAGTTTAACATGCCTGTCAAGCCGGATTACCTGTTGCAAAAATCGGTCCTGAAAGCGCATGCGCGACCTGTATCACAAAATTTGCAATAGCGTTAACTGCCTCAAATTTTGATGAATTTCTCCCCGTGCGCCAGGGCCGTTTGCTTGACGATAAGGTCCGTTTCTCTACATTCTACTTACACAAGCTGATTGAGTTTTAAACAAACTCGACTCACAGCTTCAATGACCTCACCTACTTATCAAAATGTCTTGCGAGGGAAGTAAAAGCATGGAGACGGGTACTGTTAAATGGTTCAACAACGCCAAAGGCTTCGGCTTTATCTGTCCGATTGGCGGCGGCGACGATATCTTCGCACACTACTCCACGATCCAGATGGAGGGATACAGAACGCTGAAAGCGGGCCAGCATGTCCAGTTTGATGTCCATGAAGGGCCGAAAGGCAATCACGCCAGTCTGATTGTGCCCTGTGAGACATCGCAGGTCGCCTGACGCAGCCGACTGCACTCATTCTGACCACTCCCGAAAAAAAATGCCAGCCGCAGACGCTGGCATTTTTCTTGTGCGCTCCCCTTATCAATTAGCCTGCGCGCCCGTGCGCCAGCCCGATTACCCGGGCAAACAGCTGCTCCAGCAGCGGCGGTACTGCCTCCGGCCCGCGCGCCGCCGCCGCCATCGCCACGGCAATCGCCAGCTCCGGCTTCGAGCTGTGATGAATCGCTGCAGTAATAATACGCCGCGTGTTCATGGGCACGTTTAACGGCAGGTGCGCCATCTGATGATAAACATCACTAAAGCCCTGCTTATAGAGGAAGTGTTCGATATCCGCTGCCGGAAATTGCGTAAGGTGCGCCTCTTCCGGCTCATGCGCCTGCAGCTGATTGCGTGCCGTGGCAGCATATTTTTTTCCCGCCTCATCGCCGTCGGTCAGCACGTGCCAGGCAATACCCATGCGCCGCGCAAACTTCAGCAGTGGCTTAAGGCCGGATTGCGCAAACTCAATCACCTTCACGCCTTCCGCTGCGAAGTGATAACCGCGCTGCCGCGCCAGTTCGTTGATAATCCACACTTCCGTCTCGCCCTCCACCAGCAGCCAGCAGCGCGCAAACAGCGCTGACGGGCGATTGACGCGGATGTGAAAGCCGATACGCCGGCTCTCTTCTGCGTTTAACCCCTCCGGGCCGATGCGCCAGGCCGCCACGCGATCGGTTTCACGCACCAGCCGACAGAGCGTATCCAGCGCCACCTGAGAGAGCAGTTCACCAGAGTTGGTTGTGGCAATTTTTTGCAGCGGCATCAGCTCCAGCAGGTTCCACGCCACCGATAGCATAATGGGATGCAGCCGCGTTTCCGGATCCTCCACCAGCAGCAGCGGATGTGCACCGGCCGGCAGCGCCTCACTGCCCTGCGCCTGGATCAGCAGTGATAATATGCGTAGCAGGATGACCTGACGACTGCGCGATTCCGTACCGGCAATCAGACGGTTGAGCTGATCGAGCGAGCGCCAGCCCTGGCTGCCGTCACGCAACTCCGGCGCTACCCGTGCGGCACTGCTGCCCGGCTGCTGTACCCAAAAGTAGTGCTCCAGCAGCTGCTGCATGGTGTGTAATCCCTGACGCAGCAGCGCATCGCTGAGGTTTTGTGGCCGCGCCGTCAGATCCCGTGTCAGCGTCTCCATCGCCTGCGTCAGTTCATCCGGCGATGTGGTACGGCGCGCACGCTCCTCCTCATGCTGACGGGCGCGACGGCCAAAGCGCGCATCGCGTAACCGCAGCACCGGATGGTAAGCGCGCAGATGCGCCAGCGCGGCATCCGTGCCCGCCGCCGGCAGCACATCGCCCTGAGCATCAATAAAGCGCCAGCTGGATTTCACGCCCTGCGCGTTGCGCGTGGCACGCGTGCTGAAGAGAAGGTAGCGGCCCTGCTCGTCACGCTGCCAGAAGGGCTGGTACAGCGCGTCATCTTCGCTGCCGCGCGCCCGAAAGCGCAACACCAGCTGCAGCTGTCGCCGGCGCGACGCAACGTCTCCCGGCGGGAAATGAAAATCGTGCTCCGTAAACAGATAGGGAGTGGCGCCGGGAGCCAGCAGCAGGGTTAATGCATCCAGCAGGCTGGATTTCCCCCAGGCGTTTTCACCAATCAGTAGATTGGTGTCGGTAAGCGGCAGCGACAGGCGATTAATGCCGCGAAAATTTTGAATATTGATATGTTCCAGAATCATCACGCCATCCCTTCATTGCTTTGCCTGAGCATGGTTCGCCACGCTGCGTTGGTCAAGTCTCCGCCGCCCGAAAAGGTTTACACTTCAGGCGTTTTCAATTAGCGTGACGCCTCGCCAAAAAAGGACCTGCCCTCTTCATGTATACCGGACTGTTAATCATTCTTGTGCCGCTGTTTATCGGCTATCTGCTGCCCTGGCATCAGCCTGCGCTGCTGCAGCGCGTTAATCGCCTGCTGAGCCTGCTGGTCTACGCCATTCTGTTTTTTATGGGCACCAGCCTGGCCTTCCTGGATAATCTTGGCAGTAATTTGCTTATCGTTTTCAAAACGGCCTTTATCGCGGCGGGGGCAATCCTCAGCTGCTCGCTGCTGGCGCTGTGGCTGCTGGAGCGACGCTGGCCATGGCATCAGCAACGTCGCCAGCAGGATCTCCCTTCGCGCTGGCACATGATGCTGGAGTCACTCAAACTGTGCGTGGCCGTCCTGGCCGGTTTTTTGGTGGGATTAACGCAGTGGGCCCCTTTGCGCAGCGCGTCAACGCTCAGTGAAATTGCGTTGATTGTGCTGCTGTTTTTAGTCGGCGTACAGCTACGCGGCAGCGGTATGACGCTGCGCCAGATCACCATCAATCGACGCGGGATGATGGTCGCGCTGGTGTCGCTGTGCGGCTCGCTGGCGGGCGGCGTGCTGGCGGCCTGCCTGCTGGGCGTTTCCGTTAAAACCGGGCTGGCGCTGGCCAGCGGCTTCGGCTGGTACTCCCTTTCGGGGATTCTGATGACGGAAGCTTACGGTCCGGTGATGGGCAGCGCCGCGTTCTTTAACGATCTGCTGCGTGAACTGGCTTCCGTGCTGTTGATTCCGGTGCTGATGGCGCGCTACCGCAGTATCGGGCTGGGCCTGAGCGGTGCCACTTCCATGGATTTCACGCTGCCGATTCTGCAACGCGCCGGCGGGATGGAGATTGTGCCCGCCGCGATTGTGCATGGCTTTATTATGAACCTGCTGGCACCGATCCTTATCGCCCTGTTTTCCGCCTGAAAAACCACGCAGCGCATTTTTTCACGGCTGCGTTTTTTTGCCTTCGTCTACGCTTTCTGACTGAACCGTTTTCGCCATCGGCATGGATGGCTTAACACCAGAAAGGAGCGAACAATGAAACAAACCGTGGCGGCACTACTGGCCAAAACGCTGGAGAGCGCAGGTGTGAAACGCATCTGGGGCGTGACCGGCGACTCGCTTAACGGGCTGAGCGACAGCCTGAACCGCATGGGCACCATTGAATGGATGCCAACGCGCCATGAAGAGGTTGCCGCTTTTGCTGCGGGCGCTGAAGCGCAAATCAGCGGCGAACTGGCGGTATGCGCCGGTTCGTGCGGCCCGGGCAACCTGCACCTGATCAACGGACTGTTCGATTGTCACCGTAACCACGTGCCGGTGCTGGCGATTGCCGCCCATATCCCCTCCAGCGAAATCGGCAGCGGCTATTTCCAGGAGACCCATCCGCAAGAGCTATTCCGCGAGTGCAGCCACTACTGCGAACTGGTGTCGAATCCGGAACAGTTGCCGCAGGTGCTCGGTATCGCAATGCGTAAAGCGATTCTGAATCGCGGCGTATCGGTGATTGTGCTGCCGGGCGATGTGGCGCTCAAGGCGGCGCCGGAAGGCGCGCGCAGCACGTGGTATCCGCCGCAGCTGCCTCACGTTGTGCCCTCTGCCGGCGAGATCGATCGCTTAGCCTCTACGCTTAACGCAGCCAAAAATATCACCCTGATGTGCGGCAGCGGCTGTGCCGGCGCGCATGCAGAGGTGGTCAGGCTGGCCGAAACCCTCAAAGCCCCGGTAGTGCATGCCATGCGCGGTAAAGAGCACATTGAGTACGATAACCCGTACGATGTCGGGATGACCGGCTTGATCGGCTTCTCCTCCGGCTATCACGCCATGATGAATGCCGACACGCTGGTGCTGCTGGGTACGCAGTTCCCTTATCGTCCGTTCTACCCGGCTGATGCCAACATTATCCAGATCGATATTAACCCCGCCAGCCTCGGCGCCCACAGCCACGTAGATATGGCGCTGGTTGGCGATGTTAAAGCCACGCTGCAGGCGCTGAAGCCCCGGCTGGAGGTACACAGCGATCGTCATCACCTGGATAGCGCGCTTGAGCACTATGCCGATGCGCGTAAAGGGCTGGATGAGCTGGCAACGCCGAATGATAAGCAGGCCATTCATCCACAGTATCTGGCGCAGCAGATCAGCCGGTATGCGGCTGAAGATGCCATTTTTACCTGTGACGTCGGTACGCCAACCGTCTGGGCCGCGCGCTATTTGCAGATGAACGGCAAACGTCGCCTGATCGGCTCCTTCAATCACGGTTCAATGGCTAACGCCATGCCGCAGGCGCTGGGCGCACAGGCGATTGATAAACAGCGCCAGGTGGTGGCGCTGTGTGGTGATGGGGGCTTTAGCATGCTGATGGGCGATTTTATCTCGCTGGCGCAGCTTAAATTGCCGGTGAAGCTGGTGATTTTCAATAACAGCGTGTTGGGTTTTGTCGCCATGGAGATGAAGGCCGGCGGCTACCTGACAGACGGCACGGACCTGGAGAACCCGGATTTTGCTGCGATTGCTGCCGCCTGCGGCATTAAAGGGATTCGCGTAGAGAGAGCCTCTGACCTGAACGGTGCGCTTGAAGAGGCCTTCGCCCATGACGGCCCGGTGCTGGTGGATGTGATCACGGCTAAAGAGGAGCTGTCGATGCCGCCGCAGATCAAAGCCGAGCAGGCCAAAGGGTTCAGCCTGTATATGCTGCGCGCCATTCTGAACGGGCGCGGTGATGAAATTGTCGAGCTGGCGAAAACCAACTGGCTGCGGTAAAAGAGATCATCTTGCCGGACTTACTATCCCGCGGGCGCTTAGCCCGCTTTTTTGTGTCAGGAGAGCGACGTGATTGATCTACGCAGTGATACCGTAACCCGCCCGAGTGCCGCCATGCTGGATGCCATGATGGCCGCCGAAACCGGCGATGATGTCTATCGCGACGACCCGACAGTCAATGCGCTGGAAGCGGAAGCCGCACGCCTGAGCGGTAAAGCCGCCGCGCTGTTCTTCCCTTCCGGTACGCAGGCGAACCTGGTGGCGCTGCTGTGCCACTGCCAGCGTGGCGACGAGTATATCGTTGGCCAGCAGGCGCACAACTACAAATATGAAGCCGGCGGTGCGGCGGTGCTGGGCAGTATTCAGCCGCAGCCCATCCTGCACGCGGCTGACGGCTCCCTGCCGCTGGCGGATGTCGCCGCGGCCATCAAGCCGGACGATATCCACTTCGCCCGCACGCGTCTGCTCAGCCTGGAGAACACGCATCACGGTAAGGTGCTACCGCTCAGCTATCTCGAGCAGGCATGGCAGTTTACGCGTGAGCGCAATCTGGCCCTGCATATCGATGGCGCGCGTATTTTTAACGCCGTTGTGGCGCTGGATAGCGCGCTGATCGATCTCGCCCGCTACTGCGACACCCTGACCATCTGCCTCTCTAAAGGGCTTGGCGCCCCAATCGGTTCGCTGCTGTGTGGCGATGTGACTTATATTGAGGAAGCGCGCCGCTGGCGCAAGATGACCGGTGGTGGCCTGCGTCAGGCGGGTATTCTGGCAGCAGCCGGTTTGTATGCCCTGCAGCATAACGTCTCGCGCCTGAAAGAGGATCACGACAATGCCGCCTGGCTGGCAGAGCAGCTGCGTGCCACAGGGGTGGATGTGGTGAGCCAGGAGACCAACATGGTCTATGTTAACGTCCCCGCCAACCAGGTCGGGGCGTTGCAGGCATGGATGCAGTCGGGCGATGTGCTGTTAAGCGTGGGTGCTCGCACGCGCATCGTGACCCATCTTGATGTTTCACGCCAGGATTTGCAGCGGCTGGTGGCACACTGGCAGGCGTTTTTACACCAGCACAGCCCGTCAGACGGTTAAAAGGCTGCACCATATTTCGCCAGCAGCGCCCGTGCAATCGCCAGCGTCTCCGCATCGGCGATGCCCCGGTAATCACGCGGGCGGAAATGCATCTGAAACGCCGCAATCAGTTTGCGTTGCATTTGTGGCGTCCTCGCTGCGGCCACATCGTAGCCGTATCGCTGTAGCGCATCCAGTAAGCGCGCCTGATCTACCACTCTCTCCGCCTCTTCCCCTGCCAGATAACGCTGCACGGTAGCGCTGTCCGGCCACGCGCCCAGCCCCTGCTGCGCCAGCTGCTGCCAGGGAAACAGCGGGCCGGGATCCTGCTTACGCTGCGGTGCAATATCGCTGTGACCGACAATGTTCTCTGCGCTGATGCCGTACCGCCGGGTAATGTCGCGCACCAGTGCCGTCAGTACATGAATCTGCGCAGGTGTAAACGGCTGCCACTGCAAACCGGTTAGCGTGCGATGGTATCCCTGATTCACAATCTCGATGCCAATGGAAGTGTCGTTGATGCGCGTTGCACCGCGCCAGAAGCTCGGTCCGGCGTGCCACGCCAGCTGATCTTCCGGCACTAACTGCCAGATAGTCCCCTGGCCCGCGCGCTGCGGCGGCTGCTGCGGAATCAGATAATGCGCGCTCACGTTGCGATCGGTCAGCGTTGCCAGCGACGACGGAAAATCCTCCGCCGTGTAGTGAATCACCACCACTTTAATACGCGGTCGCGCGCCCTGCGCCGGGTGCGTGGTATCCACCCGGTATCCCGGACGCGCGTCGATCCCCGACTGACAGGCGCTTAGCAGCAACGACAGCGCCAGCAGCAGCACTATGCGCATTAGCGGACGATCACAGCCGTACCGGTTACGCTCACCATCAGCATACTGCTCTCTTTGCCGACGGTCTCATAATCGATATCAATGCCGACCACCGCATTTGCACCCAGCGCCCTGGCCTGCTCTTCCAGCTCCTCAAAAGCAATCTGACGCGCCTTACGCAGCTCTTTCTCATAGGCGCCGGAGCGTCCGCCGACGATATCGCGGATGCCGGCGAAAAAGTCACGGAAGATATTGGCTCCGAGGATCGCTTCGCCGGTCACAACGCCACAATATTCCGTGATGCTGTGCCCTTCCAGCGTCGGGGTAGTGGAAAATTTCATGGTTTTCTCCTGTTCTGATTCGTAGCGCGATAGCTCGTACGGCGTAAAAGCACGGCTATACTCTATGCTAAAAATGGCACTTTGCCAGTGAACAACAATAAGGAAATCGAGATGAGAAACAATGCCTTTGCGCTGCTTGTTCCCGCTGCGTTACTGCTAAGTGCCTGTACGACGGTTGAACCGGTGATCAAGGACAACGGTCCGCGCACGGCGGCCTGCGCTGAAGGAGGCCCGGACAGCGTGGCGCAGCAGTTCTACGATTTACGCGTAAGCCAGCCGACTCAGGGGTTGCCGGACAGCACCACGCTGGCGAAATACCGTCCTTATCTGAGCGATCATCTCTATCAACAGCTGCTGCGCGCCAGTACGCAAACGGCTAAACCAGCCTCATGGAGTCAGGGCGATCTCTTCTCCAGCCTCGCGCAGGGCCCCACATCCGCTGACGTCGCCAGCGCCTCCACCATTCCCAATCGCGATGCCCGCAATATTCCGCTGCGCGTGGACCTCACCCGGGACGATAAGCGCTGGCACGACGAGGTGCTGATGATCCACGAGGGTACGTGCTGGGTGGTGGATGATGTGCGCTACGTCGCGGAGTGGCCGCATGCGGGCGGTGGCTCCCTGAGCCAGCTGCTGGAAGAGAAAAAATAGCTGCCGCTTTTTTAACCACTTAATCGTACCCAACAGCGCGCCGCACCCTTGCGGCGCTTTTTTTTGGGTTTTGTTCACGTTACCGAATCGCGCTCAACCCTTTCACGCCCTGACCTGCCCGATATTGTGCTACGCTTTTGCTGTTTAATTGCTCTTTAATAAATTTTAACCCACCTCAATTGCATAACTATTCTGGTGACGTTAAGATTTGCGACACTAATTGCTATTCATTTTTTGCGCATGAGTATTCAACTAAACGCCATAAACTGTTTTTACGGTGCCCATCAGGCGCTGTTCGATATCAACCTGGCTTGCCCGCAGGGTGAAACGCTGGTGTTGCTCGGCCCGAGTGGCGCGGGGAAAAGCTCACTCCTGCGCGTGCTCAACCTGCTGGAGCAGCCGCGATCCGGCAGCCTGCAGATTGCCGGCAACCACTTTGATTTCACCAAAGCGCCTTCCGACAGCGCGATTCGTGAACTGCGTCAGAATGTCGGCATGGTATTTCAGCAATACAATCTCTGGCCGCATCTCACCGTGCTGCAGAACCTGATTGAAGCCCCGTGCCGCGTGCTCGGGCTCAGCAAAGAGGCTGCGCATGCGCGGGCCGATAAGCTGCTGGAACGCCTGCGCCTGACGCCGTATGCCGGACGTTTTCCACTACACCTCTCCGGTGGCCAGCAGCAGCGCGTCGCGATTGCGCGTGCGCTGATGATGGAGCCCCAGGTACTGCTGTTTGATGAACCTACTGCGGCCCTTGATCCGGAGATCACCGCACAGATTGTCAGCATCATTCGTGAGCTGGCGCAGACGCAGATTACCCAGGTGATTGTGACGCACGAAGTGGAGGTGGCGCGTAAAACCGCCAGCCGCGTGGTCTATATGGAGAACGGCCGTATTGTTGAACAGGGCGATGCCAGCCACTTTACACAGCCGCAAACCGACGCGTTTGCGCATTATCTTTCGCACTAAGTCAGGATGCTCTCAATGAAAAAAGTTGTACTTGCTGCACTGCTTGCCACGCTGAGCCTGAGCGCTTCCGCGGCGCAAACCCTGCGTTTCGCCACTGAGGCCTCATACCCTCCGTTTGAGTTTGTCGATTCCGATAACAAGATCCAGGGCTTTGATGTCGATCTGGCTAACGCGCTGTGTAAAGAGATTGACGCCACCTGCACCTTCACCAATCAGGCTTTTGATAGCCTGATCCCCAGCCTGAAGTTCCGCCGTTTTGACGCGGTGATGGCGGGTATGGACATCACGCCAGAGCGTGAAAAGCAGGTTCTGTTCTCGAAACCTTACTATGACAACTCCGCCATTTTCATCGCGCAGAAAGGCAAGCTGGCCGACGTCGCGGCTCTGAAGGGCAAGCGTGTTGGCGTGCAAAACGGCACTACGCACCAGAAATTCCTGACTGACAAGCACAGCGATATTACCGTCGTGCCTTACGACAGCTATCAAAACGCCGTGCTGGATCTGAAAAATGGCCGTATTGATGCAGTGTTTGGTGATACTGCCGTGGTGAACGAGTGGCTGAAGCAGAACGCCAACCTCGCGCCGCTGGGTGAAAAAGTGACCGATAAAGATTACTTCGGCACCGGTCTGGGCATCGCTGTGCGCCAGGGTAACACCGAGCTGCAGAGCAAGTTCAATGCCGCGCTGGAGAAGATCAAAGCTGACGGCACCTACAAAACCATCTACAGCAAATGGTTTCAGCAGTAATCTCTGATGAATGAAATGATTCCACTCGCAAGCGCCGCCGGCATGACCGTCGGCCTTGCTGTTTGTGCTCTGATCGCCGGCCTTGTGCTGGCGATGATTTTTGCTGGCTGGGAGTCGGTACGCTGGAGACCGCTGGCATGGCTGGGCACGGCGCTGGTGACGCTGATTCGCGGCCTGCCGGAGATTCTGGTGGTGCTGTTTATCTATTTTGGCGCCTCACAGCTACTGCTGACGCTCTCTGACGGTTTCCACATCAACCTTGGCCTGTTCAGCATCCCGGTACAGGTGCCGATTGAAAACTTCGATGTCAGCCCCTTCCTGTGCGGCGTGATTGCGCTGGCGATGCTCTACTCCGCCTACGCCTCGCAAACGCTACGCGGGGCGCTAAAAGCGGTGCCGGTTGGTCAGTGGGAGTCGGGCCAGGCGCTGGGCATGAAAAAATCGGCCATTTTTCTGCGCCTGATCATGCCGCAGATGTGGCGTCACGCCCTGCCGGGCCTCGGCAATCAGTGGCTGGTGCTGCTCAAGGATACCGCGCTGGTATCCCTGATTAGCGTGAACGATCTGATGCTACAGACCAAAAGCATTGCCACACGCACCCAGGAGCCGTTTACGTGGTACCTGGTTGCGGCGGCGATCTATCTGGTGATTACGCTGTTTAGCCAGGCGGTATTGCGCGGCATTGAGTCACGTACCACCCGTTTCGAGCGGGGGGCCTGACGCATGCTGGCATATTTTCCTGAACTGCTAAAAGGGCTGCATACCAGCCTGACGCTAACCGTGGCATCGCTGATTGCCGCCCTGGTGCTGGCGCTGCTGTGCACCGTGATACTCTCGCTGAAAATGCCGGTGCTGAACTGGCTGGTCAGGGGCTATATCACCGTGTTCACCGGGACGCCGCTGCTGGTGCAGATCTTCC
>Ga0157361_1000273_pt1 | contig 24453 bp, 21 predicted proteins | sample AttlaeALBM2_FD_111481 | JGI IMG/M metagenome (GOLD analysis project Ga0157361, IMG submission 111481) | Fungus gardens microbial communities from leaf cutter ant in Ribeirão Preto, State of São Paulo, Brazil - Atta laevigata ALBM2 | ecosystem: Host-associated > Fungi > Mycelium > Unclassified ...
ACGGATCGGCATGCGTCTCTTTGCCCTCTGCGCCATAGTGCCAGGGCTCAATATTACTTGGACTGCCGGTCAGCAGAATGCCATCCAGCAGCGTCATACTGTTTTCTAATAGCAGCGGCGCATCCATCAGCTGGTGGGGCAGGGGAAGGGGCACGCCACCGGCCAGCAGGATGGCGTCAAGATACTTATTGTGCACCGTCTGAGCGGGATGATCGCCAAGGGCATTCTGGCACATCACTACGCCGATCAACGGTTTGTCAAAAATAGTGCCCATAACGTCTCCACGCCGCTGTTCAATATTTTCGCCGGATAAGCCCGGTTTGCCGGAAAAATGTGCAATATATTGTCAATCTAGCAACGCGATGCGGCATCTTCAAACAGAATTGTTACATTTGCACACTATTTGCGTTAGAGCTATGTTAGAACTGTGGCTGTTATTTTGAGCATTGCGCACACCTCATTAAACGGTATAGGGCGGGTGGGAACATGACGAACCTCGTGGAAGTAGAAGACTTCACGCGACACAGTGAAGAAAAACGAACCAGCGCGTTCCAGCTGGAGGTGAAAACCTGGCTGGAACGCCATCCTGAAACGCAGTATGTCGATATCCTTCTTAACGATCTCAACGGTGTTTTTCGCGGTAAGCGCATTCCGGTCTCTGCGCTAGCGAAGCTGGAAAAAGGGTGTTATTTCCCGGCCTCGGTCTTCGCTATGGATATCCTCGGTAATACCGTCGAAGAAGCTGGCCTGGGACAAGCCTTAGGCGAACCTGACAACCTCTGTCTGCCGGTTCACGGCACATTAATTCCCTCCGCATCCGATCCGCAACGCATTGCACAGCTACTGCTGACCATGTGTGACCAAGATGGCACTCCCTTTGACGTTGAACCCCGAAACGTGCTGAACCGGCTGTGGCAACAGCTGCGCAATCGCGGCCTGTTCCCGGTGGTAGCGGTAGAGCTGGAGTTCTATCTGGTTGATAAGAAGCGCGATGCAGAGGGCTATATTCAGCCGCCGTGCGCGCCAGGCAGCGATGAGCGTAATATGCAGAGCCAGGTCTACTCGGTGGATAATCTGGTCCACTTTGCGGATGTGCTGCGTGATATCGATGCGCTGGCAAAGCAGCAGAATATTCCTGCTGACGGCGCACTGGCGGAAGCGTCGCCGGGTCAGTTCGAGATCAATCTGCACCACACGCGCGACATTCTGAAAGCCTGCGATGATGCGATTCTGCTGAAGCGGCTGGTGCGCCAGGTCGCGGAAAATCACGGCATGACGGCCACCTTTATGGCGAAGCCGTATGAAGAGTACGCCGGCAGCGGCATGCACGTGCATATCAGCATGCTGGATGCCGCCGATCACAACGCCTTCGCGCTGGATGACGGCAGCGATTCGCCGCTACTGAAGCGGGCACTGGCCGGCATGATTGATCTGATGCCCGCCTCAATGGCGCTGCTGGCACCTAACGTTAACGCCTACCGCCGCTTCCTGCCGGAAGCCTTTGTGCCACTGCATGCCTCCTGGGGCCACAACAACCGCACGGTTGCCTTACGCATTCCGTGTGGCGAGATGGAGAACCACCGCGTGGAGTACCGCGTAGCGGGCGCAGACGCCAATCCTTATCTGGTGGTGTCAACAATTCTTGCCGGTATTTTGCATGGTCTGGATAATCAGCTACCCTTACCGCATGCGGTGAAGGGAAATGGTCACGAGGCCGAAGGGCTGGCGTTGCCGATCCGTCAGAGCGATGCGCTGTACGAGTTTGAGAACAGCTATCCGCTGCAGAAGCTGCTGGGTGAGCGCTTCAGCCGCGTATGGCACTGCTGCAAACAGTATGAACTGCGCGAGTTCGAACGGCTGATCACCGCCACGGAGATCGACTGGATGTTGAAGAATGCCTGATCGACAGAAGAATTGATCTAACATCTTGTGTCGATGGCATTAGTTGGGGCAAAATACGCGCCCTGCAAAAGACAAAACATAACCGACGCCTTATACGTCGGTTATTTTTTTGCATGGTGCTTTCACTACATTACGAGGCCGGACACGCATCCGGATAGATAGACACTGAAACACGCCTGGGCGTGAGATTTGAGGAACAAAGATGGGACTGTTTACAATTGCACCAGCGCTGGCTGGTTCTCGCTTTCGTGATGATTACGGCGCGGCGACAATCGCAAACACTAATATCACGTCTCACTGCAGCACATTGCGCAGTATCCCTGTGGTACAACTGAAATCAGTTGCTGCTGTAGGGGGTCTGAATAATGTCGCTTAACACCTCTGCCGCACCTCAGCGTGCACATCTGAAAAAATCTCTGACTCTGATCCCGGTCGTCATGATGGGCCTGGCGTATATGCAGCCAATGACCCTGTTTGATACCTTCGGCATCGTGTCCGGATTAACCGACGGCCACGTCGCCACCGCTTATGCTTTCGCGCTGATCGCGATACTGTTTACTGCCGTGAGCTACGGCAAGCTGGTACGCCGCTTCCCATCTGCGGGCTCCGCTTACACCTATGCTCAGAAGGCGATCAGTCCGCACGTCGGCTTTATGGTGGGCTGGTCATCGCTGCTGGACTATCTGTTCATGCCGATGATCAACATCCTGCTGGCGAAAAGCTACTTTGAGTCGCTGGTGCCGGGCATTCCGTCGTGGATTTTCGTGGTGCTGCTGGTGGCCTTTATGACCATCTCCAACCTGCGTGGTATCAAAACCGTGGCGAACTTCAACAGCGTCATCGTGGTGCTACAGGTTGTTGTGATGGTCGCAATCACCGGTATGGTGATTTACGGTGTGGCAAACGGTGTTGGCTCCGGCACGCTGACCAGTACGAAACCGTTCTGGTCTGAAGATGCACATGTGGTGCCGATGATTACCGGTGCAACCATTCTGTGCTTCTCGTTCCTTGGCTTTGATGGCATCAGTTCGCTGTCGGAAGAGACCAAAGACGCAGAGCGCACCATCCCGCGCGCGATTTTCCTCACCGCGCTGATCGGTGGTGTGATCTTTGTGGCTGTCTCTTACTTCCTGCAGCTCTACTTCCCGGATATCTCGCGTTTCCAGAATCCGGACTCGTCACAGCCTGAAATCATGCTGTTTGTCGCCGGTAAAGCGCTGCAGATCGGTATTCTGATCTTCTCCGTGGTGACCGTGCTGGCATCCGGTATGGCCGCGCACGCAGGTGTTTCCCGCCTGATGTACGTGATGGGCCGTGATGGTGTGTTCCCGCAGCGCTTCTTTGGCTTCGTGCATCCGAAATACCGCACGCCGTCGCTGAACGTACTGCTGGTGGGCGCCGTCGCGCTGCTGGCGATCAACTTCGATCTGGTTACGGCAACCGCGCTGATTAACTTCGGTGCGCTGGTGGCGTTCACCTTTGTGAACCTCTCCGTGATTGCGCAGTTCTGGATTCGTGAGAAGCGTAACAAGACGCTGAAAGATCACCTGAACTATCTGGTGCTGCCGGTCATGGGCGCGCTGACAGTGGGTGCGCTGTGGATCAACCTGGAAGAGACCTCAATGGTGCTCGGCCTGGTGTGGGCAGCGATTGGTATTGTCTACCTGGCGTTTGTGACCCGCACCTTCCGTAATCCGGTGCCGCAGTTCAGCGAAGAAGTGTGATATCAGCTGGCCGTCCGATGGGCGGCCACGATATCGAACCCTCATGCGGTGCGTTAAGCGGGCCGTATGAGGGCATTAAGCGCCGTTACCCGTTTACGAGACCAGCTCCTGCGCATAGAGATAGAGCGCTTTCAGCTGAGCCAGCTTCTCCGCATCCCCTTCATGTAATCCCGCCAGCGACTCCAGCTCCAGTAAAAACGCCTGCACACGCTCTGCATTCAGCGCTTCACGACGATGCTGCAACCAGCGCTGCTGCTCACGATCGTCGAGCGTGCCAGGGAAGTTACGCGCGCGGTAGCGGAACAGCAGTTTCGCGATACGCTTATCCTCAAAGGTCAGATCCAGCGCCGGCAGGTTCTGCGGCGGGGTCTGGCGAAGGATATTCATCCCGGCGCGATCGGCGTCGCTGAAGAAGCCATCATAGAGCTGCGCATCCACATCATCCGAGGGGGTAAACGGCTCCGCGTCGGCAAACAGCGCCACCACGCTCTCGCGCACCCCGGTGTGCTGGCGCAGCAGTGCCAGATTGGCCAGGCAGTGCTGACGATCGATATTCAGCCGTTCGGCATCCTCCGGACGCAACGTATTGGCCGGTGCCAGCACCGGACACTTATTGATGTGCACCAGCTTAACCGGTACCGGCGGCAGGCCGTTCAGCTCGCTGTGGCGCGTATACAGCCGCTCGCGCAGCGCATCGGCGTCCAGCTCCAGCAGCGGCGCCATATCACCGGCCAGATCGACGACAATCAGCGCATTTTTGTTATCCGGATGCCAGGCCAGCGGCACAATCCAGCTGGTGTTACCGCGCGCCGCGCCGAACATACCGGAGACATGCACCAGCGGTTTCATCTGCGGGATATCGATCAGCGTCATCAGTTTCTGTTTATTGCGATGGCTGAAGAGAAACTCAAACAGCTTTGGCTGCTTCTCTTTCACCAATTTTGCCATCGCCAGCGTGGCATAGACATCGGACATCGCATCGTGCGCCTGCTCATGCGCCACGCCGTTGGCTTTGGTCAGGTGCTCCAGCTTAAAGCTGGGGAAGCCGTCATCGTTCTCCGGCCAGACAATCCCTTCCGGGCGCAGTGCATAGCAGGCGCGCATGACATCAAGCAGATCCCAGCGTGAGTTACCGTTCTGCCAGCTCCAGCCGTAGGGATCGTAGAAGTTGCGGTAGAAAATATTGCGTGTCACTTCGTCATCAAAGCGCACGTTGTTGTAGCCAATGATGCAGGTCTGCGGCTCGCTAAACAGGCCGTGGATGCGTTCGGCAAACGCCGCTTCGTTAACGCCGCGCGCTTTCGCGGTTTGCGGCGTGATGCCGGTAATCATCACCGCTTCCGGCTGCGGCAGGTAGTCGTCGGCGGGCTGACAGTAAAACACCTGCGGTTCACCTACCGGGTTGAAATCTTTATCCGTACGTAAACCCGCGAACTGCGCAGGGCGGTCCAGCGAAGGGCTCTTGCCGAAGGTCTCATAATCGTGAAACAGAAAGGTGAACTCAGAGGCGGGCACGGCGTTATCCTGGCTATGGAAATCAACGCACAGAATAGTCGTGCATCGGAGACAGCACAACCTTCATCACGCGAGCCGGAAGCGGGCGCGCAGCATTTATCCGCAGTTCATACTTTTTTTCAATTTATTCAGATATGAAAGCGCTATTTGCCGTAAAACGTGCGGCGGTAAATTCATTTTTTGATTTGAGGAAGAAGTGTTGAAAAGGCGTCTGCTGGTTACTGTATCTGGAATGATTGTTTGGGCATCGCTGGCGCAGGCTGACGACAGCATGCCGTTTCCCATGACGGCGCCGGCGATTGATGCCGCATCATGGGTGCTGATGGACGCCACCACCGGCCAAATCCTCACCGCCGGCAATCCGGATGCCGAGCGCAACCCGGCCAGCCTGACCAAACTGATGACCGGCTACGTGGTAGATCGCGCTGTCGATCAGAAAAAAATCACCCGTGATGATGTGGTGACCGTAGGCAAAGATGCCTGGGCGGCCGGCAACCCGGTGTTTAAAGGCTCCTCGCTGATGTTCCTGAAGCCGGGCGATAAAGTGACAGTGCGCGATCTGATGCGTGGCGTCATCATCGATTCCGGTAACGATGCCTGCGTGGCGCTCGCCGACTATGTCGCCGGCAGTCAGGAGAGCTTCGTCAACATGATGAACAGCTACGTTCAGAAGCTCGGGCTGACGCACACCCATTTTGAAACCGTTCACGGCCTGGATGCGCCAGGTCAGCATACTACCGCCCGCGATCTGGCAGTTCTGTCGCGTGCCATCATCAACGGCGAGCAGGATTTCTATGCCATGTATAGCGAGAAAACCCTCAGCTATAACGGCATCACGCAGAACAACCGCAACGGCCTGCTGTGGGACCAGAATCTGCACGTGGATGGCATGAAAACCGGCCACACCGAGAGCGCAGGCTTCAATATCGTGGCGTCGAACGTTGTGGGCCGTCATCGCCTGATCGCGGTGATCATGGGAGGCAAGAGTTCGAAAGGGCGTGAAGAGCAGGCGCGTAAGCTGCTGGTCTGGGGCCAGAACAACTTCGACACCGTGCAGCTGTTCCACGCAGGCAAGAAGATCGGCAGTGAAAATGTCTGGTACGGCAATCCGCACAAGGTCGATGTAGGCACCACGCAGGACGTCTATCTCTCCCTGCCGCGTACTGAAGTCGCCAATGTGATGGCCAAATACGTTATCAACCGTAAAGACCTGGAAGCGCCGCTGAAAGCCGGTGAGCAGATCGGTGAAATTCAGGTGCTGGATAAAGACCGGACGCTGGCAACTTATCCGCTGTATGCGCTCCAGTCGGTCGACGAGGCGGGTATCATCACGCGCATCAGCGACTATGTGAAACAGAAACTGTAAATATGCGGCGGTGCGTTACCTGATTGTTTTCTTTAAGGAAGCAGCTTGTAACGCACCTGTTGCAAAAGGCGGTAAGCGCGTAAAAAGAGCGGAAAAAACACCAGCGAAGGCTGAAGAGTGTGCCTGCGCCAGGGTAACATAGCGCGCAAAATTGTATCGCACCCGGATAACCATGTTACGCGCTGACAAGCCTATCTCACCGATTGAGTTCTGGTTCTATCGCCACTATCGCGCCGTTCACGGCGTACGTATCGCTATCGCTTTTGTCCTCTGTTTTCTGTTTGTGCGCCTCACCGATATCCCGGAAGGTACCTGGCCGCTGATCACGCTGGTGGTGGTTATGGGGCCGATCTCCACCTGGGGTAATGTGCTGCCGCGCGTGGTGCAGCGCATCAGCGGTACCTTCGCGGGCTTACTCTCAGGATTGATCGCCCTCAAGCTGGAGCTGTTTTCGCTGCCGCTGATGCTGGGGTGGTGCTTTATCGTGATGATTGTCTGCGGCTATCTGACGCTGGGTAAACATCCCTATATGGCCTTGCTGATCGGCATTACGCTTGGCGTGGTCGTGGGGGCGCCTGCCGGTGACTTCACTGTGGCCCTGTGGCGCGGCGGCGATGTAATTTTGGGCTCGCTGATGGCGCTGCTGTTCAGCGCTATCTGGGCACAGCGTGCCTATACCCACTGGCGCATTCAGCTGTCGGATGCGTTTATCAGCATGGCTAAAATTCATCACGCCGGTTTCTCGCCCAACCTGGTTGAAAAGCCACGTCTCAACCCACGTTTTCAGAAGCTGCTTAGCAGCGTTATCAAGATGCGCGCGCTGCTGGAGCCGGCCAGCAAAGAGACGCGTATTCCAAAATCGGTGTTTGAAGCCATCCAGACTATCAATCGTAATATGGTTAACACCATGCAGATGCAGATTGAAGCCTGGTGGTCATCCCGTGAGAGTCATCTGATTCTGCTCAATGCCCCGACGTTACGCCGTACCCAGCAGATGACGGAGAATACCCTGAACGCCCTGGCGGCGCTGATGGTGAAAGGGGAGACAGAGCAGCTGGCCGCCAACAGCCACGAGCTGGAGGAGATCATGCAGGAGCTGGAGTCGCTGATTGCCGGCGGCAGCGAGCGGTTAGAGACCACGGCGATTTACGGTTATGTCTGGCTGAGCCTGGAGCAGGCGCGCCAGCTGGAGCGTATGACCGACCTGGTGCGCCTGGCGCTACGCAAATAGTTTTCTCAGGCAATGACTTAGTGCGAATTGCCCTTTCTTTGCGCTAAGATAAGCGCCAGTCCGAATTTAGCTGTGAGAATTGCGAACCCGGCTAATCAGCCGCTAAGCTACAACTCTTTCCGGTTTATGACTATTACGCCTGCCGCGGCAGGCCTCAAGAAAGGTGCCATCATGGAAAATGCCAAGCAATCATTTCAGGACGTACTGGAATTTGTGCGTATGTTTCGTCGTAAGAACAAACTGCAGCGCGAAATTACGGATAACGAGAAGAAGATCCGTGACAACCAGAAACGTGTGTTGCTGCTGGACAACCTGAGCGAATACATCAAACCTGGCATGAGCATCGAAGCGATTCAGGAGATCATCGCCTCAATGCGCGTGGATTACGAAGATCGCGTTGATGAGTACATCATTAAAAATGCGGATCTCTCTAAAGAGCGTCGTGAACTGTCGAAGAAGCTGAAATCGATGGGCGAGCCAAAGGCACAGTAAGCCACCCGTTTGTCTGCTCCAGGGCCGCGTATACGCGGCCCTGTCTGTTTATGGCGGCAGGCCCTTCAGACCTGATTACAGCGGCGGTTAACCCTTCACACCGTATCCCGCTTTATGATGACCTTTTTAACGTTCGCGCTAATGCCTGCAACTGCCGGGCAATCTCCGCCACATCCGGCGTCTGCTGCAGCGGCGCGGCTGTCGTCTCACGCAGCACCAGCTCAGTTTCCAGCGGCTCAACGGGCGGTCTCTCCCCGGCCAACTGCGCCAGCAGAAGATCCACGCTCACTGTTCCCAGCTGCTGTAAATCCTGACGCACCGTGGTGAGCGGCGGCTGATACCACGCGCTCTCCGCCGTATCGTCATAACCGATCAGGGATATCTCTGCCGGAATCTTCACGCCGTGCTGGTGCAGCGCGCGCATGGCGCCCAGCGCCATCTGGTCGTTAGCCACCAGCAGCGCCTGCGGTAAGCGGTCAGGGAGGAGTGTCATCACTGCCTGATAACCGGCGGCGGCGCTCCAGTCGCCGCTCAGGACGCATACCGGTGCCAGCTGATGCGCCGCCAGCGCCTGCTGCCAGGCGGCAAAGCGCGCGCGCGCAGAGGCTGAACGTTCCGGGCCGTTGAGCACGCCAATCTGGCGATGCCCCAGCGCCACCAGGTGATCAACCGCCTGCCGTGCGCCGCTGGCGCTCTGATACTGACACTGCGCCACACCGGCACTGCCCTCCACATCCAGAAACAGCGCCGGTTTATTGCCGCACTGCAGCTGAATCTGCGCGGCCTGTTGTGCACTCAGCGGCAGATTAATCAGCAGGGCATCCACGCGCTGGGCCAGCAGTTCATTCACGGTATCCTGCGCGTCAGAGCCGGCATTCGCCATGGCAATCACCAGATGGTACGCCTGCGCCGCCGCGCGCTGCTGAATCGCTGACGCGATCTGCGCGGGCGCCATCAGCGCCAGGTCGCTGGTCGCCAGCCCCAGCGTGCGCGTGGCTTTACCGGCCAGCTGTTGTGCCACGCGATTAGGGATGTAATTCAGCTGCTGCATCGCCGCTTCAACTCTGGCGCGGGTGGCGGCGGAAACCTGCGCCGAGTGGTTCAGTACCCGTGAAACCGTTTGATAAGAAACGCCTGCCAGCCGGGCAACATCGTCGAGGGTTACGGATCGCGCTGTCATTGATCTCTCCTGAATAAGTTGCGGCGAGTGTAACAAATTTTTCCCTGCCGGCACGTTATTAAGCCGCTACACTGCCTGAGTTAACGTGAGGAGAGTGCAATGCAGCTCAATCAACAACAGATTCAGGATATTAACGCTCTGGCCGCCTGGCTGGCGCTTGATCATATGCCGGCTGACGGCACGCTGGATATCGATTTAGCCATTCTGGCCGGCCATGCCGTGCTGCCAAATGTTGAAGCGGTAATGGCGCTGGCGAAGCGATATCAGCTGCCGCTGCTTATCAGCGGCGGTGTAGGGCACTCAACGGCGCTGCTGAAAGAGATGATGGCCGTGCATCCGCTCTATCGTCAGATTGAACGTGCCGGCAAGAGCGAGGCGGAACTGCTGGGTGATATGGCGCGCCTGTTCGCTGCGCTGCCGGAGGAGCAGCTGCTGCTGGAAACGGCCTCAGGCAACTGTGGTGAGAATGCGGCATTCAGCCAGCGCCTGCTGGATGCGCAGGGCTGGCAGCCGCAGCGCGTGCTGCTGGTGCAGGACCCGCTGATGCAGCGCCGCACCTGGGAGACGTTCCGCTGGCAGTGGCGCGATCGTGCCGATGCGCCGGCGTTTATCAGCTGGCCGGTATTTGTCCCGCAGGTAGCGATGGATGCCGGCATGCTGCGCATTGTCGGTGCGCCGCCGCAGGGGTTGTGGTCAATGGAGCGATTTCTGTCACTGCTGATGGGCGAAGTGCAGCGCCTGCGTGACGACGCCAGCGGCTACGGCCCGAACGGCAAAGGGTTTTTTGGTCACGTTGATATACCAGAGACTGCCGAAGCAGCCTGGCAACGTCTGATGCAGTTGCCAGGCGTGCAGTCGCGCCTGGGTTAACGCCGTACACCATGATGGGGATGAAACCTGATATTCCGGGATGTTAACGGTCGCCATGAATGGCGACCCTACAGTGATGGAGGGTGCGCATTCATGCGCACCAGGTTATTCCCGTGCACCAGGTCGTCACCGCGTCTGCAAATACACCTGCAAATTCACATACACCGCGTTCAGCAGCGGCGTCGCCACCGCATGGCGCGCGCCGCGCGCCAGCATATCACCGATGATCTGATCGGCTTCGATAGCGTAGCCCTGCAGGAGATCGCGGTACATGGAGGAGGTCATCGCCGCATCAGGGTTGTTCAGCGTCTCAAAAATCTTCGCCGTCACGGCCGGACGCTGCGGGTAGCCATCGGCAACGATCACCGCCAGCACCTCCGCGAAGATGCCCTGCAACAGCGCCTCGCCGCCGTCCGCGGTCAGCACCTGCCGGGTATCGCCCCGCGCCAGGCAGCAAACCGCGCCAAGCGTGCTCAGCAGCAGCCACTTCTCCCACAGCTCACTGATGATGTTCCCGCTCAATACCGCATCAAACTGCGCCCCGCGTAGTGCAGCATCGACCCGCTGCAAACGCGCATCGTTGTTGCCGTCCAGCGCGCCGTAATTGAGCGTATGCAGCGGTGACATCTGCATCACTTCACCGTTTTCATTCAGCGTGGCGTGGATTTTACACAGGCCTCCGATCACCTTATCGCCAAACCGCGCCTGCAGGGTATCGATATGGCGCATGCCGTTGAGCACCGGCAGCAGCAGCGTTTCAGGCCCGACAGCCGGGGCGATATCGTTCATCGCCTGTTCCAGCGCAAAACTTTTCACCGTGATAATGATCAGGTCAAAGTGACCGCTCAGGGTGCTGGCCTGTGCCAGTTGTGGCGTCAGCACCGTGCGGCCTTCCGGCGTATTCAGCGCCAGCCCGTTTTGCTGCAGCTGCTGAAAACGGCGCTCACGCACCAGAAAAGTCACATCACGGCCCGCCTGCGCCAGACGTGCACCAAAATAGCCGCCGGTCGCGCCGGCACCCACTACCAGAATGCGCATGTCATGTTTCCGTTGAGAGAAGGGGCCTTTTACCTTAAAGCGGTGCGCGCGGCTGCGCCACACCGGAAATGCGGAAAGCGCTGCAAGGTTTCGGCGATGTTTAAAAAAGGCTCAAACTGTTCGTATTTGCTCGTACAATAGGTCTACGCTGTGACACGACGGCGGGCAACGGTGTCCGCCGCGCAACCTGTCATTCAGACTAAGGACGCATCATGCCCCGACCACTACCACTCGAACGTTATCGCAACATCGGCATCTCCGCGCACATTGATGCCGGTAAAACCACCACCACCGAGCGCATCCTGTTCTACACCGGGATGAGCCATAAGCTGGGTGAAGTGCACGATGGCGCGGCAACCACCGACTGGATGGCGCAGGAGCAGGAGCGCGGTATTACTATCACCTCGGCGGCAGTGAGCTGCTTCTGGCCTGGAATGGATGGCAGCTTTACGCCGCACCGCATTAACATCATCGATACCCCCGGCCACGTCGATTTCACCATCGAAGTAGAGCGCTCCATGCGCGTACTGGATGGCGCAGTCATGGTCTATGACGCGGTCGGCGGCGTGCAGCCGCAGTCAGAGACCGTATGGCGCCAGGCGAACAAATATCACGTACCGCGTATCGCTTTCGTTAACAAAATGGACCGTCAGGGCGCGGATTTCTTCCGCGTGGTGCAGATGATGAAAGATCGTCTGCAGGCTAATCCGGTGCCGGTTGTGATTCCAGTCGGTGCGGAGGAGCAGTTCAGCGGCGTTATCGATCTCAATAAGATGCGTGCCATTTACTGGGATGAAGCCAGCCAGGGCATGACCTTTAGTTACGCACCGATTCCGGAAGCGTTACAGGCGCTGGCCGCCGAATGGCGGGAAAATATGGTGGCGGCTGCTGCAGAAGCCAGCGAAGCGCTGATGGATCGCTATCTGGAGCAGGGCGATCTCAGCGAAGCAGAGGTGACGGCCGGTCTGCGCCAACGCACCTTAGCCGGTGAAATCCAGCCGATGCTGTGCGGCAGCGCGTTTAAAAACAAAGGTGTGCAGCGCATGCTGGATGCCGTCATTGAGCTGATGCCGTCGCCGCTGGATGTGCCGCCGGTTGCGGGCGTGAACGAGCAGGGTGAACACGATGAGCGCCATGCGGATGACAGCGAGCCGTTCTCAGCGCTGGCGTTCAAACTGATGAGCGATCCGTTTGTCGGCCAGCTGACCTTTGTCCGCGTCTATTCGGGCGTGTTGCGTAAAGGAGACAGCGTGTGGAATGCGGTAAAAGGGCGCAAAGAGCGCATCGGGCGTATTGTGCAGATGCAGGCGAATGACCGTATCGAGATCGACGAGATTCGCGCCGGTGATATTGCCGCCTGTGTGGGGCTGAAAGAGGTCACCACCGGTGAAACCCTGTGCGATCCCAACGCGATTATCACACTGGAGCGCATGGAGTTTCCCGATCCGGTGATCTCGCTCTCCATTGAGCCCAAAACCAAAGGCGATCAGGAGAAGATGGGCCTGGCGCTGCAGCGGCTGGCCGCAGAAGATCCGTCGTTCCGTCTGCACACCGATGATGAATCCGGCCAGACGATCATCTCTGGCATGGGTGAGCTGCACCTCGAGATTATCGTTGATCGGCTGAAGCGTGAGTTTGGCGTCGAAGCCAATATTGGCCGTCCGCAGGTGACCTACCGTGAAACCATCCGCAAAACGGTGCGTGACGTTGAGGGCAAATTTGTGCGCCAGTCCGGTGGTAAAGGGCAGTATGGTCATGTGGTTTTAACGCTGGCACCGCAGGCGGCGGGCGCGGGCTTCGTCTTTGAGGATGCCACCAAAGGGGGCGTTGTGCCGCGCGAGTTCATTCCGTCAGTCGAGAAGGGGATTCGCGAAGCGCTGAACAGCGGCGTGCTGGCCGGTTATCCGGTGGTGGATATCAAAGCCACGCTAACGTTTGGCTCGTATCACGATGTGGACTCGTCAGAGATGGCGTTCCGCATGGCGGCCATTTTTGGCTTCAAAGCCGCTGCGAAGCAGGCCGATCCGGCCATTCTGGAGCCGGTAATGCAGGTTGAAGTGGAAACGCCGGAAGAGTACGCCGGCAGCGTCATGGGCGATCTCTCATCGCGGCGCGGGACGCTGCAGGGCATGGATGAGCGCTTTGGCGCGCGTATCATTCGCGCGGAAGTGCCGCTGGCGGAGATGTTCGGTTATGCCACCACGCTGCGCTCCATGTCACAGGGCCGCGCCACGTATAGCATGGAGTTTGCGCATTATGCTGAAGCACCGCGCAATGTGGCGGAGGCCATCATTGCCGCGCGTGCGGAGTGATCACCTGTGCGGCAGGGATGCCGCATCATCACGGCCTTTTCCTGCGCTATCGGCGCGGATTACAGTGCCGTAACGCCCCAGGCCGCTGCCCGGTTTTCCCACGTTTTAACTTCATCAAAATAGCTGCGCTGCGGCACGGCGAACCCACCAATCAGATTAGCGTCCAGCAGATCGCGGTAGGCCTTATCCATCGTCAGCTCAAACAGAACGCTGCGCAGTTTCTCCATCAGCAGTGCGTCGGTTTTGCGCGATGTAATGAGCGGCAGGGCTGCACACAGCGGCGTTTCGCCGATAATCTCCAGCCCAGTTAACTCCTCCGGAGAGTATCTGCGCAGCAGCGCCCAGGTAATGCAGTCGATAGCGGCGATATCGGCCTGTTCCGTCCGCAGTGCTGCCAGGGAGTGGCGATGGCTGCCGCTGAACAGCGTTTCACGGAAAAATCGCCCCTGCTGCGCCAGCGGTGCGACCATAAAGCGTAAGGCGTTGTAGCCGGAGTGCGAATCACTGCTGTTACAGACGGCGCGGCGATCGTAAAAATCGCTGAGGGTAAGATTCTCATCAACCTTGCGCGCCACCAGCCAGCTGCGGTAGCGCAGATCTTTACAGCCCGGCGCAACCGAATGGAACGTGCCGACCAGCTGCACATCCGGCAGCAGTGCAACCAGCGGATAGCCGCAGGTCTGGCTCAGCAGAAGATTGTCGTCGCGCCAGTGCGGAAGCAGATCGTCGTGCCACTCAACCTCAGCCCGCACGTCGCGTTGCGCCAGCAGCGTCGTTAGCGCTGAGGTCAGGCCCTGCGTGCTCTGATGATCGATGTCGTACATCGGTAACGATATGATGTGCATTCTGTGCGTCCTTATGATGTCCCGGATGGACGTTTACCCCGACCGGTTTGCGCCAGAAGCGCAGCATCCATGCGCCATAACCGGCAACGCGGAAACCGTGATTACGCTGGTGATAACCTTCGCGATACAGCAGATAGAGTGTGCGCAGGCCATACCAGGGTAAACCGGGCAGATCATGATGTACAGAATGATAGTTGAGATTGAGGAACAATAAGCGCCACGGCCACGCAGCTTCGTTATTTACCGAGCGCGCCAGCGGCGCATCAGCCGCGCGGTGCTCATAAAACGATCGTACTTTGGTCAGCGCCAGTGCCGGATAGCTAACGGCCAGCACCCACCACAGCGGCGAAAAGCCCAGGTGATTGAGCCAGCAGGAGAGAGCTGCCAGAAGCCCGATGTGTATCAGCCACATTGCGATGGCGGGCTTATCCCCGGTCATCACACTGCGCAGCAGGGCGCGCAGCGTCGCGGCGATATCCAGCAGCGGACCAAGCAATATACGGCCGGGGAAGGTATTACGCAGGTGGATGATATTTTGCTGCCACGGCCGAAGCTGCGCCCAGCGTTGCGGTGACACATAGTAGGTTTCCGGATCCTCTTCTGGCTCGGTGAGCGTGTGGTTACGATGATGCGCCAGGTGCGAATCACGGTAAAAACCATAGGGGTACCACACTGCCAGCGGCAGCGTACCGAACAGCTGATTCAGGCGCGGGAAGCGCGTCGGATGGCCGTGAATCAACTCATGCTGTAGCGACAAATACCAGGTGGTCAAGACGATCAGCAGCAGCGTTGACGCCGTGAGCCCCAGGGTTTGCCAGAACAGAACGCAGCTAAACCAGCCGCCGTAGAGGGTAATCATCAACAGCCAGGTAGGCAGTTCGCTGCGCCACAACCAGCTTTTGGCCAGCTGGTGCACTACAACGCGCTGCTGCGCATCAATATACGCGGATGACTTTTTTGACATGGGATTCCGGGTATCGGTCAGGCAGGAGAGGGTGCCGCTACGATGATTGATCCCGGTGATGAACACAAAGAAGGATAACTGCTTTCTTATGCAAAAAAGTTGAAGAAGCGCGCGAAAACTATTGGCTATCAGTGACGTCAGCTCTGACGTAACCTGTGCTCATCGAATCCTGAGTTCTCATATCAGGGCCTGCGTGGCCCGCGAGGAGCAAATAACATGAAAAAAATTGGCTTTTTATCGTTCGGTCACTGGACCCCATCGCAGCACTCAGCAACCCGTTCCGCGCAGGATGTTCTGCTGCAGTCCATCGACCTGGCCGTCGCGGCGGAAGAGTTAGGCGCAGACGGTGCTTACTTCCGCGTGCACCACTTTGCCCGCCAGCTGAGCTCGCCGTTCCCGCTGCTGGCCGCGGTGGGCGCAAAGACCAATCGCATTGAGATTGGTACCGGCGTGATTGATATGCGCTACGAAAATCCGCTCTATATGGCAGAAGACGCTGGCGCAGCGGACCTGATCTCAAATGGGCGTTTACAGCTTGGCCTGAGCCGCGGCTCGCCGGAGCAGGTGGTTGAGGGTTACCGCTACTTTGGTTTTGATCCGCGTGACGGTGAGACCGATGCAGATATGGGCCGCCGCCATACCGAAGAGCTGCTGGAAGTTCTGCGTGGTGAAGGCTTTGCTAAACCGAATCCACAGCCGATGTTCCCGAACCCGCCGGGTCTGTTGCGCCTGGAGCCATTCTCGGAAGGGCTGCGTGAGCGTATCTGGTGGGGCTCCGGTTCCAACGCGACCTCAATCTGGGCGGCGCAGCAGGGGATGAACCTGCAGAGTTCAACGCTGAAGGATGACGAGACCGGCGAACCGTTCCACGTCCAGCAGGCGAAGCAGATTCGTGCGTATCGTGAGGCATGGGCCGCCGCCGGACATCAGCGCACGCCGCGCGTATCGGTAAGCCGCAGCATTTTTGCGCTGGTGAACGACACCGACCGCGCCTATTTCGGTCGCGGTGGGCAAGAGCAGGATTCGGTTGGTTTCCTCGACGAGAAAACCCGCGCCATCTTTGGCCGCAGCTATGCCGCCGAGCCTGATCAGCTGATCAAACAGCTGGCGCAGGATGAGGGGATTGCCGAAGCCGATACGCTGCTGTTGACGATTCCGAACCAGTTAGGCGTGGATTACTGTGCGCATGTGATTGAGAGCATTCTGACGCACGTCGCACCAGAACTGGGTTGGCGCTAAGGTGCCTCTGGCGGCCCTGCGGGCCACCATTGTCGAACGTTGCACCCGGCATCTATTCGGTGCCGGCTTCCCACCACAGCTTATCCAGCGCGTAATAGCGATCGCGCTCGGCTTCCGGCTGGTTAAGATCGCGCTTCCACGGCTTCGCCAGAATGTAATGCAGGTTCTTGACCTCCTCCTGACGCCACATGGCACTGTGCTGGAACGGCAGAGTTTTTAATGCATTGTAAATATAGGGCAGCGGCAGCCAGCGGCCGGCAAACACTTCATTCAGCAAATCCTGCTCGGAGAAGGGGTAACGCCGCAGATCCTCAATCTCCATCACCTTCTGCTGTAGCCAGTTGAACACCGCCTGATCCGGTTTCAACACCAGAAAACCGCCGTTAAGGTAGCGATCAAGCTGCTGCGGTGCGGCTTCACCGCGCTCCTGCCAGGTATAATGGCAATTCTCCGGCTTCCAGCTGGCAGGGTAGCTGGCAATCTGGTTCGGGTTACAGCGGCAGGCGTGGCAGGCGGCCAGCGCATGCTTCCCGAGATCCAGCGTAAACAGCTCATCCATATTGCGCAGCACCAGCATATCCGCGTCAAGGAACACCACGCGCTCATAGTCCGTTAACGCCCAGGCGCGTAATTTGCTCCACACTTCGCCGAACTGGGCCGACGCATAGTGCTGCTCCAGCTGCGTATCCGGCATTAACGGTTCAACGGGATGGATCACGCAGCCCGACTGCTGCAATGCTGCGCGCGTTTCGCTATCGATAGCATCGGTCACCATCACAATCAGCGGCCAGCGCGTCTCACTGCGCTGCAACGAACGGTGCAGCGCCTGTACACCGATAACATAGTCTGGCTGCGTCAGCAGCGTTACCCAGGCGAACATACTCTCTCCATGTAAAAATTAATCAAACAAAGCTGTCACGTAGTCATTGCTAAAGCGGTGGGTCGGGTCGAGCCGATCGCGTACCGCACGAAACGCATCCCACTGCGGATAGATATCGCGCCACTGATAGCGCTGCGGATCGTAGTATTTGCCCCAGTGTGGCCGGCCACCCTCTGCCGCCAGCAGCTTCTCGACCTCACTCAGAAAATGCAGCCCCTCCTGCGAAAGCGAACCGTCGTCAGCGTAATAGACCACAAAGCCGAAGAAGCAGGTGGGGTGCTGGTGCGCCGGACTGAGCCAGGCCTCAGACGCGCCGGTACAGCGCAGGATAATCGGATAGTGCATATGCGGCTTACTCTCCGCATACCAGGCTTTAATTTTGCTGATAATCTGCGGGGTTTGCGCCAGCGGCACGCCGATCTCAACGTTAATCTGCGGCACCGCAATGCCACGGCAAAACAGCTGATAGATATCGCCGCTGACATCCGTGAAATCGCGGAAGCGCGTAACGGTGCGAAACTGTTTGCCGCCTTTCCCGTGTATCTGCGTATCGCGATGCATCTGCGCCAGCGTTTGATCGATGGTTTCGTTCAGGCTGCTGTCGGTATCGTCGCCGTGTTCAATCACTTCGCGCTGGTTCGCATACCAGGCCTGCGCATCGTCGTGGCTGGCCTCGGCCGCATTCCATACGTGCATCAGATTGTCATCAACAAACCACCAGGCTTTGCTCATTTCAAACTGCGTGTTCCACGCCGGTAAATCCTGCTCAAGCGTATCGGCGCTGACCGCAAATTTATGGCAGGTAAACAGGCGAAACGGCTGAGTGCGTAGCGTAACGGCAGTGACGATCCCCAGCGCGCCCAGCGAGGTCTGCGCTGCCGGAAAATCCGCTTCGCCACGTACCCACTCGCGCACGCTGCCATCTGCCAGCACCATACGGATACGCAGCGCTTCATCCGCCAGCGAGCTCTGATTAAGCCCCTGACCATGCGTACCGCTTGCCATGGCGCCTGCCAGCGTCTGCACGGCAATCACGCCGGGCGAGGAGGCCAGCATGCGATCCATCTCGGTCAGCGTGTCATAAATCTGCTGCATCGGTGTGCCGGCAGCGAAGGTCACGCTCTCCTCATCCTGCGCCAGTACGCCCCGTAGCGCGCTGAGATCCACCAGCACGTCATCAGGCTGGACGCACAGCATCCGGCCCGGTGAAAGGCGGCTGCCCACTACGCGCACTTTCCCCTGGGTGGTGCGGAGCAGCTGCTGTAACGCCGCTTCGCTTTGTGGCTGGTGCAGCTGTTGCCGCTGCCCGACAACGGTATTCTGCGCCCAGTTCCACAACGCCGGATCGGCAGTGGTGTCACTGGGGTTACGTAAGGGATAGAGCAGGGAGTCTCTGTTCACTACGGCATTCCTTATCTGTGGTCTGTGACGGTCCCGGTTAATAAATCAAGCGTAGACCATCACAGCGAACCCGCAGATTACGGGGCTCTCCGCACGTAACGCAGCGTTGCCGTCACCGCCAGCTGGCGATTACGGCGGATGCTGTCCTCTTCGCTATCGTGGGGGGTGAACAGAGTATGGAAGGTGTAGCGGTTCGAGACATGGTGCACGCAAATACTGCTTAACAGGCGGTGCACATCCACGGTGTTCAGGCCATCAATGAAAACCCCCTGTTGCTGACCGCGAATCAGAATGTCATCAAGCAGATCCAGCGTGCTTTTATTCATCTCCTTGATGCGCTGTGACTGCACGATATAGCGGCCACGCAGCAAGTTTTCAGTACAGACCAGGCGCATAAAATCCGGATGTGACACATGATAATCGAAGCTGGCTTCAACCAGTTTGACCATCGCCTCTTCCGGATCCAGCGCGCTCAGGTTAAGGCCGGTTTCATGCTGGCGAATCGCCTGATAAACCTGTTCCAGCACCTCAATGTACAGCTTCTCTTTATTAACAAAGTGATAAACCACCATGCGTTTGGTGGTGTTAGCCAGCTCAGCGATCTGCTCCATGCGTGCGCCTTGCATACCGTATTCGGCAAAGGTTTGCAGCGCACCGGCCAGAATGCGCCTCTTCAGCCCTTCAGGGTCATTTTTACGTTTAGGTGTGGTATCCGACATAGCACTCTGTACTGATCAATCAAACAGGCATGGTATCACAGCCGTTTTCCCGCATGTGGCGAGGCGGGCGGCTGCCCTCTTTATTCATTTCAGAAATAACATTCCTGGATAAAGCATAATGCAGGAATAAGAAACTGCGTAAACTGGCCACATCTGCCCGTCACGGCAGCTTATTTTGACTCGCGTAATAATAACACCCTGGAAACAATTTATGCACACGCGCTTTGTCATCAATAAAAATAAATTTATGTTAGCTGTCCGAATGTTACTGCTCTCCAGCGCTGCGCTTACGCCTGTGTCGCTGAATCAGTCGGCGGGCAAAAGTGAAGCAGTGAAAAAAGTATTGGATAAGCATTTCAACGGCACTGGTGAAACGGCCTGATTAGGACAAACAGTATGACGCTATTTTCAGATGCTGAAGCGCCCTTTACCGCCGCTACACGTGATGTATCGGGTAATGCAACGGCTCAGGATTATGCAGTGCGTACAACGGGTGGTGTCGTGCGTCTGCAACATGTTTCGCGCCGTTTCGGACAGACTCAGGCGCTGCGCAATGTTTCGCTGACGGTGCAAAAGGGCGAAATTCTCGGCCTGATTGGCCGCAGTGGCGCGGGAAAATCTACCCTGATTCGCTGTCTTAATGGGCTGGAGCAGCCTGATGAAGGCGTGATTGAAATCGAAGGCCGTGACATTACCGGTTTATCAGAAAAACAGCTGCAAACCGTACGCAGCCGCGTCGGCATGGTGTTTCAGCACTTCAATTTATTGTCAGCTAAAACCGTGGCGCAAAATGTGGCGCTGCCGCTCAAAATCGCCGGTATGGCGAAAGCACAGCGTCAGCAGCGGGTCGCGGATCTGCTGGCGCTGGTCGGGCTGGCGGATAAAGCGCACCACTATCCGGCGGCGTTATCAGGTGGACAAAAGCAGCGCGTAGGTATTGCCCGTGCGCTGGCGGCCAGCCCGGCGCTGCTGCTGTGTGATGAAGCAACGTCAGCGCTCGATCCGGAAACCACGCGTTCGATTCTGACGCTGCTTAAATCCCTGAATCAAAAACTGGGGATCACCATTTTATTGATCACGCATGAGATGGAGGTGATCAAATCAGTAGCGCATCGCGTGGCGGTCATTGATGCCGGTGAGATCATTGAGCAGGGGCCAGTGTGGCAGGTCTTTGCCCATCCGCAGGCCGGGCTAACGCGCACGCTGCTCCGCGGATTGCTCCCGCAGTTACCTGAGAATATTGCCGCACGTATTTGTGCGCAGAAGCAGGGTGAGGCGATCTACAGCGTACATTTTGCCGGGGAAGATGCGCAGGGCGATCTGTTAACACGCTTCGCCTGTGCGTTCCCGGACACTTTCCGCCTGCTGCAGGGCGGCATTGATCACATCGGGCACTACGCTGTGGTGCATTTTTTTATTGCGATTCCGGCGGATCATATCGCGGATGAGCAACGGGCTATCCGCTGGCTGCAGGCGCAGCAGGCACAGGTGGAGTTAATGGGTTATGTCGCCAGCGATGCTTGATCTCCTCCTGAATGCACTGGGTGAAACGGTACTGATGACCGCGATCTCCGGGCTGTTTTCGCTGGTAGCGGGGTTGCCGCTCGGCCTGATCTTAGTGATGACCAGCCCGGGTGGCATTGCGGAACATCGCGGTATTCATCGCGTACTGGGGCTGATCATTAATGGCTTCCGTTCGCTACCGTTTATTATTTTGCTGGTGGCACTCATTCCGTTTACCCGCCTGCTGGTAGGCACCTCACTCGGCACCTGGGCGGCGATTGTTCCTTTATCGATCACTGCCACTCCCTATTTTGCCCGCGTGGCTGAAGTGTCGCTGCGCGATGTGGATCGCGGTCTGATTGACGCCGTCCGTGCGATGGGGGCCAGCAAGCTGCGTATTGTGTGGGATGTCCTGATTCCGGAAGCGTTACCCGGCATTCTTTCCGGCTTTATTGTCACGTTGGTCGCCCTGATTGGCGCATCGGCCATGGCAGGCGCCATCGGCGCGGGTGGCCTGGGCGATCTGGCCATTCGCTACGGTTACCAGCGTTTTGAAACATCGGTGATGATAGCGGTTATTATCGTGCTCATTGTACTGGTGTGCGGAATTCAGTGGATCGGTGACCGTCTGGTGCAGCATATCGATAAACGCCACTGAGTGTATGAGCATATATTATGTCTGATAGCTTTTTTGCCACGGATGGCAATTAACGCGCGCCACACGCGTTACCCGGAAATCACCCTTTTACACTCTCATCTTGCCTGCCAAAAATAATAGCGTTTTCGCCGGAATTCGCTGTGCCTCTTATTTTAAATAATCTTCGCCTGCCCGCTAAAGCGAAATAACTTGCACGATACGTAAACACACAGGCCCGGTAAAGTCGTCGCTCACCGTATCGGTATGGTGCCAGCCCGGGTATAGCGGTGATCATGCTAAGCAGCGCTTCACGCCCCCCTTTACCGGAAATCTCATCACGCCGCGCTTAAACCTACAGTTCGAAGCCCTCACAATCGTGACGGAACGATTTTTTTGCATACATAAAAAATACAAAGGAAATACAAAATTATAGGAGAAAAATGCAGTTAATTTTTATTTTTTACTTAAATATCAATTAAATAAGTTTTTACATAGTGCGTTTTTATCTTATAAATGATTTCAGATAGCGATCACATTCTTGCGTAAATGGCGTGTGAGGCATATTTACAGCATGGAGAAAACGGCATAATTTTGAACACAGATTTAACCTGACTGTAACAGGACGCGGCGTGATAAAACGCACCAACCGGTCAGGAAGCAGCAAGGGAAGGACACCAGCCCAGAAATACTGAAATTAGCCAAAGATGATGAGTGCTGACCGAACGTATTAATGGCCATCGGGCCCGGTTCAGCAGATAAAAATATTCCGGCAGTGAGCGGAAGAATATAACAGCTGGCTGACGAACCCTCACGGAAGACATTAACGCATATTCCCACGCGCCTGTATCGCGTGGCGATCAATACTGTGCCTGTTTACGACGACACTATTATTTTCGCTCACTGAATGCGTCAGCTTATTCAGACAAATGGTTGTATCTGCAATACCTAAATATTAACGGAGAACACCTGCCATGAATAACAACAATATCTCCATCGAAGACGTACCGTTAAATGGTTTTCACCAGTTAATGTCGATACGTGCCGGTGGGGGCTGGATTCTCGATGGCTATGTGCTGAGCATTATCGGCGTCGCCATCGTACAATTTTCTCAACACCTGCAGTTAGATACTTTCTGGCAAGGCATGGTCGCGGCATCGGCGATGCTGGGCACCTTTTGCAGTGGTTTCCTCGGTGGCTGGCTTACCGATATCGTTGGCCGCCGCCGTCTGTTCTTTGTCGGACCAATCCTGTTCATCCTCGGTTCTGTAGGGACATTCTGGGCAGAATCGGCAATGGCGCTATTTGTTTTGCGCTTTTTAGTGGGCGTCGGCGTAGGCCTGGAGTACCCGGTTGCCGGTTCGCTGCTGACAGAGTTCTTGCCGCAGAAACATCGCGGTAAGCGTCTGGCTGCGTTAACTATCCTCTGGTTTGCCGGCGCGGCGCTGGCGTATATCGTCGGTAACCTGATCCTTGCATCAGGCGGCGATGCTGCATGGCGTCTGGTGCTGGCAAGTCCGGCGGTACTGGGTGTGCTGCTGTTTGTACTGCGTCTCGGTACGCCTGAATCACCGCGCTGGTTAATCAGCAAAGGCCGCCTCACGGAAGCGGAGCATATTATCCGAAAAGTGTATGGTCCGGAATTCTCTCTGAAAAATGTGCCCGAAGAGACCGCTGAGGCTAAAGTGTCGCTGAAAGACCTGCTGCGCTCCGGTTACGGTAAACGCATGCTGTTTGTTTCCGTGTTCTGGAGCGCGGCAGTGGTACCGATGTTTGCGGTTTACTCATTTGCCCCCATCGTTCTGAAAGCGCTGAACCTGGACGGAGAGTGGGCATCACTGGGATCCATCGCGATTACGCTGCTGTTTGTGGTGGGCTGCATTCTCGCAACGCGTTTGATTGATACCATGGGGCGCCGTCGTCTGATTATTCAGAGCTTCCTGTGGTCAAGCCTTGCTCTGCTGGCGCTGGGTCTGTTCTCACACGGTTCTGAGATGCTGGTACTGGTGCTGTTTGGTGCCTATGCCGTGTTTATCGGCGGGGCGCAGGTGCTGGAGCTGGTCTACCCGAACGAGTTGTTCCCGACGGAAGTGCGTGCATTTGCGGTCGGCATGGGATCATCAATGTCGCGGATTGGTTCTGCGGCCGGCACCTGGCTGGTACCGATCTCCCTGCAGAGCCTGGGCATTGCTAACACCATGTATGCCGCAGCGATCGTCTCCTTTATTGGTCTGCTGGTCTCCGTGTGGCTGGCGCCGGAAACGCGCAATATGACCCTTAACCAGGCCGCTTCACTCGCGCGATAAAGGGTTGAGCGATACAGGCAAGCCTGCCCGGGAGACCGGGTGGGCTTTTTTAGCAGGGACGGGGCCGGTTATCTGGTCTGCCAGGGGCGCCATGAATGGCGAACCTGAATACCCGCGATTCGCCCGTCGCTACATCCGTCACTACATTCGTCACTACAGAGCGTGCATGCATGTGCACCACACCCCTCAACCGTGACGCCCTACGCTGCACAGCAAAAAGCCCGCTCAGGTTTCCCTGAGCGGGCTTCTCTAAATATGGCTCCTCTGACTGGACTCGAACCAGTGACATACGGATTAACAGTCCGCCGTTCTACCGACTGAACTACAGAGGA
>Ga0157361_1000276_pt1 | contig 24220 bp, 22 predicted proteins | sample AttlaeALBM2_FD_111481 | JGI IMG/M metagenome (GOLD analysis project Ga0157361, IMG submission 111481) | Fungus gardens microbial communities from leaf cutter ant in Ribeirão Preto, State of São Paulo, Brazil - Atta laevigata ALBM2 | ecosystem: Host-associated > Fungi > Mycelium > Unclassified ...
GATAACGAAGGTCTGTCACGTAAAGCGCAGCAGATGGACAAGCGCGTTAGCTGGCTGAAGGAGGCGCAGACAACGCTAACGGAGGGCAGTTTATGGCAGCTCCAGCTGCGCGGCGAAGCGCTGGATGCCGATCGCGTACTGGCACTGCCGGAGATGCGCGTGCATCCGGCCGCTGATGCGCCCGCCCTGTTCTCTCTGCCTGCGTTGCAGGTCAAAAGCGGTGACCGCGTAGCGATTGTCGGGCAAAACGGCTCCGGCAAATCGTCGCTGCTGCGCCAGCTGTGGCAGGCGTATCAGCGCGCGGACAGCGGGCTGTTCCACCCGCGTGCGCACGTGGGCTATTACGATCAGAGCCTGCAGCAACTTGATGATGCGCTGACCCTGCACGAGGCACTGCTGCCCTTTGCGTCACTCAGTGATGAACAGTGTAAGATGGCGCTGATCGCAGCCGGTTTCCCTTATCTGCGCCATCGGCAGCAGGTTGCGTCCCTGAGCGGCGGCGAGCGGGCACGGCTGCTGTTTGTTGGGCTGACGCTGGCGCGCTATTCACTGCTGCTGCTTGATGAGCCGACAAACCATCTCGATATGGTCGGTAAAGAGGAGCTGGCGCAGGCGCTGAATCAGTATGAAGGTGCAGTATTGCTGGTGTCTCACGACCGCAGTTTGATCGCCAGCTGCTGTAACCGGTTCTGGCTGATCGCGCAGCAGCAGCTGAGTGAGTGGCACAATCCTGACGAGGTTACCGCACGGTTAAACCAGGTGGAGCAACCGCTGATGGCCAGGCCAACGTCAGCTCCGTCTATCGTACCCGGCGGCGATGAAGATGCGCTGTTCGATGCCCTGTGTGAACTGGAAAACAAATTGGCCGAAGATGTCTCACGTAAGGCGAAGCATCAGAAACCCGCATTGCAGCAGGCGTGGCGGGCGGAGATTGCGCGCCTCAAGGCGTTGCTGCAGCTGTAGCACGGCTCTTTAATGCGTTAACCCGTATGGCGGCCTGAGGATGCTCAGGTCGCCAGTTCAATGCCCAACCGCTGACAAAATTCCCTGCGATTTTTCTCCTGTTTGTCCCGCTTAGTGATTATTATTCTCACCAGATAATAGGGATGACTATGCGTAATAACTCTAAAAAATGGCTGTTTACCGCGCTGGCGGTAGTGATAGTCGCGCTCATCGTTTGGGCGTATTCGACCTCGCGCCCGCAGCCCAATCCGCTGATGACGGCAACGGTACGTCAGGGCAGTATCGAAAATGTGATTGCCGCCACCGGTAAGATGGATGCCGTCGAGCGTGTTAACGTTGGTGCGCAGGTCTCGGGTCAGGTGAAAAAACTGTATATCAAAGCGGGTGACAAGGTCAGTAAAGGCGAACTGATAGCGGAGATTGACGATCAGCCGCAGCGCAGCGATCTGCGTAATGCGCAGGCGGCGCTCAGCGTGGCGCAGGCCGATCTGCAAACCCGTGAAGCAACGCGCGTGCGCCAGCAGGCACAATATCAGCGCTTACAGCAGATGCTGAAAAGCAACGCCGTTTCCCGTCAGGATTACGACACCGCCGCCGAAGCGTGGCGCATCGCGCAGGCGGAGCTTACCGCGCAACAGGCGCGGGTGATTCAGGCGCAGATTGAAGTGGATAAGAAGCAACTCGATCTCAGCTATACCCGTATTATGGCGCCGATCGATGGCACGGTAGTGGCTATCGTGACGAAGCAGGGCCAGACGGTTAACGCTGTACAGAGCGCGCCTACTATTGCCAAACTGGCGCAGCTCGACACCATGACCATCAGGGTGCAAATCTCTGAAGCGGATATCAACAATATCCATCCGGGTCAGCAAGCCTGGTTCACCACCTTTGCCAATCCCGACAAGCGTTACAATGCCACGCTGCGCAGTATTGAACTGGCCCCGGAATCGGTGATGAAGGATGATGCGCTGATGGGCAACAGTGAGAGCCCGTCAGGCAGCACCACCAATGCAGCGGTCTATTACAATGCGCTGCTGGATGTGCCTAACAGCGACAACACGCTGCGTATCGCCATGACGGCGCAGGTGAACCTGCTGCGTGATGCGGCAAAAGAGGCGCTGTTGATCCCGGTGCAGGCCACAAAAAAAGCGCGCAATGGTCGAACCTGGGTCAACGTGCCGGACGCCAATAACCAGCCACAGAGACGTTATATCACCACCGGGATCAGTGACAGCGTCGATATTCAGGTGCTGAGCGGCCTGCAGGCCGGTGAGAAAGTGATTCTTGCCACTCAGCAGCCGGGCACGGACAAGGTGGTGATGTGAGTATCATTGAGCTGCACAACATCCAGCGCAGCTATGTGAATGGTGCCCAATCTCTGCATGTGCTGAAAAACGTTAATCTGCAGATCGCTGCCGGAGAGTGCGTGGCGATTATCGGGCCGTCCGGATCCGGCAAATCCACACTGCTCAACATTCTTGGCTGTCTGGATGCGGCTGACAGCGGTGACTATCTCATTAGCGGACAGAATACCGCCACGCTGTCGCCGGATGCGCTGGCAAAAGTACGCCGCGAACATATCGGGTTCATCTTCCAGCGCTACCACTTGATGCCGGACCTCACGGCGCTTAGCAATGTTGAGATCCCGGCCATATACGCCAATACATCCGGCAAAGCACGCCGCCAGCGCGCGGCAGATCTGCTCGCCAGGCTGGGACTGCAGGGGCGCGAGCACCATAAACCCGGTGAACTCTCCGGAGGTCAGCAGCAGCGCGTCAGTATCGCGCGTGCGCTGATCAACGGTGCAGAGATCATTCTGGCGGATGAGCCTACCGGCGCGCTGGATTCACGCGCCGGGGAAGAGGTGCTGCGTATTCTCAGCGATCTGCACCGGGAGGGCCATACCGTCATTATCGTGACGCATGACATGAAAGTGGCGCAGCACGCCGATCGCATCATCGAAATTCAGGATGGTGAGATCGTCGCCGATAGCGGCCGTAAAACGCCCCTTCAGCAGACAAGTTACAACCCGGTAACGCGCAGGCCACAAAGCGTGCTGCGTGGGTGGGTGGATCGCCTGCGTGAATCGCTGCGCATGGCGCTGCATGCCATGAATGCCCATCGGCTGCGTACGGCCCTGACCATGACCGGAATCATTTTTGGTATAGCCGCCGTGGTGACCGTGGTCGCGCTGGGCCAGGGCGCGCGCGAAAAGACGCTGGAGAGTATCTCCGGGCTTGGCACGAACGTTGTCTCAATCTATGCCGGAGGCGATTTTGTCGAGGATGAAGCTCACCCGGTGCAAACGCTGGTGATGGCAGATGCAGAGGTGATCGCCCGTCAGCAGTTTGTGGCGGCCGTCAGCCCGGAGATTATCGCTACGCAGCCCATTCGTTATCTCTCAAATGCTTCAAAGACGTCGGTTTCCGGTGTCGGCAAAGACTATTTTGACATTCAGGGCATCAGGCTGGTGGAGGGCAGCAACTTCAGCGATGAGCGCCATGCGCGTCAGGAGATCATCATTGACGTTAACACGCGCAATAAGCTGTTTGGTGAGCATGGCGCCAGCCCTGTCGGAAAGATGATCGTTCTGGGTTCTGTGCCGGTGCGCGTCATTGGCGTGGCAAACAATGAAGATGGCCTCTCACCTAACCGCCTTAGCGTCTGGCTGCCGTGGAGCACCGTGATGTATCGCATCAGCGGACAGACCGCGCTGACCAGCATCAGTATCAAACTGAAGCAGGATGTGGTGAGCGGGCCGGCGGTGGAGTCCCTGACGCAGCTCCTGACTACGCGGCACGGCACCAAAGATTTCCTGGTATTTAACCGTGACAAGTACCGTAAAGCTATCGAAGGGGCAGCGGCCACGCTCACCCTGCTGATTTTGATGGTGGCCTCCATCGCATTGATGATCGGCAGCATTGGCGTGATGAATATCATGCTGGTATCGGTCACTGAACGTACTCATGAGATTGGCGTACGCATGGCCGTGGGTGCGCGACGCGGCGACATCATGCAGCAATTTATGATAGAAGCTGTGTTGGTGTGCCTGGTTGGCGGTTCACTGGGGGTTGCGCTCTCTCTGGTGATCGGGCCGGTTATTTCACTGCTGGCAGGCGGCGTACTCACTGCCATCTACTCCTGGCAATCAGCAGGCGCAGCTTTCGCCTGCTCCACCCTTATTGGTATGCTTTTCGGTTACTTACCGGCGCGCAAAGCGGCACGTATGGACCCGGTTGCCGCACTGGCCAGCGAATAAAAGGCACGCCACCGGCTCGCTATCCGGAGCCGGTTATCTTGTTTACTCTGGTACGACCATTTCAAGTCAATTCCTAAAGTGAAATGATTAAATGGCTATGCGGCTAATTCGCGGCGTAAACTGACCACGCTTCTATTTTAGATACGCCTCGTTATTTATTTGTCGCTATAAAATGCCAGAGAGTCCGTTATGTTAGAACCCTGTTATTTTTATTTATGTCCCGATCCGGACAACGGTTGGATATTACATAAAAAAGGCTGTTACGTGCTTGAGTTCGAAGAAGAGAAACTGTTTATCGGTTCGCTATATACTGCGCAACAGGCGCTTACCGTCGCGCGCATTCGCTGTTCCCCGGTAGTTTACTGCAGTGACTGCCTGATAAATAAATCCCACAGGCAGCTGAAAAAATCGGCCCCCCAAAAAGCAAAGAGCGTGATTGCACAACGCCATTTCAATGACGATAAAAACAAATAGATCAGGCAGCGTAATTAAATGACGAACACCTGATGTTCGCATTAATTAAATATCATCAGATGAATCTTAATTAATTTGTCAGAATGGGATGAATTTACGTCCTGCGTAATATTTGCAAAATGTGAAATGCACCAGAGCGTAACTTATCCACATTACGCGTGCAGAAAGACCGGCCAAATCTGTGGATAAGCGGTGCATTGCCGCTGTACACGTGCGCTGCAGGATGCTGTTCATTTTTTAACCAGCAGAAACAGCAAAGCCGCCCGAAGGCGGCCTTAACGCGCTGTCAGAACTTATTTGTACAGTTCAGCAGTCATGTGCACACGGTTGTTGGTGTTAGCTTCCGTGATTTTGTACTGAGCGCCCTGCTCCTGAGCCTGTGCAGCAACTTTTGCTTCTGCACCATCCAGGGTGGATGAGGTCACGGAGACAGTTTGTGCGAAGCTGGCAGCTGACATAAGTGAAAGAGCGGCAACAGCGGCGATTGACATAGCTTTAATGGTTTTCATGGTCTTAATCCTTAATGGTTGAGTCAGAAGGCTGTATGCCTTCGATGCGTATAATAATAACTCTGGTTACTGTTTCTGTATTGATAATTAGTGCGGTCATCATGATCGCGCTAATTATATTCGCGTTAAGGGCTGTGCCATCCGTTCCCGCACGGTAGCCATAAATTGTGGCCAGTGGGCAAAAAGGATAACCGGCATGCGGGCATGTCGCTGCGTTCTTAATGCATCCACAAACGCGATAGCCTGCGCGGTAATGTCACGATTTTGCTGCATCTTTTATCCCCCTTGCCTGGCTGCTCTGGCGGCACTATTACCTGATGTCGCGGACTTATTTGCTAAGCTCAGCGGAGATCATGGCGCCGTTATCAAAACGCGCGCTGGTGATTTTATAAACCGCGCCCTCTTGTTTCGCCTGCGCCGCGATTTTGGCTTCTGCACCGTCCAGCGTTGAAGCGGAAGCGGTAATGCTTTGTGCAAAAGTGGTGAATGAAACAAATGAAAGAGCGATAACTGCAACGAAAGTTTTGATGGTTTTCATGGTCGTTTCCTCAGAGTGTTTTTAATTTGTGAGGCGTTCTGCCTCGATGTGAGAAAGAATAGACCTGTTACGCAGTGACTAAAAGCTGAACTTCTTGCTGATAGAGTTCAAAAAAAATGAATAAGATTACCTGGAGTAAAAGTTATCGTCATGCAGGATTGATGGGGCAACTTGTACGGCAACGTAGCTGTTGATAACGGCCGCAGAGGCACTGGCGCAATGATTGAGGCACGATGCACTCTGCTGTGTATTTTCGGTGCAACTTTCACTAGTTTTCGTGAAACGCATCCGTGAACACTATTATTTATCAATCACATAGATGAGAATAAATAACAATAATGATGATTATTCGTTACCGGAAGCGTGTCACAATGGTGCGATATGACCAGGAGCACGTATGATCACTTTTTGCCTCAATCAACACTCCACCTTACGCGGTTTTGACCATGCGGTGCGGCCACGCCTGACCTTCATCTGCAAGGCGCAAGGTAAAGACGAGGCAATTCCGCGTGTGATGCATAAACACGACGATCGTTTTGAGCTGATGTTTATCCGCGCCGGCAGCGGCATCTATAACATTGACGGCCGGGGCTATCAGGTTAAACAGGGCGATATCATTCTGTTTAATGCCCACGTCCTGCATGATGAAAATCCGGCGGCCTCTGACGATCTGCTCATCTTCAGCTGCGGCGTGGAGCAGTTGAAAATCGATGGCTTGCCCATGAATGTCCTGACATCGCGCACGCAGCCGGCGGTTATGCCGAGCGGTGAGTTCTATGATGAATTTTGTCAGATGTTTGATCGCATATGGTCCCACGTTAATAGCGAGCGACTTTACAGTGCGGAAATAGGCGACAATCTGCTCGGCGTGCTGTTATTACTGTGCCGTACCCTGTGGATGGAGAATAAGCCTGAACCGGAGAGTAAAAATACGCTACTCGGCCAGCGCATCAAAGACTACATTGACGACCATTATAAAGATGAGATGACGCTGGGATCGATTACGTCGGCACTGAATATGAGCCCGTTCTATCTGGCACATGTTTTTAAGGCGTACTCCGGGTACTCTCCCAAGCAGTATCAAACCCGCCGGCGGATCGGTGAAGCGCAAAATTTATTATTAAGCACCCAATTGGGCGTGACTGAAGTGGCGAACGCCGTGGGTTACGACAACGTGAATAATTTCCATCGCATTTTCCATAATCTGGTGGGTATACCGCCTGCGCGCTATAAGAAGTTCTGGATCGGCGGAAAGCCGTAGCAGTGTCGTGGGCTGATGGCCGCCGGTGGCAGCCGTGAGAGCGTGTGTACGCTCCCACGGCCCGGCATCAAGGTTACGCATCAGCCGGAGGGCGGCCACTATTCAACACCGCGCCTCCCCTGACCGTTACTTCAACGCAATACGCACAATCTCATCCGGTGCATTGGTTGAACTGTCTTTATTGAAATCCTGCTTCAGCGTGACATAAAGCGTAGTGTTATCCGGCCCAATCAGCAGACTGTTGGGGCTGGCAGTAAAGGACCAGCTGTTTTTCACCGCATAGGTGGTCGCATCCAGCTGCAGCACCTTTTTGGACTCGCGCTGGCTAATATAGATCTCATTACGGGCCGCGTTAAATTTGATGCCCAGCGCATCGCCTTCAATCCGCTTAATCACTTTGCCGCTGCGCTCATCAAATACCAGCGTCGCTTTACCTTTGGAGTCGTCGGTTACAAACAGACGGCCGGTTTTCGCATCTTCTGCCATATTCAGGAACAGATAGGCTTTACCATCGCCGGCGGTCCAGCGCTGCTCAATTTTATGGCTGCGTGGATTAATCACCAGAATTTCACCTGCACCATTTGCTGCATAAATGCGATCGGTCAACGTTGAATAGATGATACCGGTTACCCACTTACCGGCGTTTTTGATGGTGGTTTTCAGCCGGAACGTTTTAGCATCCACAACAGAGATGTAACCCGGATCGGCAACACGGCCCACATACAGCTCATCACCATGCAGCAGCACTTCGCGCGCGCCGGCCGGGTAACCCTCTTTGTCTTTCTTGCCCGGGAAGACTAAACGCTCCAGTACTTTACCGCTCTGCGCGTCAACCTTAGAGATAGCACCATCCAGAGAGTTGGTGGTGTAGAACACGTTGCCTGCGCTCTCAATCGCCGTACCAAAATTTTTCAAATCGGTATGGGTTTCGCCGGTGGTTGCCAGCGTGGTTGGATCCAGACGATAAATCACCCCACCGTTCACATCCTTAAAGCTCTGCGCGCTGGCGACATACAACGCTTTGGTCGCCGGCGAATAGACCATCTCATACAGGCCGTCACCCAGCGCCCGCTGGGTTAATGCCGTGTCAGCAGGTTTGCTGGCGGCGGGCGCAGCGGTCTGCGCTTTTTTGGCTGGTGCCTGGCAGGCTGTCAGAGTGAAGGCAGCGATAATTGCTGCAGCAAGCGCGGCCTGGCGAGGGCTAAACAGTGATTTCATACCGAACTCCATCAATGGATCAAGGGTTCCGAACCGGCATATCCGGGGCGGGAAAAAGTAAGAAGAATGAGAATCATACGCATTAACAAGCGGTAAGCAACTTTCACTGTCTGCGAAGAAGCGTTAGTCCGATACCACATAAGATATTCCGCTGTTTTTGCGCCAAATTTGCCTGAAAACAGCGCTGAAAGCGCGCCGAATTTAGGTAAACACTGGCAACTATCCGGTTAATGATTACCTTAAGCTGTTGTTAATTAAGTTATTTACATCTCATTACACTTTCAGCATCAATCCTGCGAGAACCTTTAAAGTAAATGATTATCATTGGCCTTCTCAATTGGCAGGAGCAAGCGCTGCGCCCTGCTCTGCCGGAAACGGCAGCACACTCTAAAAAGACCACAAGCGGAATATCAATTTATGGGCAGGGAAAAGAGAGTTACCGTTCGCACAATTGTCAGAGATGATAAGGCATTACGTTATACGCTGCTGGCAGTCGCCATCAACGCCAGCATCTGGCCAGCGATCTCATGGTCGGCAGACTCAACGTCGGATGAGTTAGTCGTTGATGCAACCGCCGATCCCGCCGGTGCGAATGAACAGCAGGATTACGCAGTGAAAACCACGCGCGCAGGCACGAAACTCTTGCTAACGCCGCGCGATGTGCCGCAATCGCTGAGCATTGTGACGCAGCAGCGCATGCAGGATCAGGATTTGCAATCCGTCAGCGATGTGCTGACCAATGCGACCGGCATCTCCACTAACCTGGTGGACAGTGAACGCGCCGAATACTATTCACGCGGCTTTAAAGTCAGCAACTTCACTTACGACGGTATTCCCACTTCAATCAACGACAGCTGGAACTATGGTGATGCCGCCTCCGACACTGCAATTTACGACCGTATCGAAATTGTGCGCGGTGCCACCGGCTTGATGACCGGCGCGGGCAGCCCCTCAGCCTCCATCAACATGGTACGCAAACACGCCGACAGTAAAACCTTCACCGGCACGCTGAGCGCCAGTTACGGCAGCTGGAATAAGCAGCGCTATGTCGCCGATCTCTCTGCCCCCCTTAACAGCGACGGCAGCCTGCGCGGGCGTATCGTTACCGGCTATCAGGATCAGGACAGCTGGCTTGATCGCTATCATAAAACTAAAAAATTCCTTTATGGCGTCGTCGATGCCGATCTCAGCGACAGCACAACGCTCTCACTCGGCTATGACTATCAAGATGCCAGAACCGGTAACCCCACCTGGGGTGGATTACCGATGTTCTCCAGCAACGGTGCCACCACGCACTACCGTCGTAGCCTGAACTCTGCCGCCGACTGGGCGCGCTACAGCACCAATGCGCGTAAGGTTTTTGCGGATATCGACCACGACTTTGCTAACGGCTGGCGCGTGCATGTAAATGGTACGCATGCTGAGAATAGGTTTAACGACAAGCTGCTTTACGTCACCAGCTATCCCGACCAGCAGAGCGGCGAAGGTGCAACCGGCTTTGGCAGTAAAGATCGCGGCAAGCGCACGGTGGACTCTTTCGATGGCTATGCCAGCGGCCCGTTTACCTTACTGGGTCGCCAGCATCAGCTGATGTTGGGTGTCAGCTACAGTCGCCAGCACAACGCGACATACAGCAGCGACGGCGTAACCGATCAGGAGACCAATACAATCACCAGCGCCGACCTTGGACCGTTCAACAGCAGCTGGAGCGGTAGCCTGGCGGAGCCGGCATGGGGTGCGTGGTATCGCAATGCCGACGACGTCGTGCGTCAGAAATCAGCCTATAGCGCGGCACGCTTCTCGCTGGCCGATCCGCTTTCGCTCATCGTCGGCGCGCGTTATACCCAGTGGAGCACCAGCGGCAGCAGCGGAGATATGGCGAAAAACAACCTGTCACCCTATGCCGGTGTGGTGTATGACATCAACGATACCTGGTCAGCCTATGGCAGCTACACTGCGGTCTTCCTGCCCCAGAGCTATCGAGATACCCAGGGCAAGTTTCTGTCGCCCGTCACCGGTAAAAGTTACGAAACCGGCCTGAAATCTGCCTGGTATGACGGCCGCTTAACCGCCACGTTTGCGGTGTTCCGTATCGAGCAGGATAATGTCGGCCAGGCCATTGATGGCGTTTACGTGAACGGCAGTGAACAGGCGTACGCGGCGGCGAAAGGTGCAGTCAGTAAAGGGGCAGAGTTTGAGCTGAACGGTGCGTTAACTGATAACCTGCAGCTGACCTTTGGTGCAACGCGCTACGTGGCTCGCGATAACAGTGGCCGTTTCAATGCGTATCAGCCGCAAACCTCGTTTAAGCTCTTCACCCGCTATCAACTGCCGATGCTGTCAGCGTTGACGGTAGGCGGCGGCCTCAACTGGCAAAATCGCGTATTTAATGACGTAACCGGCCCGAATGGCGATACCGTAAGGGTGTATCAGGGGAGCTATCCGCTGGCCTCGCTATTTGCCCGTTATCAGGTCACGAAGCAAGTGGCGGTGCAGGCAAATATCGATAACCTGTTTGACCGTGAGTACTACAGCTATATGGATAGCTACGTGTATGGCGAGCCGCGTAACGTTTCGGTGAATGTCTCTTACCAGTTTTGAGCTTACTCTCCCCGGTGCGATACCGGGGAAGTGCATCACATCAGACTTTATTCTTATAGTTGAAACTGATCTGCGAATTTTGTTCACGCGGCAGACGTCTGGCCTGCAAATAGACCGATTTCCAGTATGGGTTATTCAGCGAAGAGCGCATCACGCCCTGGCTTACCGAGGCATGCAGGAACTGGCGTTCGGTATCATAAAAGCCCACGTGCAGCTCATGTTTGATGCGGAAGAATACCAGGTCACCCGGCTGTAAGTGGGCCTGATCCACCGGTTTGCCCATGGCGATCAGCTCGCGGGTGGTCACGCGATCCATCGGAATATTGAAACGATCCTTTAATGTCCGCCAGACAAAACCGGAGCAGTCCACACCGGTTAACTGTGTGCCGCCCCACTGATATTTGGTGCCCTCCCAGGAGTGCATTTGATCGTGCAGCGCGGCAATCACCGGAATCAGGTCGGGCTGCTTAGCACCCTCCAGCGACGTATCTGCGCTCTCCTGCTCGGGTGCAGGCTGATGTTTCGAAGAGCAGCCGGCCAGGGTGGCAAACAGCAGGCAGGCGATAACGTTGCGGGCGGCAGAGTTGATCATGGATGACATTTCACAGTGGATAAGGTGGTTTGGGATTTATACCGTAAAAAAGTTGCGGAAATAAAGCGTCGCACGCTGAATTCATCCTCTCTTCATCATATTTACCTAAGTTGACAGAAAGGTAACATCCTGTATTTGAGATAAAAATAGTAATACAGCGTCAAGTGTAGCGATAAAAGGCGCTTAATCCAGCGAAGTACGTATAAATTTTATTCCGCGCCCTGCGCACTCACGCAGCCCGCGGAATAAGGGGTGAAACTATTTGCCAGCTTTATTACGTAGCGGTGATTCCGGTAAAAACAGCGACAGCACGAAGGCCAGGAGCATAACGCCTGCCGCCATCTGGAACGCCGCATGCACTGCAGCGCTGAAGGCCAGCAGATAAGCGTGCTGCACATCATCAGGCAGATGGTGCACCGCATCCGGATCAAGCGAGCGCGGCAACGCCAGCCCCTGCTCCACCAGCGTCGCCAAACCGGATTTCAGTACCTGACTGAATACCGCACCAAACAGCGCCACACCAATCGATCCCCCCACTGAGCGGAACAGGGTAACCGATGACGTTGCCACACCAATGCGATCCGGCGTGACGGCACTCTGCACTGCCAGCACCAGCACCTGCATGGTCATACCCATTCCCATGCCGAGAATGCTGGCGAAGAGATAAAGGTGCCACAGCGGTGCATCTGGCGTCAGCGTTGTCATCAGCCCCATGCCCACGCTGGCCAGTAACGTCCCCGCAATGGGAAAGAGTCGGTACTTGCCGGTGCGGCTGATAATGCGGCCACTGACAATCGAGGTGATCAGCAACCCCCCCATCAGCGGCAGCAGCTGCAACCCGGCTTCGGTCGGCGTGGCGTGCTTAACCACCTGCAAATAGAGCGGCAGGAAGGTGACGCTGCCAAACAGCGACATCCCGACAATCAGGGCCATCAGACTGGCCAGCGAAAAGCTGCGGTTATGAAACAGTTCCAGCGGAATGATCGGTTCCCACGCGCGCTGCTCTTCATAGATAAACCCAATCGCTCCGACAATCCCGAACGCCAGAATGCACCACAGTACCGGATCGGACCACGCATGCAGCGTGCCGCCTTCGCTGGTAAACAGCGTAATGCCCACCAGCGCCATGCTGAGAAACACTGCGCCAGGATAATCAATCTCGTGCGCTTTACGTTTACTGTCTGCGTTAAACACCCGGTTGATCACCAGCAGGGCAAACAGACCAAGCGGCAGGTTGATATAGAAGATCCAGCGCCATGACATGTGCTGCACGATAAATCCGCCCAGCAGCGGGCCGATGACGGTGGCCAGGCCAAACACACCGCCAAACAGCCCCTGATATTTGCCGCGATCGGCGGGCGGAATCACATCCGCCACTGCCGCCATGCTCACCACCATCAAACCGCCGCCGCCCAGCCCCTGCAGCGCGCGGGTCAGGATCAGCTGCGGCATGGTCTGCGCCATGCCGCACAGCACGGAGCCGATCAGGAACAGAATCACTGAAATTTGCAGTACGGTTTTGCGCCCGAAGAGATCGCCAAATTTACCATACAGCGGTACCACCAGCGTGGAGGCCAGCATATAAGCGGTGACAATCCACGACAGGCGATCAAGCCCGCCCAGCTCGCCCACAATGGTTGGCAGCGCGGTGGAAACTATGGTTTGATCAAGCGCAGAGAGCAGCATGACCAGCATTAACGCCCCCATCAGCAGACGGATGGAGGGCGGATTAGCGCCCTCACCGCCGGCATGTGGCGCAGAAGATTGGGGTTTCATTGCGACAACCTTTGTAATTAATTAAATGCACAATTAATATTGATCGCAGTTTGTCATGAATCAAGTGAGCGCGTAAAGATGACCGCACAAAAAGCAGCAGATGAGGGAAAACCAGCCGGCAGCGCACCCCGACGTCCCGGCCGTCCGCGTGGTGGTGCCATCAATGCTCAGCAGCGTGAGCATCTGCTGGATATCACTCTGACGCTGTATGCCCGTGACGGTATTGCAGAGACATCGCTAAATGCGATCGCCCGCACCGCAGGCGTCAGCCCGGCGATGCTGAACTACTACTTTCAGTCGCGCGAATCGCTGCTGGACACCGTAGTTGAAGAGCGTTTTTTGCCGCTGCGGAAACGGCTGGAGGCGCACTTCACGGATGAGAGTCAGGATCCGGTTGCTACGCTGAGCGGCTTTATCCGTGAAGTGGCCGATATCAGCCTGACGCATGACTGGTTCGCGCCGCTGTGGATGCAGGAGGTGACCAGCCCGCAAGGGCTTGGGGGTACACTAAAAAACCGTCACGGGCACGCCGGGCGCGAGCGCATCCGGGCGCTCCTGACAGCGTGGCAGCAAAAGGGATTACTGAATCCCGGGCTCAACGTCGAGGTGCTCATGACCTCGATTCTCAGCATGGTGCTGGTGCCGTTTACCCGCTTCGCCCATGAGCCGGGATTCAACACCGAACAGATCCTGCAGCATACGCTCAGTCTGATCTGTCAGGGGATTGCGCCACGCCCGCGATGAGCAGCTCAGTTATCTCGCTTCTCTTCGGCCAGCGTCTCAATTTGCTGCCAGAAGTCCTCCGGCGCGGGCGTCACGCGCGGTGCGGGTTCAGCAATGTGTTGTTCAAGCGAGGCCAGCAACTGTTCTGTTTCGCTGGTTTGCGTATCGTGGATAGGTGCAGACATAACGGTAATAACCTGAAAAACGGATCAGCACGCTATTTTAAGGATTTTACGCCCGGAATAAATAAGCGAGCCGGTAATTTTGCGCCGGCTATCACTTTTTTTTGCCTGCCGCGAAACTTTATGGTCGGTACCAGCGAACTGTTTAGGTGAATCACCTAAAACCGGTACTCTCATCTATCGCAGGAGCAGATAATGAAAACCCTTAAAACCCTCGCTTGCACGCTAACTCTGACCACGGCGTTTGGCCTTGCCAGTTTCAGCGCCAGCGCCGCGTTGCAGGCTGGCGCCAAAGCGCCCGACTTCAAACTGCAGGGCGCACTGGCCGGTAAGCCGATGACCTTCTCGCTACAGCAGGCGCTGCAGAAAGGTCCGGTCGTACTCTATTTCTTCCCCGCAGCGTTTAGCGCCGGCTGTACCATAGAAGCGCACGCCTTCGCCGAAGCCACGGATGACTTTACAAAAATGGGCGCAACGGTGATTGGTGTGACTGCCGGGAATACCGATCAGGTCAGTGATTTTTCGAAGCTGGAGTGTCGTGATAAGTTCGCTGTCGCCGCCGATCCGGGTGCCAAAGTGGCCGCAGAGTACCAAACCACCATACAGTTCAAAGGCAAAACGCTCTCCGATCGAACCTCCTATGTTATCGCGCCGGATGGCAATATTCTGCTGAGCTATACCGATCGCAATCCGGAAACGCATATTGATAAAGCGCTGGCTGCCGTGAAGCAGTACGACGCCGCCCATCCGCACACTCACTAATCCGCGAGGCCAGCGATGTTAACCGCCCTGCTGGCCGCCTTTATTGGCGGCGCCATTCTTAACCTGATGCCCTGCGTGTTTCCGGTTATCTCCCTCAAAGCGCTGGGGCTGTTACGTCACAGCGATAACGCCGCCAGCGCACGCCGCGAAGGGCTGGGTTTCTTACTGGGCGTTATCGTGACCATGATGACGCTCGCAGGGATTTTGCTGGCTGCACGTGCCGGCGGTGCCGCAGTGGGCTGGGGTTTTCAGCTGCAGTCGCCGCTGGTGATTGCCCTGCTGTCGTTAGTGATCCTCGCCGCCGCGCTCAATTTGCTGGGTGTGTTTGAGGTTGGGTTATCACTGCAGCGCGCAGGCGCGATTGAGATTCAGCGCGGTGCGTTTCTGCGCGCAGCGCTGACCGGCGCGCTGGCGATCATCGTCGCGACGCCCTGTGCTGCTCCTTTTATGGCCAGCGCCATCGGCTATGCACTGGTGCAGCCGCCTGCGGTTGCGCTGGTGATCTTCTTTGCGCTGGCGCTAGGGTTCGCCGCGCCGTTCACGCTGGTGTCGCTGTTTCCTGCGCTGGCCCGATTTCTTCCCCGGCCCGGCGCGTGGATGGATATCCTGAAGCGCGGGCTGGCCTTTCCCATGTTTGGCGCCTGGGCCTGGCTGGTATGGATTCTGGCGCAGCAGGCGGGCAGCACCGCGCTGGCAGCGTTACTGGCCGCCTCGGTGGTGCTGGCGTTTGCCGGCTGGCTATACGGGATGGCGCAGCATCGGCGCTTCGCCGGCAAAGGGCATAAAGCGCTGTTTGCCGTTACCGCCGTGCTGGCCGTTGCGGCAATTGCACCGCTGCCGGGAGTGATCAAGCCCGGCGCTGGCCTGGTAGCCGATCAATCCGCCACGCCGCTCACCAAACAGACATGGACACCGCAGGCCGTCGCGGCGCAGCGCGGTCACGGCAAAGCGATCTTTGTCGATTTCACCGCCTCATGGTGCATCACCTGTCAGGTTAACGAGAAGACATCGCTCTCTACGCAGGCCGTGAAAGCGGCGTTGGCAAAAACCGGCGCAGTTTATATGGTGGCAGACTCAACTAAATTTAATCCGGACGTGGATGACACCATGAGCGAGTTCGGTCAGGGCGGTTTACCGATGTATCTGGTCTATCCGGCCGATGGCGGACCGCCCGAAGTTCTGCCTCAGGTGCTAACGCCCGCTATTGTGGTGAAGGCACTCAACAAGGCGGCAAATAAAAAAGCGTAACGGCGACAAGGCAAAATATGCAGATAAGCGATAGCGCGCGTGAACACTGGCCCGCGCTGATGGAGCAGGCGCAGGCGGGCGATCAGCTCGCCTATACCCGGCTGCTCAAAGCACTGGTGCCGGTGATCCGGGCGCGGGTGCGACGTCAGATCGGCGATGATGCGCTAATCGAAGATGTGGTACAGGATGTACTGCTAACGGTGCATCGGGTACGTCACACTTATGACCCGGCCTTTCCCTTTTTGCCCTGGCTGCTGGCGATCATCTCGGCGCGGGCGGTTGATGCCCTGCGGCGGCGTGGTCGTCTGCAGCGCTGGGAGACACCGGACGAGGCGCTGACGGAAAACGCTGCAACGCCGGACAACCCGCAGCTGGATAGCCGGGACGAACTGGCGGCTTATCTGCGGCAGTTACCCTCACGCCAGCGCGATATCGTTGAACATGTTCACCTGCGCGAAATGAGCCTGACGGAGGCCGCCGTACATAACAATCTGAGCGTAGCGGCGGTGAAATCGCTGCTACACCGTGCGCTAACCAATCTGCGCCGCTTTGGAGCCCATCATGAGTGATCATCACGCTTTAATTGAGCAGCTTAGCCGTGACCTGCGCCCGGTCAGGCGTCCGCGCGCAACCGGCCTGCGCGTGCTGGGCTGGCTCACCCTGGCGCTGCCCTGCGCCCTCGCGGCCAGTTTGCTGGTGCAGCGCACGCTCACCGACTGGTCACAGCCCGGTGCGCTTCGGGCAGCAATACAGCTGGTGCTGGCTTTTGTGCTGGGTACGCTGGCGATTCGCAGCGCCTTCAGCATGAGCATCGCCGGGCGCCGGGGCCTGAGCTGGAGAGCGCTGCTGCCCATAGGGCTGTTATGGCTGGGGTTAAGCCTGAGCAGTATGCCGCAGCTGGCAGCAGAGACACACGATCACGACAGCGCCCGCTGCTTTACCTTTTTGCTGGTGGTGAGCTCGCCAATGATGCTGTTGATGATCGCCACGCTGCGCCGCACGCGTACGCTACATCCGGTACGGACGCTCGCTACGGCAGGGTTAGGCATCGCTTCTCTGGCGGTGAGTTTGCTGGCGTTTTGCCATCCGGTGCATCTGCATCCGCTGGATTTTTTTCTGCACCTGGCGGCAATAGTCACCATCGTGGCGATAACCGTGCTGGCCGGCCGGCGCTGGGTGCGCGTGGGCTAAGTGCCGGGCGTCTCCCGCCCGGCACTTGCCTGTTGTGCGGTGCACTCCCCTGGCGGGAAGCGCGTGCACTATATAACCTCAAAATAGCTTCAGAAAAGCGGCCTCAGAAAATGACCCGCTCTGCCTTCAGCTTATCGAACAGCCGGGTAAAGGAATCCAGCGTGCTGCGATAGCCGGTAAACCCGGCTTTGCGGCTTTTGCTCATGTCGGTAAACGCCTCCATCGGGCGGCCGAGATCCGCATCGGTGTGCCACCAGGATGCCAGCTTGTTGATATCCCTCTCACGCAGTTGATGGCGCGTAGCGATCTCCTGCCAGGCGGCAGCCGCTTCCTGCATCCGCCCCTCCAGCGGCATCATCTGTGCCGGATAGGCGGCGGCTTCGATGCCAAAGTAAGCAGCAATCCGCGGCCACAGCCAGTTCCAGCGGAAGACATCACCGTTTACCGCGTTGAAATCCTGGTTGGCCGCCGCATCGGCGGTGGCAGCCCACAACAACTGCTCTGCCAGTAATCCGGCGTCGGTCACATCCGCCACGCCACTCCACTGCTCTGGCGAGCCGGGGAAGATAAATGGCCAGCCCTTCTCGCGGCACAGGGTCGCGTATACTGCCAGCGTCTGCCCCATGTTCATCGCGTTGCCCACGGCGTAACCGATGATGGTATGCGGGCGGTGTACACTCCAGCGATAGCCATATTTCTCTGCACCGGCGAACACTTCGTCCTCCTGCGCATAGTAGAAGTTATCGACCGGCTGGCGGCCCTGCTCTTCGCGGAATGGCGTAACCGGCACCGCCCCTTTGCCATAGGCCTCGAACGGACCCAGGTAGTGCTTCAGACCGGTCACCAGCGCAACGTGGGCGCCATTAAGCCGATCCTGCAACCCTTCGATGACGTTGCGCACCATGCCGCCATTCACGCGAATATTCTCTTTTTCATTCTCCTGCCGCGACCAGACGCTGAAGAACAGCGCATCGGGCTTCTCCTGCGCCAGTACAGCTTTGACTTCATCAGCCTGCGTCAGATCGGCGGTCAGGCTACGGCAACCGTCCGGGATAGCGCCACGCCCGCGCGAAAGGCCGGTTACCTGCCAGCCCTCCTGCTGCAGTTTTTCCGCCAGCGCACGCCCAATCACACCGCTGATGCCCACAATCAATGCCTGTTTTTGCATTTCAATTCTCCTCTGTTGCAGTTCTTATCAGCCTAATAGAGAATTCAGTTCTTATCTCTGGCATTAATTCACGGCATTCCCAACCTGGATTCACTAATCAATGCACGATCAGCGCCTGAAAGATATCGTCCCCTTTGTAGCCAGCGTCGAAAGCGGCAGTTTCGCCGCCGCCGCCGAACGCCTGCACCTCACCGGTTCAGCCGTAAGTAAAAGCGTGACGCGCCTGGAGCACCGGCTGGGGTCACGCCTGCTGGAGCGCACCACGCGCAGCCTGACGCTAACCGACGCAGGCAGCGCGTACTACCAGACCTGCCTGCGCATTCTGGAAGATCTGGCGGAAGCCGAAGCGGTGCTCGCCGCGCAGCGCAGCATCCCCTCCGGACGGCTGCGGCTGGCCGTCCCCAACACCTATGGCCGCCTGGGCGTGATGCCACTATTGATACCCTTCTGTCAGAACCATCCGGAGGTCGAACTGAACCTGACCTTCTCCGACCGTTTCATTGACCTGTTTGATGAAGGGATAGACGTGGCGGTCCGTATTGGCGGATCGCCTGATGTGCCGGCCTCACTCGGCTGTCGCCAGATGGGCCGTGAACGGATGGTCTTTTGCGCGGCACCTGACTATCTGGCGCGCGAAGGCCGGCCCGCCAGTGAAAGCGAGCTGTTGCAGCATCGGGCGATTGTGTATGAGCGCGTGGATGGCAGCACCAAGCCCTGGCTGTTCACCACCGCTGATGGTCACCCGCACTGGCGCAGCGTGCCGCACCGTATGGCGCTGGGCGATGTGGATGCCCAGGTGCAGGCCTTGTGCGGCGGGCTCGGCGTTGCGCAGATGCCCTCCTGGCTGGTGCGGGAGCCGCTGGCGCGCGGCGAGCTGGAGATTATCCTGCCGGGGCAGCAGCCGGACGGTCTGGCGCTGACGCTGGTGTGGCCGCGCCGTAAACAGCTGTTGCCGAAAGTCGATGCGCTGCTGACGGCGCTGGAAGGGCTGCAGATTCGGTAATCTTTCCCGCAGCCCAGCCAGCCCGGATACCCTTTAGCGATGGTTTAGCCGCCGCGACAATCGATCGCCGCAAAATTGCAACACCGTGACCAGCGCCACCAGCACGACGATGACCTTGAGCATCACCTGCATATCAAAACGCTGATAACCGTAGCGGTAGGCCAGATCGCCAAGGCCGCCGGCTCCGATGGCGCCCGCCATCGCCGAGGCGTTGATCATCGTGACCAGCGTAATGGTGAACCCGCTGATGATGCCCGGTCGCGCTTCGGGTAACAGCACGTGCCAGACAATATGCCAGCGGTGAAAACCCATGGCCTGCGCAGCCTCGGTCAGCCCCTTATCCACCTCACGCAGGCTGACTTCGGCAATGCGGGCAAAGAACGGCGTGGCCGCCAGCGTGAGCGGCACCACTGCGGCCCATACGCCGTAAGTTGTCCCGACGATCCAGCGGGTAAACGGAATCAGCGCCACCATCAGAATCAAAAACGGTACGGAACGGAACAGGTTCACCAGCCAGCCAAGCAGCCGATGCAGCAGCGGATGCGGAAAAAGATCGCCACGTCCGCTCACCACCAGCATGACCGCCAGCGGTAAGCCAATCAGCAGCGCCAGCAGTGACGATACGCCCACCATCAGGAGCGTATCCAGCAAGCCCGTCCACAAACGATCAAGAGCCAGTGACATAACCTGCAATCTCCAGTTGGTCGGCCAGATTATTCAGCGCGTGCTGAGCGACCGTGGCGTCATGTTGGGCATCCAGCAGCAGCAACAGCTGACCGGTCGGCTTCTCCTGCACCCACTCCACGGCACTGTAGAGCAGCGTAAGCTCGCCGCTTATCCGCGCGCTGATGGCCGCCAGATCCGGCTGTGCTCCCTGCCCGGTGTAACGCAGCCGCACCAGCAAGCGCGAATGGGCATGCTGACGTGTCGCGGTCAGCAGCGGCTGAATCGCTGCCGGCAGCGTGCTGAACTGCGGATTAAGAAGCTGCCGGGTCGTTTCATGTTGCGGATCGCTGTACACCTGCCAGACCGGCCCACGTTCAATGATCTCGCCCTGGTCGATCACGGCCACCTGATGACATAAGTCGTGCACCACGTCCATCTCATGGGTAATCAGCACAATAGTAATACGGCGCTGCTGGTTGATCTTCCTGAGCAAGCTCAGCGTGGCGCGCGTGGTTTCCGGATCAAGCGCCGACGTCGCCTCGTCGCACAGCAACAGCTCAGGATCGTGCACCAGCGCACGCGCAATCCCGACGCGCTGCTTCTGCCCGCCTGAGAGCTGTGCCGGCCACGCATGCTGACGCGCTTCCAGTCCCACCAGCGCCAGCAACTCATCCACTTTTCGCCGCCGCTCTGCAGCAGGTACCCCTGCAACTTTCATCGGCAGCTCAATGTTCTCACGCACGGTCTTTGCCGAGAGCAGATTAAAGTGCTGGAAGATCATGCCGGTGCGACGACGCCACTTCACCAGCGCCGCATCCTGTAGTGTCCCGAGCTCGATACCGTCGATCACCACCTGGCCGCTGGACGGCGTCTCCAGCCGGTTAAGGCAGCGAATCAAAGTGGATTTTCCGGCGCCGCTACGGCCAATAATGCCGAAGATCTCGCCACGTCTGACCTGCAGATCGATATTTCTCAGCGCATCCTGTTGTTGTCCGGCGTAGCGCTTAGTCAGGCTGCGAATCTGTACATGTACACTGCCCGCCTGCGGCACAGGCGGTGAAAACAGCGTATCGCGCTCGCCGGGGAGAGTCAGGCTAACCACGATTACTGACTCCAGCCCGGCTGGTACAGCTTGCCGTAATACTCATCCAGCCTGGCGCGCACCACCGGTGAATGCTGGTAAATCTCCACAAACTGCTTCAGGCGCGGATCGTCCTGGTGTCCGTCGCGCACCACAAACTGAATCACATACTCCGGGTGCTCAAGGCCATCGAACAGTAGCGCATCATTCGGATCGATGGTCTTCGCCAGGCGCAGATAGTGCGGATAGCCCTGCGCCAGATCCACCTCATCCAGCGATCGTGACAGCTGCACCGCTTCCACTTCAATAATCTTCAAATGCTTCGGGTTGCTTTCGATATCGTCCAGGGTCGATTTCAACCCTGCGCCGGGCCTCAGCGTAATCAGCTGCGCTTTCTGTAACAGCAACAGTCCGCGCGCGCCGTTAATCGGATCATTGGCTATCGCCACCGTGCCGCCCTCCGGGATTTGGTCCAGCGCGCGATGCTTTTTCGAGTACAGACCGATGTTATTGATGATCGCAGGTGCGTAAGGCCGCAGGTGGAATCCGCCCTCTTTATTGGCATTGTCGAGGAAGGGTTTATGCTGGAACAGATTAACGTCGATGTCCCCGTTTTCGACGCTGACGTTTGGTGCCGTCCAGTCGGTAAACTCCACCAGCTCAACCTTCAGCCCCTGCTTTTTGGCTTCTGCCACGGCGGTTTCCAGCGGGGGCGCAAAGGCTGCTGTGGTTCCGACTTTTAGCGGTCCGCTGTAGTCGTTTGCGGCAAAGGCGCTTAAGGCCAGCATGGATGCGCTCAGCGCCAGAAGAGGTGCAATTTTCATGTCATATCCCTGAGGTTAAATTAACGAAATCCGGACGCTGGTCGCCAGCGCGCAGCCGGATGGCGATCGGGCAAGCGATCCTGTTGAAAAAGTTTGTGCCGCAGTGAACCTGGCTGATAAGCAGTTTTAAAACGTCCGCGCTGCTGTAACTCTGGCACCACCAGCTCAATAACGTCGCGGTAGCTCTGCGGATTCAAAATGCGCGTCAAATTAAAACCATCGATATCGCCCTCATCGATCCAGCGGATAAGCGCATCCGCCACCTGAGACGGATTACCAGTAATGACCGGATAGCGACTGCCCAGAGCGTGCTGCTCCAGCAGACGACGGCGCGTCCAGCCGCTGTAGGCTTTACTGACCGATTGAATGGCGCGCGTATCACCGCTATGAATCGGTTCATCCAGGCCGAAGGCGGCTAAATCAATACCCGTGGAGCTGGAGAAGTGCGCGAGCCCGGCTTCCGGACTGGCATACTCCAGATAGCTGCGATGCTTCTCCTGCGCCTCGCGTTCGGTTGGCGCAACAATGACGCTAACACCCATAAAGATGCGCAAATCATCCGGGCGCCGGCCCGCCTGCACGGCAGCCAGCCTTAAGCGCTGCGTCTGCTCACGCATCGCCGCCGGCGAGCTGGCGTTAACGAAGCTGCACTCCGCGTGACGGCCAGCAAACTGCACGCCTCGCGCCGAGGAGCCCGCCTGAAACAGCAGCGGCGTACGCTGCGGCGAGGGGCTGCTCAGGTGGTAGCCCTGTACCTGGTAAAACTCACCCTGATGATGAATCGGGTGGATTTTCTGTGCATCGGCATACACGCGCCGTGCCTTATCGGCCACCAGCGCATCCTCTTGCCAGCTGCCTTCCCACAACTGATAGGCGACGTCGAGAAATTCATCGGCCTGATCGTAGCGACGATCGTGCGCCAGCAGCTGATGCTGGCCCATGGCGCGGGCCGCGCTATCGAGATAACCGGTCACGATATTCCAGCCAATGCGCCCGTTTGTCAGGTGATCCAGCGTGGAGAGACGGCGGGCAAACGGGTATGGCGCTTCGTAACTCAGATTGGCCGTCACGCCGAATCCCAGGTGCTGCGTCACGCTTGCCATGCCGGAGATCAGCATCAGCGGATCGTTAACCGGCAGCTGGATCGCCTCGCTCGCGGTTAAACCGATGCCCTGCTGATAGACGTCGTAAACGCCAAGTATGTCGGCAATGAACAGGCCGTCAAAGAGCCCACGCTCCAGCAACCGTGCCAGATCCAGCCAGTAATCCAGGGAGTTGAAATCCACCGAGCGATCCTGTGGATGGGTCCACATACCGTGATGGATGTGACCCACGCAGTTCATATTGAACGCGTTGAGTAAAATCTCTTTTTGGCTCATATCGTGCCCCGGCGCGGCGGCAACACCCCGTTCAGCAGATAGTTGCCAATGATCGGGTATTTCCAACGCACCGGATCGTGCAGCGTGTGGGTACGCGCATTGCGCCAGTGCCGGTCAAAATTGTGTTCCCGCAAGCTGGCGCGCGAGCCGCCAAGCTCAAAGAGTAAATTGCCTGCTTCCAGCGAGACCTCTGTGGTCCAGGCACGGGCCTGCGCCACGGCAATCGAGGCCTGTGCCACGCTCTCCGCGCTGGCATCCTGCCGGGCGCACTCCACCGCTTCGCCGGCCACGGCCAGCAGAGCGTCACCGGCACTGAGTCGTGCCGCCAGCGCGCCGGTGCGGTCCAGCGTTAAAGGATCGTCGCCGGCTCGCTCAACACCGCTGTCCGGCCACGGGCGGGCATGCTGGCGCAGGAAATCCAGCATATCGTTGAAGGCCGCGCGCGCTATGCCCTGATCGATAGCCGCATGCATAATTTGCGCAAAGGGGCCGAGGGCGGTGGGGCGCTCGAACGCTGTCTGGAACGGCACCACATCCCCGGCATCGATCGCCACCTCACGGAACTGTACGCTGCCGCTACCGGTGGTGCGTTGACCGAAGCCACTCCAGTCATCCACCACCGTGACGCCCGCCTGGTTGCGCGGCACGAAGACCAGCTGCTCTTTCCCCTCATCGCCCAGGGCTGACACAGGGATGCGATCGGCAAACAGCGCACCCGTACAGTAAAACTTATCGCCCGTCAGGCGCAGGCCGGCGGCACTGTGCGTTAGCGCGGTGGATCGCTGATGCGCGCCGGGCGAAC
>Ga0157361_1000279_pt1 | contig 24071 bp, 20 predicted proteins | sample AttlaeALBM2_FD_111481 | JGI IMG/M metagenome (GOLD analysis project Ga0157361, IMG submission 111481) | Fungus gardens microbial communities from leaf cutter ant in Ribeirão Preto, State of São Paulo, Brazil - Atta laevigata ALBM2 | ecosystem: Host-associated > Fungi > Mycelium > Unclassified ...
GCCGCGCTCAGCGCCGCGCTGGATCACTGGCAGTATCATGAAGAGGTCTGGCTGCGCGGTAATCCGGCTGCGCGACACGCTGTGCTGGAGGCGCTGGAAACGCTGCGTCAGGCGTTTTCGCTGTTTGGTGCGCTGGTGCCGCGTAAGGCTAACAGCGAGCTGCGCCAGAAGCTGACCCGTCTTGAGGAGCTGCTGCAGGATGATGCTATCAGTGCGGAAACCCTCTGTTTCTCTGCCACCTCAGTCGAGGCGCAGATGGCGCTGACGTGCTGGCTGGCAGAAGCGCAGTGGCAGCCGTGGATCGACAGCAAAAACCAGATCAAGCTGCAGGGCTCTTATAAACGCTTTTGCGACATCATGCTAAGCCGCGTGGCTGCGGATCTGCGGGAAACCTTTACGGATGTAAAACTGGTCAGCGAGTTTCAGGATAAGGCCACGCGTCTGCAGCGGCAGCTGCTGGCTGTCTGTCTGCTGGCGGCGGCGTATCCGGCTGAAGAGGTATGCCAGTGGATGGCGGGATGGCAGGAGCTGCAGCTCGCCATCCGGGAAAAACAGCAGCACGGCCTGATTCAGCTCGCTACGATGGCCATGCGCCAGCCGCCATTCTGGCTGAGCAGCGGCGTCAGGCGTTAACGACACTATGTAAAATTCAGGGAGAGAGGATGCAGTTACCGTTACCTTCGCTGATGCAGGCGCAGCTGGCCGGCATCGCAGAACGCCTGCAGCTGTCGCTGCCGGCGCTGACGTCTGAACAGGCTGGCGCGCTGGCCTTCAGTGACTTTATCGCAGATAACCTGCAGCAGCAGCCAGCATGGTGGCAGCAACTGCAGCAGCAGCCTCCTCAGCCTGATGAATGGCAGCACTATGCTCTGTGGCTGCAGCAGGCGCTGCAGCATGCGGATAGCGAGGCCGCGCTGATGCGTGAGCTGCGCCTGTTCCGCCGGCATATGCTGGTGCGTATCGCCTGGATGCAGGCGCTGCAGCACGCCACGACCGAACAGAGCCTGACGCAGCTTAGCGTACTGGCAGAAAGCCTGATCGCTGCCGCCCGCGATCGCGTGTGGCAGGATTGCTGTCGCGATTTTGGCACGCCCTGCAACGAGGCGGGCGAGCCGCAGCCGCTGCTGATCCTCGGCATGGGCAAGCTGGGTGGCGGAGAACTCAACTTCTCCTCTGATATCGATCTGATCTTTGCCTGGCCGGAGAGCGGCGTCACGCGCGGCGGGCGACGCGAGCTGGACAACGCACAGTTTTTTACCCGCATGGGGCAGCGCCTGATAAAAGTGCTGGATCAGCCTGGCGTCGATGGTTTTGTTTACCGCGTGGATATGCGACTGCGTCCGTTCGGCGATAGCGGCCCGCTGGTGATGAGCTTTGCGGCGCTGGAAGATTACTATCAGGAGCAGGGGCGTGACTGGGAGCGCTACGCCATGGTCAAAGCGCGTCTGATGGGCGACGATCGCGGCGAGTGGAGCCAGGCGCTGCAGCAGATGCTGCGGCCGTTTGTCTATCGCCGCTATATCGATTTCAGCGTGATTCAGTCGCTGCGTAACATGAAAGGGATGATCGCGCGTGAAGTGCGCCGTCGTGGCCTGAAAGATAATATCAAGCTGGGTGCCGGCGGTATCCGCGAAATCGAATTTATTGTGCAGGTGTTTCAGCTGATTCGCGGTGGACGTGAGCGCTTACTTCAGTCGCGCTCACTGCTGCCAGTGCTGCAGGCCATCGGTGAGCTGGAGTTGCTGCGTCCGCAGCAGGTCAGTCAGCTGCATGACGCCTACCTTTTTTTACGCCGGCTGGAGAATCTGCTGCAGAGCATCAATGATGAGCAGACGCAGACGCTGCCGCAGGATGCGCTCAACCGGGAGCGTCTGGCGTGGGCGATGAACTGCGCCGACTGGAAAGCGCTGACGGCACAGCTAACGGCGCACATGGCCGCCGTACGCGCGGTGTTTGATGAGCTGATTGGCGACGATGCCCCGGACGTTGATGATCAGCCGGAACTGGCGGAATTTGCGGCACTCTGGCAGGACACGCTGGAGGAGCATGAGCTGACGCCGGTGGTGCCGCAGCTGAATGAAACGCAGCGGCAGCGCTTTTTTTACGTGCTTAATGACTTCCGGCAGGATGCCAGCCGGCGCACAATCGGGCCGCGTGGCCGGCTGGCGCTCGACCAGCTGATGCCGCGCCTGCTGGGGGAGATCGCTTCGCGTGAGGATGCCGACAGCGTACTGGAGCGCCTGACGCCGCTGCTGCTGGGGGTGCTGACGCGCAGCACCTATCTTGAGCTGCTGACTGAGTATCACGGCGCGCTGCGTCACCTGATCCGTCTCTGTGCCGCCTCACCAATGATTGCCAGCCAGCTGGCGCGCTATCCGCTGCTGCTGGATGAGCTGCTCGACCCCGCCACGCTGTATCAGCCCACTGCCACTGACGCCTACCGTGACGAACTGCGGCAATATCTGCTGCGTATTCCGGCAGAGGATGAAGAGCAGCAGCTGGAGGCGGTGCGCCAGTTCAAACAGGCGCAGCTCTTGCGTATTGCCGCAGCAGATATCGCCGGAACGCTGCCGGTAATGAAAGTAAGCGATCACTTAACCTGGCTGGCAGAGGCGATGATCGAGTCGGTGGTGCAGCAGGCCTGGCAGATGATGGTACAGCGCTATGGGCGGCCATCACATTTGACGCGTGACGATGAGCGCGGCTTTGCCGTGGTCGGCTATGGCAAGCTGGGGGGCTGGGAGCTTGGCTACAGCTCCGATCTCGATCTGGTGTTTCTGCATGATTGTCCGGAGAGTGCAGAGACTGACGGTAAACGCATCATCGACGGAAGGCAGTTTTATCTGCGTCTGGCGCAGCGCATCATGCATCTCTTCAGCACCCGCACCGCCTCCGGTATTTTGTATGAGGTGGATGCCCGCCTGCGTCCTTCTGGCTCAGCAGGCATGCTGGTCAGCACCTTCGACGCCTTTGAAGAGTATCAGCGTAATGATGCCTGGACCTGGGAGCATCAGGCGCTGGTGCGTGCGCGTATTGTCTTTGGTGAGCCGGCGCTGATGGCGCGTTTTACGCAGATCCGCCACGCTATTCTCAGCCTGCCCCGTGCAACAGCACCGCTGCGGGCTGAGGTACGTGAAATGCGCGAAAAGATGCGTGCGCACCTGAGCAACAAACATAAAGGGCGCTGGGAGATAAAAACAGATGCAGGCGGTATTACCGATATTGAATTCATTGCCCAGTATCTGGTCTTAGCGTCAGCGGCGGATCGGCCGGCCCTGACGCGCTGGTCAGATAACGTGCGCATTTTTGCTCTGATGGCGGAGCACGATATTATGCCTGCCCAGGAAGCGCAGGCGCTGACGCATGCTTACGTCACGCTGCGTGATGCGCTGCATCATCTGGCCCTGCAGGCGCTGCCGGGTCACGTGGCACCGGATCGTTTTGCCCGCGAGCGCGGCATTGTCAACGCCAGCTGGCAGCGCTGGCTGGGCACGGTTGAGTCAGACAGCTGAGGCGTGCGGCGGCATCTTACCCTGCGGCGGGTATATGGTATTATCCGCGCAATATTTTGAGCGTAGTCTGGAGTCTCTGAAATGAAAGTAACACTGCCCGCGTTTGGCAAGGCCACCGTACTGGTTGTTGGCGATGTGATGTTAGACCGCTACTGGTATGGCCCGACCAGCCGCATTTCACCCGAGGCGCCGGTGCCGGTCGTCAAAGTGGATACCATTGAGGAGCGTCCGGGCGGCGCGGCCAACGTGGCAATGAACATTGCCGCGCTGGGTGCCGCATCGCGTCTGATTGGGCTGACCGGTGAGGATGATGCCGCGCAGGTACTGAGCCGCACGCTGGAGCAGGTTAACGTCAGCTGTGACTTTGTGGCGCTAAAAACGCATCCCACCATCACCAAGCTGCGCGTGCTGTCGCGCAACCAGCAGCTGATCCGGCTGGACTTTGAAGAGGGCTTTGATCAGGTCGATCCGCAGCCCATCCACGATCGTATGCGTCAGTCGCTGTCACAGGCTGGCGCGCTGGTGCTGTCAGACTACGCTAAAGGCGCCCTGAGCAGCGTCCAGACTATGATCGGGCTGGCCCGCGAAGCGGGTGTACCGGTACTGATCGACCCGAAGGGCACCGACTTTGAGCGCTATCGCGGTGCAACCCTGCTGACGCCAAACCTGTCTGAATTTGAAGCCGTTGCCGGCAAATGTAAAACCGAAGCGGACATTGTCAGCCGGGGAATGCAGCTGATCGCTGACTATGCGCTCTCAGCGCTGCTGGTGACCCGTTCTGAAAACGGCATGACGCTGCTGCAGCCGGGTAAAGCGCCCCTGCATATGCCGACGCAGGCGCAGGAAGTCTATGACGTGACCGGTGCCGGCGATACGGTTATTGGCATCCTGGCCGCGGTCCTTGCGGCAGGTGACACGCTGGAAAACGCCTGTTTCCTTGCCAACGCGGCGGCAGGCGTCGTGGTGGGCAAGCTGGGAACCTCCACCGTCAGTACGGTGGAGCTGGAGAACGCTATTCATGCACGTCCCGAAAGCGGCTTTGGCGTGATGACGGAGAGCGAGCTGAAAACCGCCGTGGCTCAGGCGCGTCAGCGCGGCGAGAAAGTGGTGATGACCAACGGCGTGTTTGACATCCTGCATGCAGGACACGTTTCTTATCTCGCCAATGCCCGCAAGCTGGGCGATAGGCTGATTGTGGCGGTGAACAGCGACGCGTCAACCCGACGTCTTAAAGGCGAAACCCGGCCGGTTAATCCGCAGGAGAACCGGATGATCGTGCTGAGCGCACTCGAAGCGGTGGACTGGGTCGTACTGTTTGAAGAAGATACGCCGCAGCGTCTGATTGCCGATGTGCTGCCGGATTTGCTGGTGAAAGGCGGAGATTACAAGCCGGAAGAGATCGCAGGCAGCAAAGAAGTGTGGGCCAACGGCGGTGACGTACGCGTGCTTAACTTTGAAGATGGCATCTCCACCACCAACATTATTAAAACGATCCGCAGTCACTGAGCAGACAGCCGGGGGCAGCAGCCACCCGGCTGATCATATTTACTGTGGCGTATCGATTTTACCGGCCGGATCGGGCGTCACCACTGCTGGCGCCGGTGCCGCCGGGCTTTCACTCTCCAGTTTAGCCAGACGCTGCTCCAGGGCTGCCAGCTTTTCGCGGGTGCGCAGCAGGACCTGAGTCTGCACATCAAACTCTTCACGGTTAACCAGATCCATACGGGTCAGCTGCGCCTGCAGAACCTGCCGGATTTTCTTCTCCACGTCGTCGCCAAAGTCGCGGATGCCTTTCGGCATCGCTTCATGGACCTGGCGCGCCAGTTGTTCAATTTTTTTTGTGTCGATCATGGTTATTTCCTGATTGCGGTGGCTGTGAGCAGCACGTTTTCCGACGGTACAAGAAGTAAGTGTAATGCCAGAACCAAAAAGGTTAAACCCGAAATCCGCAACGCATGATGTGCAAAAGCAATTGCACTTTTGTCGATTGCCCGTCCCGGTGAATAACGCTATAGTGATTTTGCTTATTCTCAGGGCGGGGCGAAATTCCCCACCGGCGGTAAATCAGCTTCTGCTGAAAGCCCGCGAGCGCTTTTGCGACCGTGCAAAAGGACAGCAGATCCGGTGTGATTCCGGGGCCGACGGTTAAAGTCCGGATGGGAGAGGGTAACGACATCAGCCGGGTTTATGCCCGCGTCACGTTTTTGCCATGTGTATTTTTCACGCACTCCTAAGCTCGCCCTGGTTCTGGTAACTCATAATATTTTAAGGTTAATTACCATGAATCAGACGCTTCTTTCTGAATTTGGCACGCCGGAACAGCGTGTAGAACGTGCACTTGACGCACTGCGTAACGGTCGCGGTGTGATGGTTCTTGACGATGAAGATCGCGAGAACGAAGGCGATATGATTTTTGCCGCCGAGACCATGACCACAGAGCAGATGGCGCTGACTATCCGCCACGGCAGCGGCATTGTCTGCCTCTGCATCAATGAGGCCCGCCGCCAGCAGCTCGATCTGCCGATGATGGTAGAGAACAACACCAGCTCTTACGGCACCGGATTTACCGTTACGATTGAAGCCGCAGCGGGAGTGACCACCGGCGTCTCTGCAGCTGACCGCATCACCACTATCCGCGCCGCGATTGCTGATAATGCTAAACCGGCTGACCTGCACCGTCCGGGACACGTTTTCCCGCTGCGCGCGCGCGAAGGTGGCGTACTGACGCGCGGCGGTCATACCGAGGCCACGCTCGATCTGGTCACGCTTGCGGGCTTCAGGCCGGCTGGCGTCCTGTGCGAGCTGACTAACGACGATGGCAGCATGGCGCGCGCCCCTGAAGCGATCGCGTTTGCGCAGCAGCATGATATGCCCGTGGTGACCATTGAAGATCTGGTGGCTTACCGCCGCCAGCGTGAGACCCGTCAGGCCAGCTAAAGCTGGCATACAAAAGCAGACCAGCCGGAGGGCGGGAAATCAGCCCGCGCCGGCGGTCTGCAGCAGCGTCAGACTCAGCCCCATCACCGTCATCCCACACAGCACGCCATAGCTCGGGTTATTGTGCGGATCGATTTCGCGCGCCAGCGGCATCAGTTCATCCACCGAAAGTGCGACCATAATCCCTGCGACGGCGGCCATAATGGCAGCAATCACTACCGGCGACAGCGCCGGACCGAGCAGCAGAAAGGCAATGACGCCGCCCAGAATTTCCGCCATACCAGAAATACAGGCCCAGAACAGCGCTTTGGCTTTGGAACCGGTCGCCGCGTACATCGGCCCGGCAACCGCCAGTCCTTCAGGAATATTGTGGATGGCCACGGCTAAAGCGATGCCCAGCCCCAGCTCCATATCGCTGCTGGCAGTAACAAAGGTGGCGACCCCTTCAGGAAAATTGTGCAGGCTGATGCCCAGCGTCAGCAGCACAGCAGTTCGCTTCAGGTTAACGGGACGACCCTGAGTGGCCATCAGATCCTGCGGATGCTGATGCGGCAGCAGGCGATCCATCGCGAAATAGCCGATCAGGCCGAGCATAAACATACCGTATCCCAGCATCGGTGACATTCCCGCAGTATGCAGCGCCGCTGGCAGCATCTCCATCAGCGAAATCAGTAGCATAATGCCGGCGGCGAAGCCGAGCGCAAAGGCGAGCAGACGGTTTGACGGCTTTTGACCGAGAATGCCAAACAGGGCGCCAATAAAGGTGGCACCACCGGCCAGAATAGTGAGCAGTAAAGGCACCGACATAGCAAGCTCCATGATGATAATGATTACCAGTTACATTATAATTAACCTTATAAAATATCGAGTTATTAAGCGTAAAGTTATGTCGTTCACGCTTATTCAAATTTGCTGACAGACATTATCACGCTTCTCCGCGTTTAAGTGGCCTGGCAAGCGCGTATTGTGACGCTTATGAAAGCAACAGCGATGAGGTGTGAAAATGTGTGATGGCCGTATGCCTGCTCTGTTTCTGGGTCATGGCAGCCCGATGAACGTGCTGGAAGAGAACCGTTATACCCGGGTATGGCAGCAGCTGGGCAGAGATCTGCCGCGCCCGCGCGCTATTCTCGCGATTTCCGCGCACTGGTACACGCGCGGAACGCGGGTAACCGCCATGGAACAGCCACGCACTATTCACGATTTCGGCGGATTTCCGCAGGCGCTGTTTGACGTGCGCTACCCGGCACCCGGATCGCCTGCGCTGGCGCAGCGCGTAACGGAGCTGCTGCCGGCGGCAGAAAAAGATGAGAGCTGGGGGTTCGATCACGGCTCGTGGGGCCTGCTGGCCAAAATCTATCCTGAGGCGGATATTCCGCTGGTGCAGCTCAGCGTGGACAGTACCCGGCCCGCCGCATGGCATTTTGAGGCCGGACGTAAGCTGGCTGCGCTGCGCGATGAGGGGATCCTGCTGGTTGCGAGCGGCAACGTGGTACATAACCTGCGCAAGCTGCAGTGGCAGGGGAGTGCGCCGGCGTATCCATGGGCCGAAGCGTTTAACCAGTATGTGCGCGATAATCTGCCCAGCGACGCGCCGGCAGCCGATCATCCGCTGGTTAACTATCAGCAGCATCCGGGCGCGGCGCTTTCGCATCCGACCGCTGAACACTATCTGCCGCTGCTCTATATTCTGGGCGCACGCGCAGCGGGTGAGGCGGTCAGCGTGCCGGTTGAGGGCATGGAGATGGGCGCAATCAGTATGCTGTCAGCGCAGGTGGGATAACGGCCCGCGGCGTCGCAGGCCGGAAGGGGGCGCACCGGAATGCGCCACCAGGTTAGCCGATAAAAGTATGCGGATAGAAGCGCGACAGATCCTGGGTGATCAGCGCCCGATCTTCGCGTAAGCCAATCCCCGCCGGCTGATCGTCTATCAGCCAGCTGCCAATCAGCGTATAGCTGTCGCCAAATCGGGGCAGCGCGCAGAACTGCTGGATAATCATACCCTCTTCGCCATAGGGACCGTCAGCGCGCGCAATTTCGTTGCCGTTTTCAATAATACGGATGTTGGCGCCCTCACGGGAGAAGAGCGGCTTCACCACATATTTATCCATCTGCGGCGCCTGGCTGTCATCTGCAAACCAGGCGGGCAGCAGATTGGGATGGTCCGGGAACATCTCCCACAGCAGCGGCAGCAGGGCTTTATTGGAGAGGATGCTTTTCCAGGCGGGTTCCAGCCAGCGTACGCCGGCATCGGCCAGCTTGGTCGAGAACACCTCGCGCAGCATGAACTCCCAGGGGTAGAGCTTGAACACGTTGCTGATGACGCGATCGTGCTGGTCGGTAAACTGGCCTTTTTCCCCTAGTCCAATCTCGTCGATATAGAGAAACTCGCCGGGAAGTCCCGCTTCTGTGGCGCAATCCTGCAGATACTGTACCGTCGCGCGGTCCTCTTCCGTATCACGGCAGCAGGCAAAGTGCAGCCAGTTAAAGCCGTGCTGCTGCTGCAGAACCGCAAACCGCTCAATCAGCTTCTCCTGCAGGCTGTTGAACTGATCGCTGCCCGCCGGCAGGTTGCCCGCTTTGAGCTGATCTTCGAGCCAGATCCACTGAAAAAAAGCGGCCTCATAGAGTGATGTCGGCGTGTCGGCGTTGTTTTCCAGCAGCTTGATCTCACCGCTGCCATCCCACACCAGATCCAGACGGGAATAGAGCGAAGGCTGACGCTGAGCCCAGGATTCGCGGACAAACTCCCAGGTGTGTTTCGGAATGCAGAAGCGGGTCAGCAGCGCATCGCTGTTAACCACTTTTTCCACCGCCTGCAGGCACATCTGATGCAGCTCTGCCGTAACGCTTTCCAGCGTCTCTACCTGTGCCAGCGTGAACTGATAATAGGCCTCTTCACACCAGTAAGGCTCACCATACATCGTGTGAAACTGAAAGCCATATTCAGTGGCTTTTGCGCGCCAGTCCGGGCGTTCGCTGATAGCAATACGTTGCATACGGCGCTTAGCCTCCCAGCGAGCGACTGCTGGTGCCGCTGGCGCTGCTGCGCTGCATACTGTTTTGCTTCGCGACCGTCTCACCAAAGCCACCGCGGGTAATGGTCGAGGTCGTGGCCGGTTTAGGTGCCATGGCGGTTTTAGGCACGTTCATGGTACGGCCAGAGGTCGCTGAGCCATAGTTTTTACCGGCGGCGTCTACGAACTGTCCGTTAGCCGGGCTGGCAGGCGTTTTAGGGGAAAACAGCGGCTGCTGAGCAAAACCGGCGCCGCCGCCCATCATACGTCCCATCATGTAGCCAGCCATCAGCGGCATCCAGAAGCCGCCGCTGTGCTGTGCTTCGGCATTGTTTGCGGTGGTGCCCGCACCCGCCTGAGCCGGTGCCTGCTGGCACTGATTTTCGCCAAATTCCGCCACGCAATCTTCGCGTGAGGCATATTTAGGCGCGGTGCGCTCCGCCTCTTTCAGCGCATTGTTATAAGCGGCTTTACACTGACCGCTCTGATCCGGATTGGCTTTCGCACAGTCGTCAGCATTCTGATAGAGCGAAACTGTTTCGTCGCTCTGTTCGCAGCCTGCCAGCATAAATACTGCAGTGACCGCCAGCGCGACGGGCGTAAGATGACGTGCCTGCCAGCCTTTACGAAAAGCGGCATGACGGATATTTTTTGTCCGTTTCATAGTGATTATCCTGTACCCAGAGTTGCAGTCAGGATAGGTGATGCGAGGGGGGATTTAAAGCGTGAAGCCTGACAGGGCGCGGATCTTTACGTAGCTATACGTTCAAATGCGAAAGGGGCCGCAGGGGCCCCTTTTGCTGTCAGCGGCTGAATGGATTGCCGCTGTTGCGCGCTGCCGGCTGAACAGACGCCGCCGGAGCGGAAGCTGCCGCCTGCGGTGCGCTGTCGGCCTGTGCAGTCTGCTGGCTATTTTCCGGCGCGACGACTTCAGGTGAGGTCGTCACCTCTTTGCCCAGCGCGCTGTTCAGCTGCTGCAGGTCCTGCTCATTGAGAGTACCCAGCGCATATTTGATATTCAGCTGGTTAATCAGATAGCTGTAGCGCGCGTTGGAGAGCTGCTGTTTAGCGTTAAACAGCGTAGTGGTCGCGTCCAGTACATCAACAATCGTACGGGTACCCACCTGATAGCCTGCTTCAGAGGCGTCGAGTGAGCTTTGCGCAGAGATCACTGCCTGTTTGTACGCATCAATGCTGCTGATTGACGCATTCACGTTGTTAAACGAGGAGCGTACGGTCTGCACCGCGCTGCGATGCGCGCCTTCCAGCTGTTCGCTGGCGGCGACAAAGTTGTACTGCGCCTGTTTCACCTGCGAGGTCACTGAACCACCGCTGTAGAGCGGTAATGAGAAGCTCAGGCCGACCTGATTTGAACCCGAGATCGAGTCGTTATTGGTGATGCTTTGATTCGCCCGGCTGCCGCTATATTTATTGTTAGACAGACCGGTCGACGCCGTCAGATCCAGCGTAGGCATATGGCCCGATTCAGCATAGCGGATCTGCTCACGAGCCAGATCCTGGCTCAGGCGCGCAGAGAGCAGGTTAAGGTTGCGACTCTCAGCCTGCTTTAACAGGCTGGCGACCGCATCAGGCCGTGCTGTTTTAAAGCGATCGATGCTCAGCGAGGCCAGGGAGAGGTAGTCCATCCCGGTGATCTGACGCAGCGATTCAACCGCATTATCCAGCGTGTTTCGGGCCGTCACTTCATTCGCCAGCACGCTGTCATACTGGGCGCGGGCGTTCTGTACATCGGTAATCGCCACCAGGCCGACATTAAAGCGCTGCGTGGTTTGATCCAGCTCGCGATAAATGGACTGTTTCTGCGCTTCGGTATAGGAGAGCGTATCAATCGCATTCAGCACGTTGAAGTAGGCGGTAGCGGTATTGAGGATCAGATCCTGCTGCGCGACCTGGTAGGTGACATCCTGAATGCCGGCAGTTTTTTCCTGCAGCGTCAGGCTGCGCCACTTTGACATATCAAAAATCGTCTGCGTTAATTGCAGCGAGGCGCTTTTGGTAGTGGTGTTCAGTCCGCTGTTATCACGATAGCCGTTGTTATAGGTGTAATCTGCACCCAGGCCCAGCTGCGGCAGCAACGGGCTGCGCGCTTCGTTGATCTTTTCAAACGCAGCGTCGCGATCGGCGGCAGAGGCACGCAGATCGGGATTGCTCAGGCGCGCCTGCTGATAAACCTGCAGCAGGTTTTCTGCCTGGCTGGCAAGGCTGAATCCGCCCAGGCTCAGTCCAATAAAAAATGGGAGCAGTTTTTTCATTTGCATTCCTTTTGTTGCAGCCTGTGACGCGAAAAGTGCTGCTGCTAAGCCAAAAAAATAATCGCCGATTTTACAGAGGCGCTGTCAGAGATAGGTTGGCTGAACGTGCCTTCTTTCCCTAATTTACGTAAATAATTCAGAAAGAACCACTCGGATGGAGCACAAGGGTTGGCTTTTCGATGCTCTATCCCAATCTGCATAAGGAACCAGACGATGGCGGGCGAAAAAAAATCCCCTGTGACTTTCACAAAAAACGATGTAGAAATTATTGCACGCGATACCCGTTATGACGGTTTTTTTTCCATCGTCAGCTATCGCTTTCGCCACCGCCTTTTTAATGGCGGAATGAGTGGTGAAGTGGTGCGTGAAGTTTTCGAGCGCGGACACGCCGCCGTGCTGCTACCCTATGATCCCCTGCGCGACGAAGTCGTCTTAATCGAACAGATCCGCATTCCGGCTCTTGATTCCAGCGCCACACCCTGGCTGCTGGAGATGGTGGCAGGTATCATTGAGCCCGGAGAAACGCCGGAAGAGGTCGTACGACGCGAAGCACAGGAAGAAGCGGGCCTGAATGTCGGGCGCGTGAAACCGGTTATCAGTTATTTAGCCAGCCCTGGCGGCACCTCTGAACGGTTGTCGGTGCTGGTGGGTGAAGTGGATGCCAGCCTGGCAGAAGGGAACCATGGGCTGGAGGAAGAGAATGAGGATATTCTCGTACATGTGGTGAGCCGCGAACAGGCTTATCGCTGGGTGGAAGAGGGGATTATTGATAACGCAGCTTCTGTCATTGCGCTGCAATGGCTGGCGTTGCACCATGAAACACTACGACGTGAGTGGAAGGTAAAATGAAACAGCGCTATACCCCTGATTTTCCCGAAATGATGCGCCTGTGCGAAACGAACTTCGCGCAGCTGCGTCGCCTGCTGCCGCGCAGTGATGAAGCAGGCGCCTCGGTGCTCTATCAGGTCAACGGCGCCCGTTATCAGCTGACGATTGAAGAATCAACGCGTTATACCACGCTGGTTGAAATCCGGCAGGTGGCGCCGGCGGTAAGCTACTGGAGTCTGCCCGCGATGTCAGTGCGGCTCTATCACGATGCGATGGTCGCTGAAGTGTGTTCCACACAGCAGATCTATCGCTTTAAAGCACGCTATGATTATCCTAATAAAAAATTGCATCAGCGTGATGAAAAACATCAGATTAACCAGTTTCTGGCTGACTGGCTGCGCTACTGCCTGGCGCACGGTGCTCTGGCCGTGCCTGTTTGCTAAACGCGTCTGACGCATTGATGGCGTGGAGATTAAGGAAACGCTTTGGATAGCCTGCTCACTTTTCCTGCGGCACCAGGATCCGCGATCCGGATCCTGCAGATCACTGATACCCATCTCTTCGCGGGGAAGCACCAATCTTTGCTGGGGGTTAACACCTGGGCGAGCTTCGATGCGGTGCTGGATGCTATCGCGGCACAGCAGCACGAATATGATCTGATTATCGCGACCGGCGATCTGGCGCAGGATCATACCGTGGAAGCGTACCAGCATTTTGTTGCCGGTATTGCCCGCCTGCAAAAGCCATGCGTCTGGCTGCCCGGTAATCACGATTTCCAGCCAGCGATGGTGAATACCCTCGCCGAAGCAGGCATAGCGGCAGATAAACACGTTCTGCTGGGGGAGCAGTGGCAGCTGCTGCTGCTCGATAGCCAGGTATCTGGCGTGCCACACGGCATGCTGAGCGACTATCAGCTGGAGTGGCTGGCAGCGTCACTTGCGCGGTTTCCTGGGCGGCACTCGCTCATCCTGCTGCACCATCATCCGGTGCCTTCCGGCTGTACCTGGCTCGATCAGCATAGCCTGCGTAACCCGCACCAGCTGGAAGCGGTGTTACAGGCTTTTCCGCAGGCGCAGCATCTGGTATGTGGCCACATTCATCAGGAGCTCGATCTTCACTGGCAGGGGCGCCGGGTTCTGGCCTCGCCTTCTACCTGCGTCCAGTTCAAACCGCACTGCACCAGTTTCACCATTGACACGCTGGCCCCCGGCTGGCGCTGGCTGACATTAGCGGCGGATGGCTCACTGGAGACGGAAGTGAATCGCCTGCAAAGCGATATGTTCCGGCCGGACCTTGACTCAGATGGGTACTGATTAATGGCCACGCTGCTCTATCTGCACGGATTTAATAGCTCGCCGCAGTCAGCCAAAGCGACGCAGCTGCAGGCGTGGTGCGCCGCAGCGCAGCCGCACATTAATGTTCTGGTGCCTCAGCTGCCCGCTTTTCCGGAGGAGGCAGCCAGCCTGCTGGAAGAGTTAGTGATGCAGCATACCGGCGAACCGCTGGGGCTGGTTGGCTCATCGCTGGGCGGCTATTTCGCGACCTGGCTGTCGCAATGTTTTATGCTGCCAGCGGTGGTGGTGAATCCGGCGGTACGCCCGTTTGAGCTGCTGACGGATTATCTGGGCGAGAACCGTAATCCCTACACCGGCCAGCAATATGTGTTAGAGTCACGCCATATTTACGATCTGAAAGTGATGCAGATTGACCCGCTTGATGCGCCCGATCTGCTCTGGCTATTGCAGCAGACCGGCGATGAGATCCTCGACTATCGCCAGGCACTGAATTACTACAGCGCATGCCGGCAGACGGTTGAAGCGGGCGGCAATCACGCCTTTATCGGATTTGAACGCCATTTTACGCAGATAGTAGATTTTCTGGGTTTATCCCTCTCCTAAGCTGCGTCATGGGCTCCTTTTTCTCTTGTTCATCAGACAAATACAATGAGCCAATCAAACTATAATGCTGACGCGATTGAGGTCCTGACCGGCCTTGAGCCTGTGCGTCGCCGTCCGGGTATGTATACCGATACCACCCGGCCAAACCATCTGGGTCAGGAAGTTATCGATAACAGCGTCGATGAAGCGCTGGCGGGCCATGCCAGCCGGGTCGAGGTGATCCTGCACGCCGATCAGTCACTGGAAGTGATCGACGACGGGCGCGGTATGCCGGTGGATATCCATCCGGAAGAGGGCGTACCGGCCGTTGAACTGATCCTGTGCCGGCTGCACGCAGGCGGTAAATTCTCCGGTAAAAACTATCAGTTTTCCGGTGGCCTGCACGGCGTGGGCATCTCGGTTGTCAACGCGCTCTCCACGCGGGTGGAAGTGACCGTACGGCGTAATGGTGAAGTGTATCGTATCGCTTTTGAGCATGGCGAAAAGGTTGAAGACCTGAAAGTGATAGGTACGGTCGCCAAACGTAACACGGGCACCAGCGTGCATTTCTGGCCTGACGTCAGCTTCTTCGACAGCCCGCGCTTCTCCGTATCGCGCCTGAAACACCTGCTCAAAGCGAAAGCGGTACTCTGTCCCGGCGTTGAGATTGTCTTTAAAGATAAGGTGAACAACAGCGAGCAGACCTGGCTCTATCAGGATGGTCTGACCGATTATCTGAGTGAGGCGGTCAACGGGCTGCCCACGCTGCCGGAAACGCCGTTTACGGGCAGCTTTGCCGGTGACGTGGAAGCGGTAGACTGGGCGCTGCTGTGGTTACCGGAAGGGGGCGAGCTGCTGACGGAAAGCTACGTTAACCTGATCCCGACCATGCAGGGCGGAACGCACGTAAACGGTCTGCGCCAGGGACTGCTGGATGCCATGCGCGAATTCTGCGAATACCGCAATATTTTACCGCGCGGCGTTAAGCTGTCAGCGGAAGATATCTGGGATCGCTGCGCCTATGTGTTATCGGTAAAAATGCAGGATCCGCAGTTTGCCGGTCAGACCAAAGAGCGTCTCTCCTCGCGCCAGTGCGCGGCCTTTGTGTCGGCGGTGGTGAAAGATGCGTTCAGCCTGTGGCTGAATCAGAACGTGCAGGCGGCAGAAATGCTGGCTGAGCTGGCGATCTCCAGCGCGCAGCGCCGTATGCGCGCGGCGAAAAAGGTGGTGCGTAAAAAACTCACCAGCGGGCCGGCGCTGCCGGGCAAGCTGGCAGACTGCACCGCCCAGGATCTGAATAAAACCGAGCTGTTCCTGGTTGAGGGTGACTCAGCGGGCGGCTCGGCCAAGCAGGCGCGCGATCGCGAATACCAGGCGATTATGCCGCTGAAGGGAAAGATCCTGAACACCTGGGAAGTCTCTTCTGATGAGGTACTGGCGTCGCAGGAGGTGCATGACATTTCCGTAGCGATTGGTATCGACCCGGATAGCGAAGATCTGAGCCAGCTGCGCTACGGCAAAATCTGTATTCTGGCGGATGCGGACTCCGATGGCCTGCACATCGCCACGCTGCTGTGCGCGCTGTTTGTGAAGCACTTCCGTTCACTGGTGCAGCAGGGACACGTCTATGTTGCGATGCCGCCGCTCTATCGTATCGACCTCGGTAAAGAGGTCTATTATGCGCTGGATGAAGATGAAAAAGAGGGCGTGCTGGAGCAGCTGAAGCGGAAAAAAGGCAAGCCGAACGTACAGCGTTTTAAAGGGCTGGGTGAAATGAACCCGCTGCAGCTGCGCGAAACCACGCTCGATCCAAATACCCGGCGTCTGGTACAGCTGACCATTGCCGATGAGGATATTGAGCAGACTCTGCGCGTAATGGATATGCTGCTGGCGAAGAAACGCTCCGAAGATCGCCGCAACTGGCTACAGGAGAAAGGCGATCTCGCCGATCTCGACGTTTAATGACGGCGACGCGCGCTGAGGATAACACGGTGAAAATTACTCTCGAAGAGCTGCGCGCCTGGGTGGCGGTGGTCGACAGCGGTTCGATCACCGCCGCTGCAGAACAGCTGGAGCAGACCACCTCCGGTATCAGCCGCGCGCTCAGCCGGCTGGAGAGTAAGTTACAGACCACGCTGATGCACCGCACCACGCGCCGTCTGGCGCTGACCGATGAGGGCGCGATTTTTCTTGAGCACGCCCGCCAGATCCTCACCTCCGTTGAGCGGGCCGAAGAGCAGATAGCCCGCCGCCGTGAGACGCCTGCCGGGCGACTGCGCATTAACGCCAATACCCCCTTTATGCTGCACGTCATCGTGCCGCTGCTGGCGGAGTTCCGGCAACGCTATCCGCAAATTGAACTTGAACTCAACACCGACGACATCGTTATCGATCTGCTGGAACAGCAAACGGATATCGCTATTCGCATTGGCGAACTGCGCGACTCGACGCTGCGCGCCAGGGTGTTAGGCAGCAGCGCGACGCGACTGGTAGCCAGTCCGGACTATCTGGCAAAACATGGCATACCCGATAGCGTAGCCGCGCTGAGCCAGCACCAGCTGATCGGGTTCAGCCAGCTGGATACCCATAACATCTGGCCCGTCTGGCAGCAGGAGGGAGAGTTTCTGCGTATTAAACCCACCCTGACCGCCTCCAGCGGCGAAACGCTGCGCCAGCTGGCCCTGCAGGGGCTGGGTATTGTCAGGCTCTCTGATTTTGTCAGCCGGGAAGATCGCGAACAGGGGCGGCTGATGGATGTGCTGGCGAGCGAAACCCGGGAGCTACGTTTGCCGGTGCACGCCGTCTACTATCGCAACCAGACGCTGAGTTCGCGCGTCACCTGCTTTCTCGATTTCCTGCAGGAGAAAATCCAGCGTCAGCAGCTGATTTAAGCATTCGGGCGGCAGACGCTCCGGCATAGCCAGAGCGTTGCCTGAGGAGAGGATCAGCTGGCCGGTTCCAGCACCAGGATTTTTACATCCACCACGTCGTCTTTGATGCGGGCGCGATGTGCATCCATATGCGGCATCTGCTGATGCTGCTCCAGCGCGCGCAGCGAGGCCCACTGCTCCAGCATAAAGATGGAGTCAGGTGAGTTTTGCTTCCACGGCACCTGCGCCTGATGGTCGAGCAGCGCATCATACTGATGGCAACCCTCTTCCTGCAGTACCGCCGGAATCAGCTCATTGATGGCATCCAGCACCGCCTGACGACGGCCCGGTTTAACACAAATTTCAGCGACGACTGTTAACATAGCGCTTCCTCTTTTCCCGTTGTGCTTACAGTTAAGCAAAGATTGCGCTGAGATGAGTCCGATAACGCGCAATATCGCGCGGCACATCGGGCTGTTTAATAACGTCGTTGCAGATAAAGGTGGGCAGCGCCTCCATTCCGAGGAACTGGTTGGCCTTATGGAAGTGCAGATAAAGGCCATCCACGCCCACGCCTTCAAAGAACTGATCGGCTTCAGTAAAGGCTTCCAGCGGCGCGTTCCACGTCAGCGACAGCATATATTTTTTACCCTGAATCAGGCCGCCGGAACCATATTTTTTGCTGGCGTCGCTGCGTGAGCGGCCATCGCTGGCGTAAAGTTTGCCGTGACCTTCGGTAAAGATCTCATCGATATATTTCTTCACCGTCCACGGCTCGCCCATCCACCAGCCCGGCATCTGATAGATCACCACATCGCTGTCCAGATACTTCTGGATCTCCTCTGCGACGTCGTAGTTACTGTCGGCCAGCGTGACAGAGACCTGATGACCCAGATCGCGCAGCTGACTGGCCGCGACGTCGGTCAGCGTATGGTTAAGTTCGCCTTTTGAGTGAGCAAAGGTTTTGCCACCGTCAATGATCAGAATGTTGCTCATACTGTTTTGCACCTGAATGTTAGTTTGATACGGCACACTCTACGCGCGAAAGTTGCGGGGAAAAACGTGCCACGGGTCACAATACTGTTGCTTATAAAGCAATAATGCTCCGGCGTGTGAAACACTCTGTGCGCAACCCGGAATTAAAATAAGAAGAGGCTATGAAAAAACAGATCACTATCGCGCTGCTGCTGGTAGCGGGCACGGCTCAGGCGCAGTCACGTCTCGATCTCATTCAGCAGCAGCAGACGCTGCGCGTCTGTACCACTGGCGACTATAAGCCCTACAGCTTTCTGCGCAGTGATGGAAAATATGAAGGGCTGGATATCAGCATGGCGGAGTCGCTGGCCGCCAGCCTGGGCGCCAGAGTCGCGTGGGTGCCGACCACCTGGAAAAAACTGAGCGCCGATTTTGTTGCCCGCCAGTGCGATATCGCGCTGGGCGGCGTATCGGTCACGCTGAAGCGTCAGAAAATCGCCTGGTTTGCGCGGCCGCTCGGCACAGATGGCAAAATCCCGCTGGTGCGCTGCGAGGACAAAGCGCGCTATCAGACCATTGCGCAGATAAACCGGCGTGAGGTGCGGGTCATCGAGCCTGCCGGAGGCACTAACGAAGCGTTCGTGCACAGCCATCTGCCGCAGGCTACGCTGCAGCTGGCAGAGAATACGACCATCTTTCAGCAGCTGGCGGATAAAAAAGCGGACGTGATGATCACCGACGCGTCTGAAGCGCAGTTTCAGCAGCAGCACTATCCGTCGCTATGCGCCATTAATCCGGATAAGCCGATGCAGTATGGTGAAAAAGCTTACATGCTGCCGCGCGATGATATGAGCTGGAAACTCTACGTGGATCAGTGGCTGCATCTGGCGACTGCCACGGGCGAATATGCGGCGATCCAGCAAGCGTGGCTGGGTAAAGTGCCCTGATGCGGTATGACGTCACACCGGGTTTTCTGCAGCAAAATCAGCGATTTTATCAAAGGGCAAAAGCGGCCGGATCCGCCTGCTGCGCTGTTGTTTTTTAACGCAAACCTTTCTGCCGCAGAGACACGGCTTCTCTGTGACTAACTCGCGTGAATAAGGTACTATCCTCGCCAAATGACCCGCCGGTGCGGGCCACGAAGTGAGGATGCAAACGTAATGAGCGAAATGACGCAGGATGGTGCAGAGCGTCTTGCCCTGCACAAGTTTACCGAAAAAGCGTACCTGGACTACTCCATGTATGTGATTATGGATCGCGCGCTGCCCTATATCGGTGACGGTCTGAAGCCGGTGCAGCGCCGTATCGTCTACGCCATGTCAGAGCTGGGCCTGAGCGCCAGCGCCAAATTTAAGAAGTCAGCGCGCACCGTCGGTGACGTGCTGGGCAAATATCATCCGCATGGCGACAGCGCCTGTTACGAAGCGATGGTATTAATGGCGCAGCCGTTCTCCTATCGTTATCCGCTGGTTGATGGTCAGGGTAACTGGGGCGCACCGGACGATCCCAAATCTTTTGCCGCGATGCGCTATACCGAATCGCGCCTCTCTAAATATGCGGAAGTGCTGCTCAGCGAGCTGGGCCAGGGCACGGTTGATTACACCCCGAATTTTGACGGCACGCTGCAGGAACCCAAAATGCTGCCGGCGCGGCTGCCCAACATTCTGCTTAACGGCACCACCGGTATCGCCGTCGGCATGGCAACGGATATCCCGCCGCACAATCTGCGCGAAGTGGCTGAAGCCGCGGTGCGGCTGATCGACAAACCCAAAACCACGCTGGATGAGCTGCTGGATATTGTGCAGGGTCCTGACTATCCGACGGAAGCAGAGATCATCACGCCGCGTGAAGAGATCCGCAAGATCTACCAGAGCGGGCGTGGATCGGTACGTCAGCGCGCCGTCTGGAAAAAAGAAGAGGGTGAGGCAGTGATCACTGCGCTGCCGCATCAGGTCTCCGGCGCGCGCGTGCTGGAGCAGATCGCCGCCCAGATGCGTAACAAAAAACTGCCGATGATTGAGGATCTGCGCGACGAATCCGATCACGAAAACCCGACGCGGCTGGTGATTGTGCCGCGTTCTAACCGCGTCGATCTCGATCAGGTCATGCACCATCTCTTCGCCACCACCGATCTGGAGAAGAGCTACCGCGTTAACCTGAACATGATTGGTCTGGATAACCGTCCGGCAGTGAAAAACCTGCTGGAGATCCTCTCTGAATGGCTGGTCTACCGGCGCGATACGGTCACGCGCCGTCTGAATTACCGGCTGGAGCGCGTGCTGCGCCGCCTGCATATCCTTGAGGGGCTGCTGGTCGCGTTTCTGAACATTGATGATGTGATCCACATAATCCGCAGTGAAGATGAACCCAAAGCGGTCCTGATGTCGCGCTTTGCAATCAGCGAAACGCAGGCCGAAGCGATTCTGGAGCTGAAGCTGCGTCATCTTGCGAAACTCGAAGAGATGAAGATCCGCGGCGAGCAGGCCGAACTGGAGAAAGAGCGCGATCAGCTGCAGGCCACGCTGGCGTCTGAGCGGAAAATGAACAGCCTGCTGAAGAAAGAGCTGCAGGCTGACAGCCAGGCATACGGCGACGAGCGCCGCTCGCCGCTGCACGAGCGCGAAGAGGCGAAAGCGCTGAGTGAAAATGAGCTGGTGAGCGCTGAGCCGGTGACCATTGTGCTGTCGCAGATGGGCTGGGTGCGCAGCGCCAAAGGGCACGATATCGACCCTGCCGGCCTGAGCTATAAAGCGGGAGATAGCTATCGGGCGGCGGCGCGCGGCAAGAGCAATCAGCCGGTGGCATTTATTGACTCCACCGGCCGCAGCTATACGCTCGATCCCACCTCGCTGCCGTCGGCGCGCGGGCAGGGGGAACCGCTGACCGGCAAGCTGACGCTTCCGCCGGGCGCAGTGATGGAGCAGGTGCTGATGGAAGCGGACGATCAGAAGCTGCTGATGGCCTCTGATGCCGGCTATGGCTTTATCTGTACCTTTGCCGATCTGGTATCGCGCAACCGCGCCGGTAAAGCGCTGCTGACGCTGCCGGAGAATGCGCGCGTCATGACGCCGCTGGCGGTCAATTCCGGCGATGACATGCTGCTGGCAATCACCCAGGCGGGCAGAATGCTGATGTTCCCGGTGGCTGACCTGCCGCAAATGTCTAAAGGCAAAGGCAATAAAATTATCTCAATTCCTGCCGCAGATGCTGCCTCCGGTGCCGACCGGCTGCAGTGGCTACTGATTCTGACGCCGGGCAGCACTCTTACCCTCTATGTGGGTAAACGTAAGCTGATCCTGCGCGATGAAGATCTGCAGAAAGTGCGTGCCGATCGCGGCCGTCGCGGCAGCGTATCACGCGGCCTGCAGCGTATTGACAGCGTTGAAGTCAACGCGCCGGCACGCCCTAAGCGTGACGCAAGTGCAGAGTAATCGGGTTATCTGCGAAGGAGTATTTTTTTGAGGACGCTATGTTACTAATTTTACGCGCGATAATTATTATCATCTATTCCGTACTGGTCTGTGTCTTCGGCAGCATCTGGTGCCTGTTTTCGCCGCGCAACCCGCGCCATGTCGCGACGTTTGGCCATCTTTTTGGCCGGCTCTCCGGAGTGCTGGGCGTTAAAGTTGAGCTGCGTAAGCCTCCTGAGGCGGCGAATTACGGTAATGCTATCTATATTGCAAACCATCAGAACAACTATGACATGATCACGGCGGCGAAAATCGTACAGCCGACCACCGTTACCGTGGGCAAAAAGAGCCTGTTGTGGATCCCGTTTTTCGGGCAGCTCTACTGGCTGACAGGCAACCTGCTGATCGATCGCGACAACCGGGCGAAAGCGCACGGCACTATCGGAGAGATTGTCGGGCAATTTAAAAAGAAGCGTATCTCATTCTGGATGTTCCCGGAAGGCACGCGCAGCCGCGGACGTGGCCTGCTGCCGTTTAAGACCGGCGCGTTTCACGCTGCCGTCGCCGCTGGCGTACCCATTATCCCGATCGTCGTCTCCAATACGCATGGCAAAATTAATATGAATCGCTGGAAGAATGGCCTGGTGATTGTAGAGATGCTGCCACCGGTCGATACCGCACAGTTTGAGACCACCTCTGTGCGTAAGCTGGCGACCCACTGCCGTGAAATAATGTCTGCTAAGCTGGAAGAGTTAAACGCAGAAGTCGCTGAACGCGAAAAAAACGGTAAAATCTGAGCCTCATCCGGGGGTGGTGGATGCCACCCCCGTGCACCACAGCAAAATTAACAACAACAACAACATGGACACGGCGTTTTACGCCCCGCTCAAAAGGTCTGAAGTTTTATGTCTTGCAGCAGACGTCACTTTATTCAGCTTTCTGCCGGCGTTGCGCTGGCCTCCCCGGCACTGACTTTTTCAGCCCGCGCCGCTACTCCGGCTGGCGATGTCCCGCTGCCGGTCCCGCCGCTGATTGAATCCCGCCGCGGACAGCCGCTGTTTCTGACGCTGCAGCGCAGCCACTGGTCGTTTACGGGCAGCGGCAGCAAAGTTCCGGTCTGGGGCATTAACGGCCTCTATCTGGGGCCGACGGTGCGGGTTTACAGCGGTGATGACGTTAAGCTTATCTACAGCAACCGGCTTAATGAGCCGGTGGCGATGACGGTCAGCGGCCTGCAGGTGCCGGGCGCGCTGATGGGCGGGGCGCCGCGCATGATGTCAGCGGGTGCTGACTGGTCGCCGGTGCTGCCCATTCGGCAGGGGGCGGCGACGCTGTGGTATCACGCCAGCACGCCGAATCATATGGCCCCGCACGTCTATAACGGCCTGGCGGGAATGTGGCTGATTGAAGATGAGGTCAGCAAATCGCTGCCGCTGCCTAAGCACTACGGCGTGGATGATTTTCCACTGGTGATTCAGGATAAGCGCCTCGATAACTTCGCCACCCCGGTCTATAACCCGCCATCAGAGGGCGGGTTTCTCGGTGATACGCTGCTGGTTAACGGCGTGCAGAATCCCTATGTGGATGTTTCCCGCGGCTGGGTGCGCCTGCGCCTGCTGAATGCCGCCAATGCGCGCCGCTTTGACCTGCGTTTTTCAGACGGTCGCCCTTTTACCGTTATTGCCAGCGATCAGGGGTTTCTGCCTTCGCCGGTCGCGGTGCAGACGCTCTCTCTGGCGCCAGGCGAACGGCGTGAGGTGCTGGTGGATATGTCGCAGGGGGATGAAGTGTCAATCACAGCGGGCACGGCGGCAGGGATTATGGATCGCCTGCGCGGCCTGTTTGAACCCTCATCCATTCTGACCAACACGCTGGTGCTGACGCTGCGCCCGACCGGGCTGCTGCCGCTGGTCACCGATAACCTGCCGATGCGACTGCTGGCCGATCAGATCCTCGACGGCGTGGCGGTGCGGACGCGCGAATTTCGTATTGGCGACAGCGTACCGGGCATTAACGGCGCGCTGTGGGATATGAACCGCATCGATACCACAACGCAGCAGGGAACGTTTGAGCGCTGGATTATTCACGCCGATCGCCCGCAGTCGCTGCATATTCAGGGCGTCATGTTCCTTATCAAAAGCGTCAACGGCGCGCAGTCGATGGGCGAAGATCGCGGCTGGAAAGATACCGTCTGGGTTGACGGCAGTGTGGAACTGCTGGTGAGTTTTCCGCAAAGCGCCAGCGATCACTTCCCGTTTGTCTATTACAGCCAGACGCTGGAACTGGCCGATCGCGGTACGGCAGGGCAGATGGTCGTCAATCCGCTTTCCTGAAGCAGAGTGTGAAAGGGCCGCCGCTGAGGGCGGCCGCAA
>Ga0157361_1000282_pt1 | contig 23916 bp, 21 predicted proteins | sample AttlaeALBM2_FD_111481 | JGI IMG/M metagenome (GOLD analysis project Ga0157361, IMG submission 111481) | Fungus gardens microbial communities from leaf cutter ant in Ribeirão Preto, State of São Paulo, Brazil - Atta laevigata ALBM2 | ecosystem: Host-associated > Fungi > Mycelium > Unclassified ...
CCCATCCTGAGCGCGATTGGGGTTAAAACTCTTCTCGGCCACATCGCACATCGACATCACAATCGTTGACGCCAGCGTCATCCCTTCCGCGCAATCCAGCGTTGTCACCGTTTCAAGATCGCCATGAACACGAAACTGCACCACCGTCACATCATTCATCCCGATCAGCAGATGAATATCACTGGCGCCTTTCATCTTGGCATCCTTGAAGAAGCTAATAATCTTCGCCTGTTGAACGGAATATTCGCTAGCGTTGGGGTTCTCAGTGAGCTGGCTTTGCTGCAACTCTTTCAGCTTGTCGAGCTGAACCCGCTTAACCTGCAGTCTGGGGTATTTTTTAAACGCGCCGGCAATCTCTGACGTGACGGCCAGACTATTATTGTGTGCGTCAGATACATACAGCGTTGGGGCATCGGTATTGGCCAGATCTAAATGGATATAGGTTGAACCACGTTTCTCATACATATGGGTTACCCCGCAAAGGAAAGAGAGACCAGTGTTTGGTTCTTCCCGGAGACCACGACTTCATTGATGTTGATCCGTTTAACAACGAACTCCGTACCCGGGATACGATTCCCCACCTGCACCGTAACCTGATTGCCGTTGCTGAGTGCCAGCACGGCCGTGAATCCTTTACCCGCTCCGGTGATCTCCACAATCTGCGGTGGAACAGCATCTTGCACCGCGCCCTTGACCTCGGATTTGTTGTCCTGAGAAGGTGGCGCCGGGTTGAAAGGCTGATCCAGTGCACGGTCATACCCGTTCTTTTGCAGTTCATTCAGCGCCTTGGCCCTGGCCAGCTGGAGCTCGTACAGCACTGTCTCTGCCTGGATGACCTCTAGTTGCCCAAGATTTAACGCAAGCCCAGCCTCCGCGCGCGCGAACGTGGTCGGCAGAGGAAGATCCGCTGTCGTGGGTGGCTTCACCGTCGGTGAAGCGGGCGGGGCCGCCGGTATGTCAGCGACCGGTGCGGCGAAGACACTAGGTGCAATCAGCACTAGGCACAACGCCCAGGGCGTTACTCTGGATTTAGCGGTTGGCATACAGAAGTCCCTCAATGGTGTATTCCAGACGGTTGTTTTTTAGCGTGGTCGTGATGCTGGACGCCCTTATTCCACTGCTGTTGAAGCGCGTTGGTGCAAACAACCGATCGGGCGGAATATCAGTAATGAACGTGAAGCTGTAGGTACGCCACGGCAGATTTTGTACGTCGCCCTGTGTTAACTGCGTGCTTACGTCTACTTCGCTTAGGCGCAAGCGCGCATTGATACGCTGGGCATAACTGGTTAAGTGCTGAATTTGTTGGCTGCCCGGGAGAAGATCTTCGGGATGTTCAGGAGGAGAAAGTGGCACCGGTAATGCAAAAGAGGCGTCGTCTGCGCTACCGGGAATATTAAAAACGGGTTGAATATCTGAACCATAGAGCACGGGTAACCGCAAGGCAAAATCCCCTACGGTTCCACCGTTCGGCAAGGTGTAGTGCAGTATGATTTTTCCCTGCGCATCACACGTTGCTGTATTGAAAACCCAGCCTGCAATAGAGATCTGTGCGTCTTTCCATACGCGACTGCAGGCACTGAGCATCGGTGGAAACCGCGGTTGTGTAGCCCAGGGTTTCAGGTTGTCGGCCGGGGCCTGTTGTGCCATCTGTTGCCTGGCCATCAGCGCGGCCTGAGCTGCTGCTATGCGCGCCTCTTCCTGGTGTTTCTCCCAGGCTGAATAACCCACATATCCGGCGCCCAGGGCCACTACTGCTATGCCCCAAAGCCACAGCACCTTCGGGTCATGAGTCTGACTCAGCCGGGCCCGGCGCAAACCGACCTTGCTATCGACCAAGTCGGTGAGCGATTTATCTTCCGTGTCTTCCCCAGGAAAGAAGCCGCCAGGAGCATATATCATCCACCCCGCAGCAGGCGCCGAGGTGATCGCCAAAAAATTGGACACCGCAGTGCGTATAGCCGTTTCATCCCCCACGATGTCACCGAACGGGGAAAGCATGCCGTCACTGACAGCGACGAACCAGTATTGCCCGTTGGATAACGGGAAAACGCCATAACACGCCTCTGGCAATGCCGGCAGAACCGCCAATGCCATCGATGCTATCCCGCCTCTTTTTAGTGCAGCCTGGTCGGCGAGGTTAACAGTGCCCAGCAAGGTGCCTTGTGCCTGGCCGTCACCAGTTGGCAATGCTGCCCAATGCGTAGCCTTGGCCTCCTTAGCACGCAAACGCATGCTGCGGCGTCCGCGCAGCGGCAAATACTGCCAGTGCAACCCGGCCACAAGCCAGGCTCTCCCATTCTGCAGCGTATAGGTCGTCTGTTGTTTCATGGCTTATCCCAAAATGACAGGGGTGATAAGAATGACCAGCATGGTTTTGTTATTTTCACCGTTGGCGCCGCCGCCAAGTCCAAAGAAACGGAAACTGCCGACGCCCTGGCGATTTGCGGTGTTGTTGAGAGATTGGTAACCACTGAGCACCAATGTTTGGCCGGATTGCATAATGACGCGCTGGGTAAAGGTTTTGAGGCGTGTTTTCATCAACTCTACCGACGTTTTTTCGCTGGTGAACGTGCGCATGGTCGGGTCATCTGACATATTGATCGCAAACTGCAGCTGCATTTTTGGCGACTGGGGCATCAGGAACGGCAGCACGGTCATGTTGAAACCGGTGGTGATCGTGGATTTGGTGATACTGCTCGATGAACCGACGTTGGCCGTGTTCTCCGTAGTGACGTTGGACGCATAGTCCTGCTGCAGTGCAACCTGGATCGGCACAGCTGACAGGTTAGTGGTCATGCTCGAGGCCTCTGTCATCACGCTGACGTTCGCCTGTTCCGACAGGGCTTTGATAAAGGCTTTTGTGCCCGCCCCTTTGCCATCAAGAATTGACACCCCGCCATTCAACGCATCGGAAGCCGCACCGGTAAATCCATTGGTCAGAGACAAGCCGACACTGCCACTGTTGAATACGGCGTTCCAATTAATGCCGTATTGATCCTGAGTGCGTTTTTCGACGCTGTAGACTTGCACGTTGAGCACGACCTGTCGGTTGAGCTCTTTATTGCGGTCTTCCAGATAACGGCCTATCTGCTCAAGAACGCGCGGTGTATCCGTCACCGTCAGGACGCCGGCGGACAAATTCATGCGGCCGGTGCCGGGCGTTAACATCGACTTAATGGTATTGGTGACGTCCTCGTAAAGGCTGGATTTGATTTCCATTTCAGTGGCCTGAGAGGTATTAGAGTCACCACTGAGCCCACCGCCGCTGCTGTCGCCCGTCGCCCCCATCGATGAAGTGGTGCCGCTCACGGTTTTGGAGCCAAAACTCGCCTTGCTGTCCATGAACATGACCGGGAACGTCCGGGTATCGAGATAGAAAATGGCGATCCGGCCCTGCTCATAACGCCATGACAACCCCAGGCGTGTGGTGACATTATCAAGCAATCCTCCTAACTCCCCCTGCCAGAACACGCCCCTGAGCGCAGTGCCACCACTGACGACCGGCGCCGCGCGGGCAGATGAACCGCCCAACGTGGCTAATGGCACCAGCCCATTTGGGTCAGGCGCCGGGATGGGGCCACTTATCTGCTCAGTTTTGCCACCAGTCGGCGCCAATATAGCCTGCGCATCAGGCGTCACCACCACCGGCAAGCGACAACGCTTACTGATGAAAGCACTGACTTCCGCCAGCGTGATGCTCCCTGGGCGATTGATGGCCACAGCGCAAGGAGGAAGCAAACTATTGCTACCAGGCTGAGCATTTAACGGGTAAGGGTTGATCCACTGAGAGGTTAAATCCCGCACCACAGAGCCTTGTTTAAGGGCATGCAGATGCTTATCTGCCTGAGTTTCGTCCCGTGATACTCGATTATCGATCTTATCGATGCGCTCAAGCGGCGCACAGCCGGAAAGCAGCAAACACAACGTCGCCGCCACCCCGGTCAAGGGGAGGTGTTTTTTCATTGTTAACCTTATGAGGAGAGATTAGTTGAGGTACACCAGGCTGCCGTCAATAATGCTCGCCGGCACATTGACCTGCATGTCATTACCAAAGCTGTCGATAAGTCGTCTTTCGACGACTTTTCCAACCAGCGCGGAATGTCGGCTCTGCGCCAACAATGCGGCCATCAGCCCAGGTTGATCTGGCTGATAGACATACACACGGTCAGCCTGCAGAACATTGCGCACCCCAGCAACGGATGACCAGCCAAAGGCGCTATCGGGGATCACGCCGTCTTTTTGTTCAGGATGGATATAGCGCCAGTCGTTTATCGCATTAAGATATTGCACCGTGTTGCGCGCCTGCAGGGAAAGTGTCTGATCCTCTAGGGATACCGGGGGTTCTTGCTGTGGCGGATCCAGCCAGACAATCATTCCTATGAATATGGCAAAGAGCCAATAAATCATCAGTGCACCTCTTTATCATCAACGGAGATAACACACTGAAGAGGACGGATGCCTGCATACAGTGGCACTTGAGCCGTTCCATAAAGAGTAAACAGACTGTTTAGCGCATCGCGGAAGGAACCTTCGAATTGCAATGGCGCATCAATCCGATAGTTAACTGGCGTCGACCAGGCAACCGTCCAGTGTGAGATCCCCGGTTGGTTACATGCTTCGCTGGCTGCCCAGTTGAACAGGGTATCTTTGAGCGTGTTGCCAGCATCTATTCGCCAATGTTGCTTTTGAGGGACGACAATCACTTTCTTGGATGTATTGGCTGTTGGTGCTGGTGTCACCGCTTGCTTTGAATCTGCCGATTTACCGCCACTGAAGGGGTTGCGGCCGCGAGTTACTGATTGAGGTGATGCGCTTGGGGTTACTGCCTTTGACTTGATCGTAGTTGCAACTTTAAATGCTTCTGTTTTGTTCGCAATGGATACTCGGTGCAGAGAAGTATCAATCAGTGCCACTTTTCCTTGTCTTTCCAACAGCTGATTCAATGCATCAACCCAGGTGACGCCGCCACGCCATTCCTGAGGTGTTTGCTCATCAGGGTGAAGGTCCTGGGAAAAGCTCAGCGTCCAACCAGTCGGCACAATTTTACGTAATGCATCGCGCAATGACGACGCACTTCCGGCCCCCGCCAGGGTCGAAGGTGGTGGTGCATTGCCTACGAAACGTAGTGCTGTCATCGACGCGCTCAACTTCTGACCCGCCAGTGCAGAAGGGCTCGTTGATATGATTTGTTTACCAGGTGCTTTTGTTTGTTTTACGCGAGTCACCGCAGCCAGCTCATTTTGGGCCTGTTGTAGAGGCGACACTTGCGCTTCGATTAGCGTTGTTACTAACTGCTGGGCAGTGATCGCAGACCTTTCTGAATGGTTGTTAATAGAGCATCCGCCCAATACAGCGGGTGCTAAAACGACGGGTAGCCATTTTTTCACGTTTATACCTCGCTATGAATCGCTTCCACGCTTGTTAACCGGTTGTGGACGGCGCCCCCGACGAGGTTGCTTAACCTTGTCGAGTACGCACTGAGCCAGCCGTTGACTATCGATTTGATGGGCTAACTCAAGAATGGCGTGAAGAACGTCTCTGCAGGCTACCGGGCGTTCAAGGATCGCGGTGAGGTTTACAGCCTGCTCGTTCAACATGTTGTTATGTTTTGGCGCGATGGAATAGGTCTGGCGCGTAGCCATGGCGCGTTGTGTCATCAGAGACCTCAGCTTGAGATGCAATCAGCATAAAAAAAGCCCCTTCAGATACCTGAAGGGGCAAGGAGCTATCTATGGAGTTGTAACAGAGGGACTATTTTAGAGCGTCTATAAATGCATGGAGCATTGCGCTACGCGTCTCACCATCATGCTCATTCGCGAGCGCTTGAATTTGTTGGCGCTGACGATGCGATAGATGCGCACGTGCAACGTGTTTCTTCCTTTGCCTGCGTTCTGATGAAAAAGCTTGGACGCAGACTGGGAGCTCCATTACTTCTTCAATCGCAGCTTCTCGAATCGGAGTGATGGTTCCGGCAAACCGTACAAGGTGGCTGATACCGGGGCAAGACTCGACTTTAGACGAGTGGAAAATTTCTGGGTCAAAGCAGACAAACATATAGCCAGGAAAAAGAGGCTCGATCACCTTTTTCTGCTGGCCAGGGCGGTCAGCTCGAGGGCGAAAAGAAAACATCAACGGGCTGAAAGCCATAATGTTGCGGCGTTCAAGCATCATCTGTGCTTTGAATATATTGTCTTTGCCTGGTTTTAGCGCGGCGAGATACCAGCCTTCCATGAAAGTCTCCCGTAGTACACGGTTAAGCTACAGATGATGAATTGAATGTTAGGTGTTTGGCAGGCTCCGCCAAAATCGATCCCAAGCGGGTTCAATTGGCAGTCGCTTATTTAGAGGGATTGAGCTTTTGCTGTATTCCCTTATGGCTCTTTAGCCTGGACTGCACCCGACACCAATGGCAGGGAGGTGCCGATAAGATGCTATCAGATGCAGTCCAGGCTGAAGAAAACTTGTACGAGGAACCGAAAAGCTAGTTGGCGGACTGGCTGTTCTACATGAACCGTACTAAAGTATGCGAAGAAGTGTATTGGCAAATTTTAATTGTGTAAATACTTTTATATGCGATCTGAAATGCTGTAAAAGCATGTGCAAACAGAGCAAAAACTCTGTTTAACTCAACTTTTTGAACCATTGATCTGGAAATGATCCTTTTTTCAGATCATTAGATCGATATGGCATTTAAAACAGAATAATTAACTATCCTAACTATTTTAACGAGTGGTGGTTTTTTGCTCTGATTTTGGGTGGTTTTCATCTTATGCCGCCTGTATTTGGGTGTAATCCTATTGACTATGCTTTTTGCTTCATTTTTTTGGTGGTTGTTTGCACAACTTTGGGCAAGGGATCTGTCTGCCAGGTATACTTAGCCATCAAAATTTGAGCTGTGGGCCCAAAAAATGATCTTCAGAGATCCTTTTGTTGCACCAGAGAAAAAATAGAGTAGTATTTGCGGATGTTTATGCTGTTTTCAGGGGCATAATTGCCTGAACAGACAAGCTTATATATCCAATGTGTAGCTGAGGCTTCAGGTTGGGAAGGATCGAGCATATCCGAAATGCTCAGGGAAGAGGGTTTATCGAAACCCTGAATGCAAAAACCCCCCGAAATCTGTCATCAACTTGGCGGAAGAGTCAGATATCAGGGGGTCAAAAGCAGGCGCTGGCCTGTGAGAGATTATAACTCATGCAATTTAGAAAACAACACCTGTCCGCCATAAGTTCGGGACAGGGTGGCTGAACAGTCGAACAACCAATTTACTCATTATCGGCAGGTCAAGAACCCGAATCCGGAATTTACACCGCGTGAAGGGAAGAATACGCTGCCGTTCTGTCGCAAGCTGATGGCTAAAGCCGAAGGCTTCACATCCCGTTTTGATTTCTCTATGCACGTTGCCTTTGCGCGATCGCTTGGTAAGCGCCGCCGTATGCCTCCGCTTCTTCGCCGGCGGGCGATTGATGCGCTGTTGCAGGGGATGTGTTTCCACTATGATCCATTAGCTAATCGTGTACAGCGATCTATCACAAATTTGGCCATCGAATGTGGATTAGCCACGGAGTCCCATAAGGGCAACTTGTCTATCACTCGGGCGACACGAGCCTTGTTCTTCATGTCCGAACTCGGGCTGATTACATATCATACGGAATATGATCCGCAGATAGGTTGTAACATCCCGACCGATATTACTTTCACACCGGCGCTGTTTTCTGCTCTAGACGTTTCCGACGTAGCTGTTGTAGCTGCACGGCGTAGTCGTGTGGAATGGGAAAATAAGCAGCGTGAAAAACAGCACCTGTCACGCCTTGGAATGGACGAATTGATCGCAAAAGCCTGGCGGTTCGTGCGCGAACGCTTCCGCAGCTATCAGTCCGAACGTAAGGCACACGGACTCCGTCGCGCTCGAGCTCGCCGCGATGCCGAGCGCACTCGCCGCGATATTGAAACCATAGTGAAGCGACAGCTGACGCGTGAGATCGCTGAAGGGCGTTTCATTGGCAACCAGGCTGCAGTCTTCACTGAGGTGAAGCGACGAGTTAAAGAGCGCATGCTCATGTCTAGGGGAAACTACACCCGCCTGGTACCTGATCCCACCTGAACCACCTTTTTATAATCCGGTTGACGCCGGAGGATCCGTCACGCCTATCATACACAGCTGTTGAAAATTTGCACAAAACGACTTCTCGTGGTCGTGTTATTCACCGCTAGGTAGGCGTGAAAATATAGAAAAACCTATCACCGACAATCAACTGATGTAATCAGAACAGTTATACACATATAACTGCAAGGGAAAGTTCCACAAAGCTACAATCGATAGATCCATAGAGTGCGAAACGTGTATGTTTTAAGGTGCGTGGTTCCTTTTAAAGAACTAATGAATTCTTCTTTTAAAGACCTTTCTTTTCTTCATATAAAAATAAAACCTATTCATCGTCTGCCCTGTGGACAGACTCAAAAAATGTCCGCCCTTGCAGCGGGCATAGCCCGCGCCGGTTCGGTATCGAGTACCTCCCATTGCTACGCAACGGGCCCCATTAAGAAACATAAGTTAAAGCCGCTACGTAGCTGTTATAGCGATAAGAACAAGATACACGCCCGTAACCAGCCCTAACGGGCTGCTAACGCGGAGGTACGCTCCAGCTGCGGCATAGCCTTGCTGGACCCACTCCGACGGCGTACAGAAGCTCCTGAAGCGCTGTAAGCTCGCTCGGTCTAGCAGGGCGAGGGGAGGATTGAGACTCTATGAAAATATCGAACCGGCTTCGCCGGGCTACCGGCGACCCTAACCTGTCGCTGATATCTGTTTAGCCCATCTGTCGCCTACCTGTTACCCTCTTAATCTGATCGATAAGTGATCAATCAAATTTAGAGCTTGCTCAAAGTCAGGGTATGTTGGCGATTGATTCAATGGGTTTGGGGTGCTATCAGGATAAATCTTAAGTATATTAGGAATTTAGCAACTAACTTAACCAGACAGGCATTTATGGCGACGTTGTTCATCGATCTACTTATCAAACCGCGCAAAAGATTTCGAGTTAAAACAACGTCTCAGGATGAGTTGACGCAGCAACTGGTGTTGTATGTGCAACGTCATTATCTGCGAGTGCCTGGCTGGGAGCTCTATAAGTATGGGCGTAGCTGGGGGTGTTTATGCCAGGTCGTGCCGCTTCCGTTCTTAGACTGGTTATCTTCGAACGAGAACTGCGCAAAGGCTAAAGAGATCGCTGAGACTTGCCGGCCGTTCGTAGAAGGTGCACGCAATACTGCCGTTCCGCCGATCGCTGTATATATTCCTTTAAGCTGGTTATGCATCATAATTCCGCCCCTGGAGCTCATGCTTCGAGAACATTGGCAAACTCAACTCAGAACAACGCGGACGGCGCCAGATGTTGATAGCGATACATCCTTCAAACCGTCTGATTACTACCTGTTATGCGAAGGACGGGCAATTCCTGACGTTTGGCAGCGGCATTTTGAATTATGTATGAAAAGAGGTATGCCGTTCATCGTTTTATGGCATTTTCCTCCTAAGCAGGCCAGATTTGCCTCACGCTACGACATTCTTTTTTCTTGGGAAACCTTAGTTAAAAACCATGGCCATGTATTTGATAACCCCGATTTTCCTGATATCACTACGATCGTGACTAAACGTATTATGCAGTTATTGAGGGAGCGACGACATGAAGAAGGCTTTGGCCGGGTATCTTTGCAGAATGTACTTGGAGAAGGGCAAATAAACATTTTAAAGTTAAGTTTTGAAGCTGCTGAACAGCTCACTCTTGAGCTGGTGAGATTGATCCAAGTGTTGATTAACGAAGCAGAAGTAAGTTTGCAGAATAACTTGTTAGGTTAACAAAATAGATATCAATCAGTATGTTGGTTTTCCTTTCTAAGGAAAAGCCGCTTATGCGGATTTTTTATTTGGTCGTCAAATAAGATCTTAGCATGAAGGCAGACCAGACAGATTCAGGTATGGGAAACACCTAAAGTAGGTTCTTGAAGTAGTGCTATCAGGGTATGGGAAATAGCACATGTTCTTAAAGGCCATAGTATGTGGGAAACGGCTAAAGTAGATGGGCTGGTTCAGGGGTTTTGGTTACGATCGTGAAAATAAGTTTGCCATCACCAGATTCAGACATCGTGGCCATCAAAGGGGTTTCTTTGCTGATCTTTTCCAGTGCAGGCTTGATAAATGTGCGTTTCATCTCGGCGAAGTTATCGCGCTGTGACTGTGGGAGCTGATAACGTTCGGCTAGCCAATCCGCGGTGGTGATCCAGATCCCGGACTTTCGATACTGGCATAGGCTTTCGTACAAGCGGATTGCCCTCACACTGTTGATTCGGCCGCAATCATAAAGGTTGTAGGTCGTGAATTGACTGCTTAGGTCCAGCAAATACGGCATTACCTTGTTGTTAAATTCTATGTTCCATGAACCCCTTCCTCGCTTCAAGCCTGCCTCAGCAAGCCAGGGGCGTTTACGTTCTTCATATTCACCATCCGATGGGAAAAAGGTAACAGAGCTATTGGAAAGCGCGTCAATACCTTTCCTAACATCAGTGCTTGCAGTCGCCTGGCTAACCTTAAACAGGCGCTGATAATCAGCGACCCTGACAGTGAACGTGCCTGGATGCTCGTCTTGTCTGTAAGTTTCCATGAGGCACAACCACAGGACTCGCTTAGCCTGTAATGACAGATAATAGGCAGCTTCCGTTAGCTCGTTTGATTGAGCAATGGCAGGTCTGTTGGTTTTCACAATCCCTTTATTTTCAGTCATATGTTGTTCTATGGGTGGTTTGGATTTACCCCATAGTTACATTCGTTTTATAGCATGGTCAAGGCAAACTTTTGGTGATTCCCATACCTGAATTAACTTTAGCTATCCCCCATAGAAACTTTAGCTGTTTCCCATTCCAACTTAAGCTTTTACCCACAATAACTTTGGCTGTTTCCCATACCTGCTTTATCCGTTTCCCATATTGACAGCCCTGAGAGGCAAGCGTGACAAGGCTTTAGAGCATGTCTAAAAAGCATTTAAAATCTTTAAAAATCAAAAAAATCTTTAAAAAACATTACTGTGGATATGTTGATATCTAAACTATGGGAAATACCAAAAGTTTCCTTCATGGAACTGCAGTAGCACCCACCGGGTAACCGGTGGGCCCCAAATCACTGCCTCAACAGCTCAGATCCTGCCTCAGAAACCCATGGTAGCTCTTTGTCTGTAAGCCAAGTGTCGCAACGGCTCGTTGCGATCTAGGCTCCTGTGGTGCGTCCAGCTTCGAAAAAAGACTGGTCTTAGCAGGATCGGGGGGGGGGAGGATCCTTTAAGATCCTCTATGGTTGCTATTTGATGAAAGGATTTCCTTTCGATTGGAGATACATCTGACCAAAAACATGTGATGCATAATCGTTGAGATGGCCAACATCCCTATACACGCTCACTCCATTAACTTCTGTAGCACATCCAGTCTCTGAACATTGAACGTCTTTTATGTCAATAATCACTAGAGATGGATGTGATTTTTTTAATTCTTCAAATTTTTCATCAAACCATGAAGGAGAAGGCTTAGTATTGCGAAGTGAGTTGCATTCACCATTTTCAAAATCATTTCTTCCTATCAGTTTCCTTTTCAAACAAAACTCATAGCCGTCTGGTCTATTAAATATTTCTTTCATTATCACCGGAGTGGAGCCTGCTTTTTCGATGATTGTAAGCGCTTCATTAATAGCAGAGCTTAATCTCTCTTTTGAAAGTTCTAAGGTACGGGTATCTCCTTGATTATTTATAATCTTATCGCTGACATACATTGGCCATAGCTCACCAATAATAACATAGTCATATTTATTATTTTCTATTTGTTCATAATATTGCTTAGTGTTTTCATGACAAGTTTCATAAACTGTATTAGAAAAGTGCCACCAATCAAACTGATAGAGACCTGGCAACGTTAAACAACTTGCTGTGCTTTTTGCAGTAATTGCTAAATTAGCATCTTTTGCTAAAGTCTTTAAGAACATCCAGTAGTGATTAGAGTTTGAATCTCCAATGAAGAATGCAGTCTTTTTTGGGGATTCAACTCCGAACGTACAGTGTTCGTTTGAATATTTTCCTTCGATTTCATCTGTAAGACAATCTGAACGATGTCCCGACATTTTTTTGTACTTTAATTCAAGGTTTGTTGCTGTGTTAAATGAACTTCCAAATCGCCATGGGAAGTAGTTTTGATTTTTTGCAACAGAATATAGAACAATGCTTAATAATAATGGCGTTACAATTAATAAAAGTATTGATGCTTTTAGGTTTTTATTGCATTTCCGCAGGGGCATCTCTATATAACTATAAGAAACACACGCAAGGAGTAATGATGATGTAAGTAATGAAATAAGCAGAAGTGAGTCGTTAAACACATCCATATAATGCAACAATGCCAGGCAAGGCCAGTGCCATAGGTAAAGAGAATATGAGCGTTTACCAATGGCTACGAGAGAATTTGATGCAAGCAACCTCGATGCATAGGATCTGGATGATTCACCAGAGAGGATTAAAGCGCCAGTTGCTAATGCAACCACAAGGGTATACCCATTTGGGTAGCCAGATATTAATTCTGGAGACATTGAAAGAGTAATAATTAGAGATAGTGATACGATACCAACAATATTGGATAGCTTATGTTCTATCCTAAATGAGGTAAATGCGATGCAACTGCCAATTTGCAATTCGAAGCAACGCGAGAAAAAATCATAGTATCTCACTTTACTAGTTGTATAGGATAGGTATAAAGAAACAATAAGAAAAACGGCTGTAATCACATAGTTTGCTAAAGCGACTTTGTCTTTTTGATAAGACTTTAGTGTAAAATACAGAATTACAGGGAATGTCAAATACCATTGCCACTCAATAGAGAGAGACCATGTATGAAGCAACAATAAGTAGCTGGAGTCTTCTGAAGCATAACTAGTTGTTACACCAGAAAAATACTGGTTTGATGTGAAGTACAGAACATTTTTTACGCTGTGCAGGAACGTGTTGTAATCGGCTGGAAGGTAAAAAATGCTACCGATAATTATAGAAATGAAAACGATGAGTAGCAGCGATGGTTGTAGTCGCCAAATTCTACGAGTATAAAAATTACTTAAATTAAATTTTTGGTCATTAGTTCCGTCTAAAATTATTTTGGATATCAAATATCCCGATATGACGAAAAATACATCAACACCGATGAATCCTGCAGGGAATTGGCTTAGTCCCGCATGAAAAAAAATGACTAAAGCGACAGCTATAGCTCGTAAGCCGTCAATATCACTACGGTACTTCATTTTTAACCTCAAAGTTGTTTTTTTCGTTTATATTATAATTTAATTCCGAGGTCAGATAAATATACAAGTTTACATTTTAAATTATTTTGGCAATCGGTATATCGCTTAATCGTGTGGTGTAGGAGGGAGAGAGTAATTCGCGGCGCATCTTCCAGGTTTTACTTATCCCTTGGCCGGCAAACCAGACTTTCCCCAGCCCGGAGTGATTTATGCCATCGACGGCTTTCATCAATTGTTCGCTACCGGCGCGCGGTGGATGTTCGTCGAAGAGATCGATCTGGCCGGGTTTGTCACAGAAATCGTTAAGCATGATGCCCGCTTTTTGATAGCGAAAACCGTCACGCCAGATCGCATCGAGGGCTTTCACAGCCGCCGCAACAATGTCGCGGGTGTCTTGCGTGGCCAACATGAGCTGGACGCTGTGGCTGTTGGCATAATAAGGCTCATGAGGTGCAAATGGGCTGGTTCGTGCAAACACTGAAATGTGCCGGCAGTATTGCCTCTCTCGGCGGAGTTTCTCGGCGGCCCGCTCGGCGTATTGGCACACCGCCTGGCGCATGTCCTGCAGCTGCGTGACGCGCTGGCCAAATGACCGGCTGACGATGATCTGCTGCTTTGCCGGCAGCGCATCGATCGAGATACACGGCACACCGTTTAGTTCACGCACGGTGCGCTCGAGCACAACCCCGAACGTCCTGCGTATCAACGCCTGGTTGCTGTCGGCAAGCTGCAGTGCAGTCGTGATCCCCATCGCAGCCAGCTTTTTGGTCAACTGGCGCCCACATCCCCACACTTCGCTGACCGGCACCAGCGCCATCAACCGTCGTTGCCGATCGCGGTTTGTCAGATCAACCACACCGCCGGTAGCCGGCCAGGTTTTTGCGGCGTGATTAGCCAGCTTTGCAAGGGTCATCGACTGCGCAATTCCAATGCCACAGCTGAGGCCTGTCTGCTGTAGAACGGTATTACGCACACGGTGGCCGTAGTCTTCGAATGACTCTGTGGCATCGATGCCGGCAACGTGAAGAAATGCCTCGTCGATGCTATAGATCGTCATCGCCGGCGCGAGGGATTCTAAAATCGTCATGCAGCGTGCCGACATGTCGCCGTACAAGGCATAATTGCTTGAAAAGACAGTTACGTTTTGATTTTTAATGATTTCTCTGGCCTGAAAAAACGGCATGCCACGTTTCAGGCCGAGCTTTTTTCCCTCGCGGTTGATTGCCACCAGGGCGCCGTCGTTGTTCGAAAGAACAGCCACTGGACGCCCTTTAAGATCCGGACGGAAAACCTGTTCGCAGGCGCAGTACATCGAATTGACGTCAGCCAAGAGAAACATGGTCACCTCACGAACGAGTGCAGGGCATGGATCACTACCCCGAAAATTTCCAGCGTTTCGGGATAAATAGGACTGTAGGCGGGATTCATTGGCGCCAGGCAAACCTTGGGCGTAAGCAGCAGCCGCTTGACGGTAAACTCACCGTCGACCGCGGCGATCACGATGCTGCCATGCACGGGTTTTTCAGCCCGATCTACGATCAGCAAATCTCCTGACAGTATGCCGCCATCGCTCATTGACTCACCCGTTGCGCGGATGAAATACGTGGCGGCCGGGTGTCTAATAAAATCATTTAAATCAATGGATTGCTCTATGTAATCGTCGGCAGGGCTGGGGAAACCTGCCGGGCATGGTGTCCCGTATAGCGGGAGTTTGACCGGTTGACCTGGTGAAAAAAAGTACAATTCTCTGGCATTCATAATAGTAATAATTTATCTGTATATATATACAGTAAATCATAAACGAAACGTGCGCACACGCAAGCCTGAAACCGGGTCTCGTAGCGCGATCCGACGTAATATAATAATTTTCTGAGTGATTTTTTTCTGCAGCTTTTGGCGTTCCTCATGTGTGCTTGCACACATGATATCCACCAAAACTGTGGATAACGCGCAGTTCAGACCGTTGGTGTATCAATGGCCAGGATGAGTGAGGGATTGTCATTGCGAACGGCGCCCACAGCCGGCGAGACCGGTTGCCAGCTGAAATCCTCCGCTTGCAGGCTGTACACGTCAGCATGCATATGGCCAGAGGGCGGAACTAAGCTGGTATCGAGCCAGTCGCGCGCGGCAGCGGGTGGCAGCACCAGAGGACGTCGATCATGAATATCCGCCAGGCCGGCATGACTGGCGGCCGTGATAATGATAAAGCTGCCGCTGCCGCTGCCGTCGCTGGCTGCTACGTACAGTGCCGCAAAGAACAACGGCTGGCAAACGGCGCCACGGATAAAATAGGGCTGCTTCAGCCGTGGATTCTCCGTCGACTTTTTCCATTCGTACCAGCCCGATGCCGGCACCAGCGCGCGGCCATGCTTCCAGAGCGGGGCGAACATCCGGCTGTGCTCCGCGGTTTCAACGCGGGCATTGATGAGCGGTGGTTTTCCCTGTTCACGCCACCATTCCGGTGCATAGCCCCAGTTGACCAGCGTCAGCTGCAGCTGGTCATCGTGGTGATGAAACACCGACACTGGCGTGCCGGGGGCGACGTTATACCGTGCATGCCAGTCGCCGGCGGTGCTAACCGGCGTATCAAGCGCCAGGGCGGTGAGAAATTCGTCTCGGCAATGGAATTGTGCAAAACGGCCGCACATTGCGCCTCCTGACTTAAATAAACTAAGTGTAGAAAATTATTATAAACCTTGCACAATATATATAAATTCAACTCGATTATTATGATAGTATTATAAATACTGTATTTTATGGGTTTGGTTTTTATTCCATGATTAGAAATTTATTTTTCATCTCTATTTTCTTTGTCTTTGTGGCGTTCCTTGCGTCCATTGGTGGCTATTGGATGGTTTCGGGACTGGCTTTTATTAATTTATTTATTTGCTTGATTTTTATATTTATATTCTATGTGGTAAGGTTTTATAGATATAGAGGGGTGAGATGAAGAAACTATGAGTGATGATCCGGGAAGAAGTAAATTTGTCGATCTGCCGGCAGATGCCAGACCTTCTTTCTGGCGCAGCATAGCTGGCAGGGTATACGAAGGGATTATGCATTCTCTGGGACGGCCTGCCCGCCTGGAGAATGCGATTGCTTCCGGGCAGCTTATTCCCTGTTCGCTCATCGCCCCTGTCGACACGTTCTGGACACGGTCTGTGGTTTACTGGCAGGACTGGATGTCTTCACCTTTGCCATCATTCCATTCTAGCCCTTGGACGATCGACTACCGCAAACTGGGCTACCAGCGCGAACTCGAAAGTCATTCACTTGCTGTTCCCGAGCTTCAGCAGCTGATTAGCAAAGAAGATGTCCCTCATTTTACATGCGACATCACGGATATCCGGGGAATTTCGGCATCGAAATCTATGGAGCATGATATCCGGGACATTGATGAATTTCCCATCCTAAGATGCCGTGAACTGGCTGAACCCGTGACTAAAGAGTACTTGTGGAAAAATATGAGTCACAGGGAATTACGGCTCGACCGGATGCGATTTGCTGAATATCTGTGGGCAGAGCGGAGGCTCTACTGGCTGAACGAAGGTGGCTCACACCATTTTGGCGCTGCACGCTATCAGGCATGCCGCCTGGGCATTGCGGTTCCACTTACCGGCAGACTCTGTCGCTACAGTGTTAACGCGAGGATGGCCTCCGCTTTACGTCAGCAATGGCACCTGTTTGCTATTCCGGCAGACGAACTCTTCTGCAGCTTTTTAGATGCCATGAATGCTTTTGAATGCCCATTTGGTAATTCAGATTTGCCGCGTCACATGCATGATGCGGACAAATCAGGTATAGCTCTCAAACTCGTCTGGCTTGATCGTAGCCACCCCAGAGCCAATGCTGTTGCTGATGTACTTTCCGCCGCGGGTTTCCCTGATTTCGGTAAACAGTTGAAGCTGCTGGCGACCCAGACGGCTGAAACAATATCCCGAGAAGTAAATTAAACCTGTTCCTGGTCTTACCTCCCTGTTCATCCTTTGAACATTGATAACTTTTCTACCATTGGCTATGTTACGAACATATTTAGCCAAGGAAACGGGTATGGATACTGTTGAAGAGTTAGGTGGCACCTATTTTTACGCTGGAATGGAGCGCCTTGGCGCTGGTGAGCTGTTCTTCTGGGTTTTTGTGGATAAAACCATGCAGCAGCTGGGCGTCGGTGATGTGGGGGCTGTAGCGGCCATCGTCTCAGGCATGGCTATTTTACCGACCAGGCAGAAACCTGCCGGAGCCAAAAAGGGAACATCACTCGCCAGTGTGGCTTCACGAAAGGTCTTTGGGAACGCTAAATTCCCGTATGGAATTCAGCTACCAACATTTATCGGTAATCCCGTGGAAGGCATTAGGCGAAAGATGATCTCGAACATCGGCACCTTCGTTGGCCGGACAGTACCGGTCGTCGGCTGGCTCATTCTCGCCTATGATGTCTCACGGATCGGCGTCGAAAGCGTTGTAGCCTATAACAAAATCGCCCGTGCTGAGGATCGCTTATGGTAATCGAGACGCTTGAAGAGCAGGTAATCGCCCTCGTCAGAAAGCATTATGGTACGGTCATCACTGGCTGTTCACCCGAGATAACACCAGGTTCTGATATTGATGCTGACATTGGCATGGATTGGGCTGACGCAGAAGGGCTGATGGAGGATTTTTTTGAAAAGTTCTCAGTCGATAAGGCCAGCTTCAATATCAAAACCTATTACCCCGATCCGCCGATGGGGACATTACTCAAAAATTTGTTTAGGCGTGAAAAGGAGCTCCCCGAAGTACCCCAATTTACCGTCAATATGCTTATCGAGTCCGCCAAGGCTGGGCGTTGGTTGTACTGACGCCAGCTATGCAGTGTTCAGTCAGGGATATACCAGGCGTATCAATCGTCGGCATGTCGGACACTGAGCAGCAAGAAATTTATTATGCCGTATTTCATTTGTGGGCATACGACCTGCTGGGCACCATCCAGTGGCGTGGCGTGGCCTACCACTCGCGTGTCGCAGCTGCAGGCAGGTGACCTCAACTGGTTAAATAATGCTCTTAACGTACAAAATTTTCCGATCTCCAAACTGACCCCTATGTTGAAAAGGCCGCTGAGAAAAATTCTCCCGCAGCGGCCTCTTTAGCATAACGTCATTATGCGAACCATATTATATTATTTTTATTTTTGGAAGAACTTCCTCCATGACTTTGACGGCTTTTCCATCCTTGATTACATGGCTATTCCAACTACTTGATTGTGCCATCGCATCATCGTATATTCCTTGTGATATAGCTAGTAAGTCCGTATTTACCAATGAGAATAGACCTTCATCAACAAACTTTTTTGATATTAACTCATAGTGGCTGTTCTTTTTTAATGCAACATATAATGGGTATTTTTTTTCAATATTTTCAGCCAAACTGTCAAATGAAATTATTGAGAAGTCGCTTCGTTGCTGGCCTCTTATTAATGCTGTTTTCTGTGTGTTATTCTCATATTCTGATCTACGTCCATGCACTAAAACATACTTGAAGTTAAAAGGATTTTTACCCATGTGAGCAGGTTCAATGAAGCCTTGTAATATATTATTTTTGAAGTGACTTCTATTGGATTCTTCATCAAACCAAGCCCTCCATGTATTCATTTGCTGCAAGGCAAGATTAAAGTCAGCATGGAAAGTTGTGGAGTTATTCTTGAAATATTTTGAAGATGGCTTTTCTATCTCAACTAAAATTACATTCCAGTTGTCAGAGCTTTTAGAAAGATACACAAAGTCTGGTTTATAATCACTCGATAACGGTAATTTTCTGAATACCGTACAGAAATGAATTCCATGATTCTGTTCAAACTCTCTAGGAATAAACATTGTATTTTCTTCAAGATAGGTTTGATAAACTTGTTCTTTTTCATTTTTATTTAGCAAGTCAATATACTCTTGCTTTTTTTTGTTTATTTCTTGACCTGTAATGTACATGAGATTTCCGTTTTTTAAATTTAGGATTGTGTATAGTAACTATTTTTAACTCATTCTAATCTATAAAAACTCAATGTTACTTGTAATCTAGCTGTTACGAGTATGCCGCGAAGCGGTTCGATGGCCTACATCAGTTAGTATTATTCTTGATGCCTCCTATTAGGTGAGCGAGGTTATCCGATATCTCTTTAGTCATGACTGTAATTCCAGTTTTAACCTCGTTGAAGCTGTTTGTTTTTTGTAAGTATTTCGCGATGAATCTGTGCTTTTTTGCGCTCGATTTGTAACGATAGCTGATGAATAGTATTTGGTAGTTCTTTTGTTAGGAATGCATGATTATTTTCTTCAAATTCTCCTGATTCGGATAATTCAGAGTGTATGAGTTCAAGCATCTTGATGATATCAATTTGATGTTCTACTATAAATCTACGATAAGCTGTTTTCCCTACTTCTCTAACGAACAGATCTAGAAACTTACGGCCGTTACGAAATTCTTCAATGAAAAACTTTTCAATGATAAATGCAACCACAGGAACCATCAATGCCTTTATACGGGCAACTTCTTGCACTACATTTCTTTTAACCCCTTGAGTGACGTTGTGAAACCTTGATGCCATACAAGTAATGGGATTCAAAACCCTGACTTTATCATGAGCTGTATATTGAAATTTCTCCATGGGTAAATGAAAAACTTCTGTATTGATAATAAGTTTTCTGCCGTTAAAATCAGAGGGAGTAAGATATGAAGCGCTCGACAGGACATCCACAATGTTGGGTTCTTCAATGTGACGGTCATCGAAAATTTCTTTATTGACAAACTTTTTATGAAAATATGTTTTAATTTTCCCGTCTTTTATGTTTTTTAACGGCAGGATTGCCAGTGAAGGTGGTGAGCCATCATTATAATTTACGGGTACATCTAATACTGATGATATTACTGAAATGTCGATATTCCGTGCTGTCACATCAATATCATTGGAAGTAATATAATCAATAGGGGGATGTTCGGAGTAAATATCCTTGTACCATACCACCCAGTAGTGCACAGCCTGACCGCCTACGGTCACGATTGGCGACGTGAATTTATCACCATGCTTCATTAGTTCAGCGTTAAGGATATAGAGTTGGTCCAACGGACTCATATGTTCTGACATAAAAAAACCACCTTAAAAAAGATGGCTTATTATCACGTAATCATATGATTAGGCAAACGAGAATTTTTTCTGCAGCTTTGCAGTAGACTTCAGCTGACCAAAGTCAGATTTTGGTGAAAATGGTTGAGGCTCACGTTCACCTGCTTCGATCATGTGAAGCCTTTTTTCATAGAGCTCATGCTGTAACTGTTTAATGCTTCTCGCTGAAAGGTTTGCCATCGCAATCACCTGAAGTTAGTCTTTCAAAACCTACTTAATGTACGAATTATGCGCGTTTTTACGAAGGTCGTCAAACTTTCCTAAAGGAGAGCCTATCTGCAAAGCGGTGGCTTCATGCTATTGCTTTGCATAGAGTGTTTCTGCCAAGGGCTCGATACCAAGCTGATAAGACTATCGGGTGGTAGGGTTCAGAAGTTACATGAACTTATCAAATTTTTTAACCTCCCTGTCGCCGCGCCGCTGAGGTGCAGGGACAGGAACGGCGGCAGGCCGTCGTTGGCGCCCTGCCCCGCGATGAACCACAATGAATTCCACGGTGATTAACGGCTTCTACTGATCGACTGTTCGACCTGTTTAACCTGTTCCGCGAACTTGCCGGCCTGCTTGATGTGTTCAATACGCGCTAGCACTTTCTGAGTCTCGCCCAGATATTCAGTCATATTAGTCAGTGGCAGCGCTTGATAATACCCATGCGCGCTACTGAAGCCATGATACCGGAGCTGCAGCAGCAGGCTCAGAAAAGCCTCATCCTTCTTGACTTGGCGATCGACCCATTTCCGTACTGCCTGGATCCCGCTAATATCACGCCATGCCCAGATATATCTATTCAGCAGGGGAAAGGCCGCCAACTGTTTGGTGATGGCCGGGCTGTTCAGTCTCTTCCCCATGGTTTTCTGTAAGATGACGACGTTACTCCGCTCCATCCACTCTTCCAGCTGATGGCCCGTTCTGTCTCCGACTATCCCATGTTGCCACAGCAGGTGACGGACATACTCAGCGCCCCAGTACCAGGCTTTCCCAAGCTGGAGTTGCGCAGTCAGGAACTTATTGGTAGATGTGACATCCTCACGTAGCATTCGTTGGATTAGCCGATCGGCCACGCTGTAGGTATCCAGGTCCTGCAGCTCAAACCACTCGTTGTCTTGCCGATAGCGTTTCACCATGTCATCCCCGTTGTCGAAGAAGAACTGCAGCAGACCCTGGCACTCGGCCAGCGTTCTGGAATCAATCTGGGGGGATGTTAGCTCGGCCAGCATGTGCTCAAACCAGGTGCGGGAAGATAAGTTCTTTTTTCTCTGGATATGACCGAGCAGGCGTTGTGCCAGTTCCTGCTGCTTTTCAGGCTGGTCATGCTGGCCGGCGAGCGCGAAGATTTGGTCAAAATCTTCCGGTAACAGGATATTTTGTGGCGCGCAGAAGGCGAAGTAGTAACGCCAGTATGCCTGGCTGCCAAGCCGCTTCCCTGCTGTGAGCCAAGCACTTTCCTGCGGACCGGTGCTTACAAAGAGTTTATCGGGATGCACTGTCAGTCCATCTAAGATCCCCGGGACCCATTCACTCAGCTCCGTGATGGAATGCGCTTTGGCCGGGAAATACCGCATCAGGTGTTGCTTAAGGTTGTCTGTCAGGACTTTCTGCTCCTCTTTACTGACATGGCCATCTCCGGTCTGCACCACGTTCCGTTCCGACAGGTATTCTTCCACCCAGTCATACAGACCCGAATTTGTCGTGCGGAGCAGCTGCAGGAAGCACAGATCGGGGAAATACACATAGTCCCGTATGCCCGCATAACGGAACCGTAGTGCATTTAGAACGGTCTGGACTTCCCGGGGCGATTTCAGCATGGCGCCATAAATATTCGCGACTGCCGTCAGGTCATCCAGTATGCCCTTCTCCGGGGGAGATTTATTCACCGTTTGGTATAACTCAATGGCATCATCACGAAATTGCTGGCGCAGCGCAAAGGATTCCGGGCGCGGCAGTCCGAATGAGATCTGGACAATTTTCTGCAGGTACAGGCTCCCGTCGGTGACGCCCAGCCCCTGGCTGATGGCCTGTGACAGCACCGCCTTGTCATAACAGAGCAGGTAGCGGAAGCGGGGAAAATCCGCGACCGACTTCACCAGTCGGATCACCTCCACGGCCTGGGCCGGTTCGAGGCGATCGAGATCGTCGAGCAGGATAATGAAGCTCAGATCCAGCTCTTCGATTTTCTGAGCAATCTCGGCGCGCATGTCGGCCGTGGTTTTTTCCTTTTCTTTCAGCCAGTGCGAGTCTGCCACGGCGTTCAGTGCGCCGCTGGCATCGGGGACACCGGGAATGACCGCGGCGATCTGAGCGACAGGCGACAGATTCCGGGCGGTGGCCCGGGTGTAGTCCATCAGCGTCTTGGCGGTACCGGTCAGCGCTTTTTTCTTTTTGAGGGCTGCCCGTTCCTTCGCTGAAAGCCGACGTTCTTCTTCCTCGGCAATGATGCCAGCTACCGGAAGCAGTAAGGACGCCACCAGAGGCGTATCACTGCCATCGAGCCAGGGGGAAATATTCAGCACGAAGGTTCGCGCTTCCTGTTGTTTATCCAGCGCCGTGCGCAGCAGATTAAGGAGGCTGGTTTTCCCCGTCCCCCAGGCGCCTTCGATACCGATCACGGCACTGCCCTCCCGGCCGATCTCCTTAATGGCGCGGGCCAACTCGGTGGCAATGTGGGTGAAACCATAGCGGTCTTCGTCGTTATTGCGGATGGCGCGATCGGGATGTTGCCCCTGGCGGTTTTCTTGCGGTGAATGCGTCATGGTTACAGATCCCCGTACAGTGCGGCGAGCTCGGCCAGCGCCGCGGCTGTGGACGGGTGCTCCAGCTGCGCCAGCAGCTCGGCCTCGAGCGCGGTGAAGGTGTCCGGCGCCAGCCGAAGCCGCAAATTCGGCAGCACCAGACCGATGTCGCCGCTCTCCGGCACATGCAGCGAGACATGCCGCCCCTGATAGCTGCGGGTGCGATCGCCGTCCTGACGCGCGCGCAGCAGGCGGCGCAGTTCGGCGAACACCGGCCAGCCGAAGGTCGACTGGAAGACCGCGCCGCTGATGTGCAGGGACAGGAACGGCGGCAGTCCGTCGTCGGCGCCCGGATAGGCGCCCTGACCGGCGACGATCTCCACCGTGGCGCTGAGCTCGCCGGCGGCGGCGATCAGCTGCTGGCGCTCCACGAAGGGCACGGTCAGCGCCAGGTACTCGGCCAGCGCCGGATCGTCGGCGCGCTGCGCGGCGACCGCCAGCGGGAAGATCGCCCGCAGCCGCACCGGGGTGCAGGCGCGGGCCAGCGCCTCGTCGCTGAAGTCATCGAGGTTCAGCACGCCGCTGGCCAGCGGTCGGGCGAAGAACTCGGCGCTGCCGGCCGGCGGGGTGCATGTGGCCGTAAAGCGGTCACGCAGCGCCTGCAGCCAGTCCTCGCCGCGCAGGCCGAAGGTGCGCCGGTAATAGTGGGGATCGAC